>Ga0194119_10012095_pt1 | contig 11006 bp, 6 predicted proteins | sample TA2MahC100mmetaG_FD_148620 | JGI IMG/M metagenome (GOLD analysis project Ga0194119, IMG submission 148620) | Freshwater microbial communities from Lake Tanganyika, Tanzania - TA2015018 Mahale Deep Cast 100m | ecosystem: Environmental > Aquatic > Freshwater > Lake | place: Tanzania: Lake... | reverse complement strand
CGGTCGTCTTGGACCACGCCGGTGATCGTGCCGCCGAGCGTCAGTTGCGCGATCACCTCCACTGGCTCGCCGCCTTCGACTACCGTGAACGGCTGCGACATCGTCTTGGCGTGGTTGTTCTCGGTGATCTGGAAGCGGAAGTCGCCGGTTGGCAGGCCTTTGATCAGCGCGAACTCGCCGCCCCAGTCGCGCGGGAAGTCGCCCGGCGTCACCGAGCGATCGGCCCACTCCATCACCCTGCCGATGCTCTGCGGACTCTGCGGGAAGTGCCGCATCAGCCCGATGCGATAGGCCTTGGCCGGCTGGCCGTTGGCCGCCAGCACGCGCAGCTTCACCGAGCCGCGCGTCGCCATGACGACCTTGACCAGTTCGTCGCCGGCCATCACCAGCGGCAGCCGGGTCTCGGCGTGACTCGTCGACGTCGCCGTCACCGCGTACGGCCCGACGCGCATGCTCGGGAAGCCGAAGCGGCCGTCGCCGCCCGTGGTCGTGGTGCCGGTCTGTGGCGTCTTCGCTGACAGGCCGTTGGCGGACACCATCGCGCCCGCTATCGGGTTGCCAGTCGCGTCGCAGACGATGCCAGCGAGCGGCAGGCCCTGGTCGAGCTCGATCGTGAGCTCGTTCTGGCCATCGAGCTTGAGCGCCTGGTTGACCAGTTGGCCTGCAGCGTAGCTCGTGGCCTCGGCGTAGAGGTTGATCGTGCCTTGGCGCGGTCCGTTGGCGAACAGGAACCAGCCGTTGGCGTCGGTCGTCATCGGCGTGCCGCGCTCGCGGCCTGGCGTCGCGACCATCAGCTGCGATTGGTGGGTCGAGCTCATGAACACCGTGGCGTTGGCGATGCCGTTCTTGCTGAGCGCATCGACGACGCGGCCGGTCAGCACCACGCCGGCCTCGAGCACGATGTCGCCGGTGTCGTACCAGTCGAGCTCGCGCACCCTGATGGCCTGGCGGCTGAACTCCGCGCACTCCTCGGGGACGATGCGCAGGTCGACGGCTTTGTCGAGCTTGCGGAGGCCGAGCGCGAAGCTGCCGTCCTTGTCGGTGACGCAGGAGGCGAGCGGCGGGTTCAGCCGGCCAGTGCGGTTGTTGATGAAGATCTGCGCGATGTCGTGGGCGACGTTCCCCATCAGGTGCACCGGCACGCCGACGGCCGGCTCGCCGGTGGGCAACAGCACGCGGCCACGCACGCCCTGCTCGGCATCGGCGTGGGCCGTGCCGATCGGCGCCGACTCGCGCTGCTGCTGCGGCGTCGTGGTCGGCGTGGCGGCCTGGACGACCGGCGCGGCTTCGTTGCCGGCCGCCGGCTTCGCGGGCTCGGGATCCTGCGGGCCGCTGATCGGCGCCACTGGCGTCACGGTGGCGGACGTCTGCAGGTAGAACCAGGCCGCGCCGGCGGCGACCAGCAGCAGCGGAACGGCGATCTTGGCGGCGTTGCTCACGGGATTCGTCTCAGTGGTAGGAAGGAAGGTCGATGTCGGCGCGGACTTCGCGTTGGCCCGGCGCGATGGCGACGGGAACGGCGACGCGCTGCATTTGGAGGATGGTGTTCAGCACATCCGCTTCGGGCGCGCCCGTGCCGGTGCGGGCGGCGCGTAATTCGTACACGCCGGGAGGCACGCGCCGAAGCAGCGTGAACGCGCCGTCGGGGTCGGTGATAACTTCGAAGCGCGCGACGCCGGCCTGTCGGAGCACGACCTTCATCTGCGGCGCCGGCTTGCCGCCGATCGTGGCCCGGCCGGAGACACGGGCGCCGGTCGGCAGCTGCACGGGCGGCAGGTCGCGCGCGCCGGCTTCGAGGCGCAGATCGTCCACCGTCGTCCGGCACGCATCGGCGTGGTCGACGAGCAGTTGGTAGTCACCTGGCGCGAGGCGCGCGAGCGTGAACCAACCGTTGGCGTCGCTGCGGACCGTCGTTGCGGTGATCCGGTCCGGCATGGCGCCGGCGATCATGCGATAGAACGGGTTCTCGGTCGGGATGCCGGCGGCGGCGGTCTGCACGGTCGCGCCGGCGATCGGCGCGCCGTCCTCGCCGATGACGCGGCCGCGCACCGTGGCGCCTTGGCCCAGCGCGACGACGACGTCGAAGCGGCGCGGTTGGTTTGGACCGTCCTCGGGGTTGGCGAACGGCTCCGACAGCGTCTTGGCAAAGCCCTCGGCCTCGACCTGCAGGCAGAACTCGCCGTACGGCACGCCTTCGATGTCGATTCCGTCGGCGTTTCCGGCGAGCACGACGCTGCGGTCGGGCACGTCGGCGACGGCGGCGATCTGGCCGCCCTGAGCGACGAAGACGCGGCGCAGGCCGACGCGGCAGCGTCGGACCGGCGCGCCATTGCTGCCGACGATGCGAGCGTGCACGCGCCCCAGTTGGCGCAGCGTCAACGACACGTCGGCGCGGCCGCTGTCGACGTTTGCCGCCACCGCAGCGTGGTAGCCGCGCTGCGTCGCCTTCACCGCGTGCTTGCCTTGACCGAGGCCCAGCACCTCGAAGTCGCCGTCGGTGTCGGTGACGCCGACGAGCGGCTCGCCACTCGCTTCGGTCGGCCACGCTTCGACCCGTGCCTGCGCCACGGGCGCGCCGCCGTCGTCGATGACCTTGCCGCCGATTGTCTGGCCGGGCAGTAGCGCGAAGTCGACTTCAATCGGCGAGTCGGCCTTCAGCTCGAGGTTGGTCTTCAGCTGGCGCGCGAAGCCCTTGGCGACTGCCGTCGCCTGCACGATCCCCTGACTTGGCACGCGCGTCAGCTCGTAAGCGCCGTCGGCGGCCGTGGTCGCGACGATGCCCTGTCCGGCGTCTGGCAGCGCGCGCAAGGCTGCGTCGGCGAACACCGTGCCGATGGCGATGGTGACGATTGCGCCAGCGACCGGGATGTCCGGCCGGCCGGCGACGGTGACGCGGCCGCGCACGGTCGCGCCCGGTTGCAGGATCACGTCGCCGAGGTCGTGCCACTGTTCGGTCGTGATCGCGAGGCCGCCGATGCGCGCGGTCGCATGTGCGGGCGAGGTCACGTAGACCTCGTAGGTCCGGTCCTGTGCGACTGGCAGACCGAGCGCGAACGTGCCGTCGGCCGCGCTCGTGGCGCTGACCAGCGGACGGAAGACGTCGCCCCGCCGGTGCAGCAGCGTCAGCGCCAGCGGCTCGTTCATCGCGCTGTCGACGAGGTAGACGGGCAGGCCGCCGAGCGGACGGCCGTTGCTGCCGACGACGCGGCCGCGCAGGCCCTGCGGCGCTGGCGCGGTCGGCGCCAGTTCGCGCGCCGCGGGCACGGCGTGCCGCTCCGGTGGCGCGGCCAGCGGGCTGGCGATCACCGGCGCGGCCGCTGGCTCCGCGGCGGCTGGCGCGCCGACTGCGGCAGCTGCGTCGCGGCCGGCAGCGTCGCTCGGCGCGGCGACCGGCGCGGGCCGCAGCCACAGCGCGACGGCCACGGCGCCGGCGGCGGCGACGAGCAGGCCGAACCGCGTGGCGCTCACGCGCGCGCCTCGCGCCGGCGGGCGGTGGTCGGTCGGCGGTTCGAGAACGGCGTCACGGCGGCAACGGTATACGCGGTTTGCGGTCGGGAGCAGAGGCGAGGCCTTCGCCATCGGCATTCGACCCGCCACCAATGCATCGCTGGGACGAAGTCGCGGGGCAAATCTTCCCGCCGCGGGACGATTGCGCGCCGGCGCGGCGGCCGTGGGCCTCGACCAGCGTCTCGGGGCCATGGCGTCGCCCCTCTGAGCCCAGGGCGTGGGGATCGCGGGGTGCGGGTGGCTATCGTCACCGCCTTGACGCCCGCCCCGTCGCCCGCCCCGCCGCCGGCCTCCCGCCACCGCCGCGCAGCCATCGTCGCCGCGGTCCTGGCGCTCGCCACCGGCGGCGCGCTGGCCTTCGCCGGCGCCCCCGACCTCGCCAACCGGCTGCGCGACGACGCCTTCTACGAGTTCGCCTGGGCGGCGAACGTCGCTGCCGGGCGCGGGCCGACGGTTAGCGACGGGGTGGCCACCAGCGGTGTGCAGTGGCTGTGGACGCTGCTGCTGGCGTTCGTCGCAGGACTCGTCGGGCCGGCGGCGCTGCCGACGGTGGCGCCGTGGCTCGGCTTCGCGCTGCACGTGGCGACGGCGATCGGGTGGGCGGCCACAGCGCGGTCGCGCTGGCTGGGCCTAGGCCTCGCCGCGTGCTGGCTCGGTCATCCGCTGCTGCTGCGCGAGAGCCAGAACGGCCAGGAGACGGCGCTCGCCTGCCTGTGCGCGTGCGCGCTGTGGTGGGCGCGGCGCGCGCCGCTGCCGACGTTCATCGCGCTCGCCGTCGCCGCCGTGCTCGCGCGCACCGACCTGCTGGCCGCGGTGGCGGCGCTGTCGTGCTGGCGGTGGCGGCGCGACGGCGTCCGCGCGCTGCTGGCGCCGCTCGCCGCGTTCGTTGCGCAGGCCGCGTTGAATCGCGCCGTCGGCGGCAGTTGGCTGCAGGACTCGGCGCTGCCGATGGCGTGGCTCTGGCACGCCAACTGGGACCTTGCGCATCCCGACGGGGTCGGCTTCTGGCGGCAGCAATGGTGGTTCACGCGGCCGTTGTTGCTTGGCGCGCCATTCGCGGCAGCGTCGACGTTTGGCTGGGCGCTGGCGCTGTGGCTCTGGCTGCGCGCCGTCGTGCCTGCCGCGTGGCGGTTCGCGCCGGTGGTCGCCGTCGGCGCGGCGTTCGCGGTCGGCGCGCGCGACGTCGGCATCGCGCTGCTCGGCGCGGGCTTCCTGTCGGCGCGACCGGCGGCGGCGGCGCGATCGCGGCGGCGACTGCCGGCCGTGCTCTGGCTGGCGCTCGGCCTGTCCGCGATCGTCGCGCTGCACTGGGCGGTGCGCTGGTACCCGCGCGGCTACTACGTCGCGCCGCTCGCCGTGGCCGGCTTCGCGGCCGCGGCCGCGCTGGCGGCGCGGACGCCGTGGCTGCTCGCCGCGTTCGCCTACTGCAACGCCTTCGACGGCACGCGCCTCGGCGACGAAGGCCTGCGCGCGCAGGTCGAGATGGCGATGGCCGGCCGCCACCTCGCCGACCTGTTGCCCGCCGACGAACGCATCGGCTGCTTCAACAGCGGCATCGTCACCTGGCACGCCGACGTGCTCGCTGCCGCGCGCGGCGGCCCGCGCCGCAGCGTCGTCAATCTCGACGGCGTCGTCGATGCGCGCAGCTTCGCGGCGCTGCGCCGCGGCGAACTCGCCGCCTTCCTCGACGCGCAGGGCGTGCGCTGCGTGCTCGACAACCCGGCGCAGTTCGCGCTCGATCCGACGCAGCCACACGCCTGCGGTCGCTGGGTTGCGCCGGACTTCGATCCGACCCGCGACCTCGTCGAGATCGCCCGCTTCGACGATCCGGACGTCGACAACGGCCGTCCCGGCGGCGACAGCATGCGGCTGTACTGGCGGCGGGGTCAGGGCGCGATGCCGGCCCGGCCGTCGGCCGCGCGCGACCTCGGTATCGGCCCGGATGGCGCCCGCTACGCGCTCGTTCCGCTGGCGGCGGGGGAGACGCTGACGCGCCGGACCGCCGCTGGCGCCGAGCGCACGCTGCTGACCGCCGACGTGGCGACCTGTGCCGTGCTCCGCCTCGCCGACCGGCCGCGCGCCGGCGGCGAACTGCGGGTCGGCGGCGCGCCGGCGCCGCGATTGCTCCTGCCGCCGTTGTGAGGTTCGGGGCGGTCCGGAAGAATGCGCCGCAACCCCCAGACTGCCGACGATGAACCGCCTGACCCTCAGCGAACAGTTCTTCCGCGACCAGGCCAGCGCTGCCGCCAGCGGTGGCCTGTCGACCGTCCTCAACCGTTTCAGCCTGCTCGCCCGCATGCTTGCGAGCGAGATCATGCGCGCCGGCTTCGTCGGCAAGCTTGGCTACACCGGCACGACCAACGTGCAGGACGAGAACGTCCGCGCGCTCGACGTCATCAGCAACGACACGCTGCTGCAGGTGTTCGAGAACATGCCGATGGTCTGCGGCGTCGCCAGCGAGGAGATGGAGGAAGTTCACATCCTGCCGGGCGGCGAGAGCGGCAAGTACATCGTCTCCGTCGACCCGCTCGACGGCAGCGGCAACGTCGACGTCGCCGGCCAGATGGGCACGATCTTCGGCATCTATCGCCGCCGCACGATGTCGGGCGTGCCGACGCTCGCGGACTTTCTGCAGCCGGGGCGCGATCTCGTCGCCGCTGGGTATGTGCTCTACGGCCCGTGCACGATGCTCATCTACTCGGCGGGCGGCCCGGTCAACGGCTTCACTCTCGACCGCTCGATCGGCACGTTCTTCCTCACGCACCCGAACATCCAGATCCCTGAGGGCGAGGGCAGCTACTCGGTCAACGAGGCCAACGAGTCGAAGTGGGACGACAAGACCAAGGCGGTGGTGCGCGCTTTCCGCACGCAGCAGACCAAGTGCGGCAAGCGCGCGGCGCGCTATGCCGGCGCGCTGGTCGGCGACTTCCACCGCACGCTGCTCAAGGGCGGCATCTACATGTATCCCGGCGAAGTGAAGAAGCCGGAGGGCAAGCTGCGCTTGCTGTACGAGAACGCGCCGCTGGCGTTCCTGTGCGAGAAGGCTGGCGGCGCTGCGACTGACGGTCGGCAACGCATTCTCGACATCGTGCCGACCAAGCTGCACGAGCGCACGCGGCAGCAAGGGCGACGTCCGCGAAGCTGGCGCGATGCTCGCGTAGCTGGCGCCAGCGGCGCGTCAGCGCGCGCCGCGGCGCGGACGGACAGCGAGGGCGCTGACCGGGCCGATCACTGGCCGATCACTGGCCGATCAGCGCGCGGCCGCCCTTGGTGCTGGCCAGCAGCGTCCAGTCGCCAGCGGGCAGCAGGTCGAGCAGGATCCCCTGCGTGTACATGCGCTGGTTCAGCAGCGCGGTGTTGTTCGGGAAGGTGAAGGTGTTCATCGCCATGCCGCCGGTGGCCAGCTGCACGTTGATCAGGTCGGGAGCGACCAGCAGGTTGCAGCCGCCGAGGCCGAGGGGCGCGAGGTCGAACGGCAACGCGCCGCCGCCCCACGTCGTGTTGGACAGGCCGAAGGCGAAGAGGACGATCTCGCAGGTGGTCGGCACATTGTTGACCATCACCGTCCACGGTTGGTTGATGCGGGGGATGTTGCTGGTCAAGAGCGGCTCGCCGAGCACGGTCGGGCAAGCGGTGCCGAAGGTCGAGAAGTAGCCGGTGTTGGCGCCGGTGTACTCCCACACTTGGCTGCTGAAGGTGCCGCCGAAGCCGCCGAAGAGGACGAACTTGCGGCGCACCGGGTCGTAGCCGTGGTAGGTCTCGGTCGAGGCCGTCGGCACGGTCACGCTGGTGGACACCGGCCGCCAGTCGTCGCCGATGAACTCGTGCGTGTCGGTGAGAATCGCCGTGCCGGAGTAGCCGCCGAACAGGACCGTGCGCTGGCGCACGGAGTCGTACACGGCCGCCATGCGGTAGCGCGCCGACGGCGCGACCGCGGGGTTCACTACCGCCCAATCGTTGCCGTCGTAGACCCATGTGTCGCCGAACACCGTGCTCGTGCCGTCGAAGCCGCCGAACATCACGACCATGCCGAGGCTGGCGTCGTAGACCATCGCCATCTCCTGGCGCGCGGGGGGCGTCGTCGCGGGGGCACGCTGCGTCCAGTTGGCGCCGTCGTACTCCCACGTGTCGGCGAGCGTCTGCGTGCTGGTGCGGCCACCGAACAACACGGCGCAGCCGCGCACGCTGTCGAACGCGAAGCCGTACTGGTGGCGCGCGCTCGGCGCGTTGGCGGTCGCGATCGTCTGCCACGCCGTGCCGGTCCACTCCTGCGTATCGTTGGCGAATGCGTTCAGCGTCGGCGAGCGACCGCCGAACACGATCAAGCGGTTGTTATTCGTATTGCGGACCATGCCGTGGCCCCAGCGCGCGACCGTGCCGCCGGTGGGCGCGAGCTGCGTCCACAGCGAGCCGTTCCAGCTCCACGTCTGGCCGAGGATCGTGCTCGGGCTCGGCTGGATGCCGCCGACGAAGAGCATGCGGTTCTGGCTCGCGTCGAAGGCGGCGGCGCCGGCGCGGCGCGCCGAGGGCGAGCTAATCGGCGCCATTAGCGTCCACTGGGCGGGCAGCGCGGAAGCCAAGGCCGCGGCGAACGGGACGAAGGTGAGGATGCGCATGACGATGGTGCGGATACGGACTCGGATGACCGAAGCGGAGTCGGTGTAGGAATCTAGCTCGATTCTGGCCTCGGTGACCACCGCAGGCCCAGAATAGACCAGGAATGGAACCGGTCCGGCCAATACGGGTGACCGTGCGGTGTTTCGCCGCCGTACGCGAGGCCCTTGGCGTCGATGTGTTGCCGCTCGAAGTCCCGATCGGAACGACAGTTGCTGGCCTGCGCGAGATGCTGTGCGCCCGCGCGCCCGCGCTGGCCCGCTTGCCGGTCGCCTTCGCCGTGAATCGTGCCTACGCGCGGCCCGAGACACTGCTCGCCGACGGCGACGAGGCGGCGCTGATCCCGCCGATCAGCGGCGGCTCACCGGTGGCGCGCGCGGCCTTCGTGCTCCAGCGCGAGCCACTCGACCCGCGGCTGCTCGAGGCCGAGTGCCGCACCGACCACGACGGCGCGGTGGTGACGTTTGCCGGCACGACGCGCGACCACAACGACGGCAGCGCCGTGGTGGCGCTGGCGTACGAGGCGTATCCCGAGATGGCCGAGCAGGTGCTGCACAAGCTGTTCGACGCGGCGTTCGCGCGCTTCGCCATCACGCGCGTGCGCGTCGCGCATCGTCTTGGGCTCGTGCCGGTCGGCGAGGCCTCCATCGTCGTCGTGGTGGCGTCGGCGCACCGCGGCCCGGCGTTCGACGCTTGCCGTTGGCTGATGGATCGCATCAAGGCCGAGGCGCCGATCTGGAAGCGCGAGCAACTGCGCGACGGCGACGCTGTGCGCTGGGTCGGCGAACTGCCGAAGCCGCAGCCATAGTTTCCGCGCCGTGGCCGGCGACCCCGCGCGCCGCTACAACGACGCCATGAAGAGCCGACTCGTTCCGGTCGCCGCCGCCAGCCGCGGCGACGCGGTGTTCGTCCTGGTCGTCGATGGCGTCGTCCCCGTGGTTGGCGCGGCGCTGAAGGCCCCGTTGGCCGCCGCCAAGGCGACTGGCGACCTGAAGACGTCGTTCCGCGCGGTCACGGTGTTCCATCAGCCGCCGAAGTCGGCGCAAAAGCGCGTCGTGACCGTTGGCCTCGGCGCCAGCAAGGCGATCGACACCGAGCGGCTCCGCCGCGTCGCCGCCGTCGCCCAGGCGCACGCCGCCGAACTCGGCGTCGCCGGCTTCGCGCTGGTCGTGCCGAAGGCCGCGCTCGCCGGCGTCGACGCGCTGGCCGCTGGCATGGCGATCGCCGAGGGCCTCGCACTCGGCGCCTACCGCTACGAGCCGCCGCGCAAGGTGCCGCAAAAGCCGCCGAAGGCCACCGCCTGCCGTGTCGCCGTCGAGGGCCTGTCGGCCCGCGACCACAAGGCCTTCGGCGCGGGCCTGCAGCTTGGCGCCGTCGCTGCTGCGGCGCAGGCGTTCGCGCGCGACCTCGAGAACAAGGCCGCCAATTTGTGCACGCCGAGCGACCTTGCCAACGCCGCCAAGAAGCTCGCCGGCGGCCGCATCAAGGTGAAGGTCCTCGACCGCAAGCAGTGCGAGAGGCTGGGCATGGGCAGTTTCCTCGGCGTCGCCAAGGGCGCGACCGAGCCGCCGAAGTTCCTCGTGCTCGAGCGCCGCACGCCCGGCGCCAAGCGCAGCGTCTGCGTCATCGGCAAGGGCCTGACGTTCGACACCGGCGGCATCAGCATCAAGCCGGCCGGCAAGATGGACGAGATGCGCTACGACATGTGCGGCGCTGGCGCCGTGCTCGGACTGTTCCACGCGCTCAAGCACGGCGGCCTCGCCGGCAGCCAGCCGAAGGTGAACGTCGTCGGACTGATCGCCGCGACCGAGAACGCCGTCGGCCCCGACGCGCAGAAGCCTGGCGATGTCGTGCGCGCGATGGACGGCCACACGATCGAGGTGCTCAACACCGACGCCGAGGGCCGTCTCGTCCTCGCCGACGCGATCTGCTACGCGCGCAAGTTCCACCAGCCGACGCACATCGTCGACCTCGCCACGCTGACCGGCGCGGTGGTGGTGGCGCTCGGCCACGAGGTCGCCGGCATCATGGGCAACGACCAGGGCCTGTGCGACGCGGTGATCGCCGCCGGCAAGGCCGCCGACGAGCCGCTGTGGCAGCTGCCGCTGTGGGACTGCCACAAGGAGCAGATGAAGAGCCGCTTCGCCGACCTCGCCAACATCAACGGCCCGCAGCACGGCAACGGCTCGATCGCCGGCGGCGCGTTCCTGGCGTACTTCGCCGGCGACACGCCGTGGGTCCACCTCGACATTGCCGGCACCGCGTACGGTGGCCTGACCAAGGACTACTACAAGAGCGGCGCCGCCGGCACGGCCGTGCGCACGCTGCTGCACTGGGTCCGTTCGCTCTGACCGCCGCGCCTCGCTTCGAACTTCGCCTCGCCCTTCCGCCATGGCCGACGCCCTCGTTCCGACCAAGCCCCACATCCAGGCCCGCGCGCACGTCGCCTCGTTCGCGCAGTACCAGGCGCTCTACCAGGAGGCGCTGCAGGACCCGTCCGGCTTCTGGCGTCGGCAGGCGCAGCGGGTCACCTGGTTCCAGCAGTTCGAGCGCACGGTCCGTGAGGACTTCGCCAAGGCTGAGGTCGCGTGGTTCCTCGGCGGCAAGCTCAATGCCAGCTACAACTGCGTCGACCGCCACCTCGACGAGCGCGGCGAGCAGACGGCGATCCTGTGGGCGAAGGACGAGCCCGGCCAGTACGAGCGCATCACCTACAAGCAGCTGCACGAGCACGTCGGTCGGCTCGCCAACGTGCTGCGGTGTCACGGCGTCAAGAAGGGCGACCGCGTCTGCATCTACCTGCCGATGATGCCCGAGGCGGTCTACGCCATGCTCGCCTGCGCCCGCATCGGCGCCGTGCACAGCGTGGTGTTCGCCGGCTTCTC
>Ga0194119_10012093_pt1 | contig 11007 bp, 15 predicted proteins | sample TA2MahC100mmetaG_FD_148620 | JGI IMG/M metagenome (GOLD analysis project Ga0194119, IMG submission 148620) | Freshwater microbial communities from Lake Tanganyika, Tanzania - TA2015018 Mahale Deep Cast 100m | ecosystem: Environmental > Aquatic > Freshwater > Lake | place: Tanzania: Lake... | reverse complement strand
TGCTGACCGCATCGCCAAGGAATTTGCCGCCGGAAAACTTTGAGCCGGTTTGCGCACCGCTTCCGCTTCTGGAGGCATGAAACGGAGGAGTGTGCTGTTGGTTTGTGCCTTGGCCTGGAGTGCCCCGGCACAGTTTCGCGTACCGAAGATTCCCAAGGTGCCCGGTGGAGGAGCCGATGGAGGAGGAAGTTCCGGTACGCCGGGCAGTGGAGCTCTCGGCGGCGGGGGCCGCGTAAAGGCCGAACTCGATCAGGCCGAGCGCGCGCTCGATGGATGCGACCGGCATATCGAGAAAGAGACGCCTGACGGCTGCGCCACCTATCACGCCAAATTCGACGACTCGATTGCCGACGCGCAGAAGGCGATTCAAGGCGCTTCGATTGCCGGTGCGGCCGAGTATTTCACCCGTATCAATGCGCTGAAGGCCGGCGTGACGAGCAGTTGAAAGGTATGCATGCGGCGGGCGCGAAGAACGAGGTGCTGAATGCCAAGTTCACCAGCAGCGACGCGGAGAAGGATAAGGTGGCCATTGAGGCCCTGAGCTCTTTTTATGCCGAGTTCCATCGGTTCAGGTCATCGGCGCCGAGCGACGAAGCCCTTGCGCTGTCGGCCCGCTGGCCGCGCGTGAAGTTGGAAGTCCAGCGGTTGCTTGAGGCCTATCCGGTGGTGAAGAACCGCGGCAAAGTGGATCCCTCCGGGCACGAGATGATCATGGCCGTCCGGAAGCTGGAATCAGACCACGATCAGAGCGTGGCCGACTTCGACAAGGTGATTGGCAACATGGGCATGTGGCTCAAGATGGACCTTGACGGCGCCAACGAACGTTTCCTCAAGAGCGAGGTGGATGGCTTGGGGGCATCCGGTCTGAGTTCGGAAAAGTTCCTGAACGACATCGACCAGCGCTTCAAGCTCTACAATGTGCTGGCCAAGGATCACCCTAAGTTCGACCCGCAACTGGAGCCCACCACGCGCGCCAAGCAGAAGGAACTGCAGGCGCGGCTCGACAAGTTCACCGAAAAGATCGTGGCCGAGAACAAACCGCCCGCCGACGACTACAACGGGCCCGATGCCGCGGCGATTCCCGACGAGGCGCGAAAGGCATGGATGGCGCACTACCCGGACATTAAGATCCTGAAGGTCGGCCTGAACGGCAACTGGTTCCGCAAGGCCGGCTGGGAGTGGGACGATGCGCGCACCACCTGGTTCAAGAAGGACGAGTCACGCCTGGGCGGCTTTCTGATTATCGACCTCGGCCATCCGAAGTATCTGCACATGATGCCGTTGAACAGCTACATGGACCACATCAACGGCAGCCGGCGCGAAACGAAAGTGGCGCGCTATGACCGGAACGAACGCATGAACCCGCAGGCCACGTTCCTGCGCGCGAACGCAAAGTAGCGCGCGCGTCAACGGGTGAACCGCGCCTGCCGTCTGCCGTGCTCCCAGGTGGCGTCTCTTCGGTCGCCGAGCCGGTCCTGCTTGGCTGTGCGGGCGGCGAAGGCACACGGCGAGCGCGCCTGCGCTGAGCGAGCGGCCAAGTGAGGAGGTCGCTAAGGGCGAGGAGACCGTGCTTTCCAGCTTCGTCTAGAACGTCAGGCCCACCAAAAACACGGCCTGCGTCAGGTTCGAACGCACCGACCCGAGCGTGACATTTTCAGACAACCGCCGTGTGACGCGCACTTCCGGGGCAATGCGCATGAACGGCACTTTGATCTCGACGCCGCCGCCGAACACAGCGCCCGTAACCGACGAACTGGGCGTGCGGATGCCAGTGATTTTGTTGAACGACCCGCCGGCGGCCATAAACGGCTTGATCAACGGCTGCGGACCGATGCGATAGCGCAGCATGGCCGGAAACTCCCATTGTCCGCCGGAGAAACGCTGCGTCAAGTTGGCGGAGGAGGCGGTTTCATAACCGAGCCGGTTGTAGAGTGCATCGAACGTAACGCCGAAGCCCGCCGGGAGGCGCACCTCAAGCGTCGCCCCGAAAATCCACCAGCTCGGCTTGTTTTTAAACAGACTCGACACGCCTGAGGACTGGACTTGGTCGAAGGCGTCCGTGAAGGGAATGCCACCACGAAAACCCACGGAAATATTCTGGGCAAAAAGGGCCGGAGCCGCTGCTGCCAGAACCGCCAGTGCCAGGCGCATAATTCGTTACTTCTCCCGCAGGAACTGTTTGATGCTTCGGACCGCCTGCCGCGTCCGGTGTTCGTTTTCGATGAAGGAAAACCGCACATGCCCTTCACCGTAGGGCCCGAAGCCGATGCCGGGCGAAACGGCCACCAGCGCTTCCTGCAGCAACTTCTTGCAGAATTCGAGCGACCCCAAGGCGCGGAACTGCTCCGGAATCTGCGCCCACAGGAACATCGACCCCTTCGGCGGCTCCACGGTCCAGCCGGTTTTGTTCAGGCCTGACACTAGGACGTCGCGCCGCTTCTTGTAGGTTGCGCAAATCTTCTGCGTTTCGGCTTCGCACTCGCGCAGCGCGATGATGCCGGCGATTTGCAGCGGCTGGAAGATGCCGTAGTCAAGGTAACTCTTGATGCGCGCCAGCGCCTTGATCATCTTCGGGTTGCCGAGCGTGAAGCCCATGCGCCAGCCGGCCATGTTGTAGCTCTTGGACATCGAGAAGATCTCGACGGCTACTTCCTTGGCGCCCTCCACCTGCAGGATACTGGGAGGCACGTATCCATCGAAGGCGATGTCGGCGTAGGCAAAGTCGTGCACCACCATGGTGCCGTGCTTGCGCGCCAGGGCGACGATGGACTTCATGAAATCGAGGTCGACGCACGTTGTGGTCGGGTTGTGCGGGAAGCTGATGAGAATCATCTTGGGCTTCTTCTCGGCGCCCCGCTTGTACAGATCGTGCAGGCGGCTCAGGAATTCGTCCGGTGTCGGCATCGGGATGGTGCAGGCGTGGCCCTCGGCCATGATGACGCCGTATTGATGGATCGGGTAGGCGGGGTTGGGCGAAGCGACCACATCGCCCGGACCGATGACCGCGAACAACAGGTGCGCCAGCGCGTCCTTGGCGCCGATGGTCGAGATGGCTTCGGTCTCCGGGTCCAGGTCGACGCCGTAGTTGCGCTTGTAGCGCTTGCAGATTTCCAGGCGCAGGTTCGGCAAACCGCGCGACATCGAATACCGGTGGTTGCGTTTGTCGCGGGCCGCTTCGATCAGCTTGTTGACGATCGGTTTCGGCGTGGCGCCATCAGGATTGCCCATCCCGAAGTCGATCACATCGTACTGGGCTGCGCGGAGTTTAGCCTTCATCTCGTTGACGACGGCAAACACATACGGCGGCAGCTTTTGGATGCGGTAAAACTCCTCGGAAGAAAGAGGCATCTAACCATCATACCCGCGATATGTTTCAGGCCGCTGAAGCGCCGGACGCGCGTGGAATCAGGCTTTGCGTGCGAGTTTCCAGGCGTACAGCGCAATCATTGTTTTGCCGTCCTGGATAGTGCCGAGGCCGATGCCGGCTTCGATTTCCCGCACCGTGAACCAGCGGCGTTCAATGCGCTCGTCGCCGCACGGGGCGGCTTGGCCGGCCTGCAGATCCTCGGCGAGATAGATCGTCATCTTTTCGCGCAGGAAGCCGGGGCTCGCCCAGAACTGGACCAGCTTTTTCCAGCGCTTGGCCTTGTAGCCGGTTTCCTCCTTGAGCTCGCGCCTGGCCGCGGTGAGCGCGGTTTCGCCGTCATCGATCTTGCCCGCGGGTAGTTCCCACAGGTACGCCTTGGGCGGCACACGGAATTGCCGCACCAGGAGGATGCGCCCGCGGGGATCGCGCACCAGCACCACGGCCGAGCCGTTGTGATGCACGATGGCGCGCGTGAGCGGGAAGCCTTCGGGGTCTTCCACTTCGTCGACGGTGAGCGCGATGAGGCTGTTGCGAAAGTACTCGCGCGAGGAAACGATCTTCATGAAGTGTGCGTGGAGTGAGCGGGCTAATCTTCGAGCACGCGCACGAATTCGGCGAGCACGCGGCAGCGGTCATGTTCGGTGATCTCCCAGGACTCAAACTCGGGGTTCAGCGGCTCCAGGATAATGCGCGTGTGCTGCCAGGCGCTCGATGAATCGTCGTCCGCGGGCGCGGCCGATTTCACGCTGCGGTACCGTTTGATCCTGTAGCGCTGGCCGCCTGACTCGCTTTCGTTGAGATTCTCCACCAGCACCTTGCGGCCTTGGCGCGACCCGGTGACGCCGGCGCGAAAAATGCACCATGAGCCGTCGGCGATTTCCGGCTCCATCGAGCGCCCGGTCACCTGCGCGATGAACATGTCATCGCTGAGCCGTACGCCGGGCGGCATCTCGCGCCAGCCCTCCGGCTCAACCTCCATCTGCTCGCCCCAACGCCCGGCCGCGGCGCGGCAGGTGTAGACGGGCAAATGCGTGTCGAACGGTTGCGGGTGCGCGGCGATATGGCGGCGGTAAAGCCGGTCCAGTGTGCGGTCAAACCGGTCTACCAGCGTCGGCTCGCGCGGGCTTAGGCGGATTGCGTTTGAAAAACTCTCCTCGGCTTCGCGCAAGAACGGCTCGGGCCCATCGGCGGCGATACGCCGCTCCCAGTCGCCTGCGAGCGCCTGAAACAACTCTTCTTCGTCCGGCCCCAGCCACTGATCCCAATCGCGGCGCAAGCGCAGCCCGAGACGTGCCGAAGCGGGATCGAGCAGCAGCACCCCGATTGGCTCCGGAGCCCTGCGCGGCAAGGCCGCCTCCACCACCAGGAATTCACCCAGCGAGGTCGCTGCGGTGGCGCCATGGGTAGCAGCAGTGAGCATAAGTTCCGTATCGGCCCGATTCTACTGCGGCGCGAGTGGATAGTACCCGCGCCGGGTGCGTACGCGCACGTTTGGCAATGCTACTTTCACTTCAATCGAGCGGAACACCTTACCCGTATCGATGCCTTCGGGCGTGTAGCGCAGAATGTACTGGGTGGTAACCTCGCCGGTGAGCGCGGCAATCGAACGGAACAGACCCTGCGAAATCTCCGACGCATAGCCGCCTGTGCCGACCTTGAGAGCGTAGTTGCCTTCGTCGGACGGCGTCGACAGATACCCGGAAACGCCTTTGTAGAGGGAGTTGAGCGGCGTTTCCACACGCCCGCCGGTTTCTTCGGTGAGTTGTTTGAGCGTGCTCTCGCCGTCAGTGTTAAACCCGAACGCCTTCGTGCTCACCGCATAGATCGTCACCAAGTTACGCTGGGCGAGTTCCATCACTTCCTGGAGAGTCTTCTTGCTCGACGTATCGTGCCCGCCGCCGATGATCACAATCACGCGCCGCGGCTCAATGGGCTCGCCCTTCACCAGGTCGCGCGAGGTGCAGGCCATGTAGATGGCGTCATAGAGGGCCGCGCCGCCGCCGGGCTTGAGACGCCGGATCTTCTCCATCATCCTTTCCGGATCGTAGGAGGTGTTCACCTGCAGTTCGGCGTCGGTGGAGTAGGAGATCAGGTAGCCCTGATACTTCTTGTCGCCCGGCAGCATGGTTTGCACGAGGTCGAGCGAGGCCTCCTGGAAGGTCCTGAAATGCGTGCGGCTGGAGTTGGAAACGTCAATCAGGAAGCCGACCACCACGGGCTGATTCCGTTCGCGCGAGAAATACCCGATCTTCTGCTCTTTGCTCTGATCGAATACCTGGAAGTCTTTTTGGCCCAGATCGGAAACAAACCGGCCTTCTTCGTCGGTAACCGTGACGGGCACGATGACTTCGTTGGCCACCACCACGATCGGCTTGGGTTCGTTCGCTGCCGTGGGAGGCTGAATCGGCGGTGGTGCGGCAGGCTTGGCGTCCTGACCGAAAAGCGGAGTAACGACAAGCGTCCCGGAAGTGGCGCCGAGCAGTGGAAAAAACTTGCGTCGCAGCATGGCCGATTAGTGAACCTGCCTTCGATTATACGCTTCGCCGGAAGCCGGGGCAGACCTGCCCGCCCGGTTAGCGGCTGTCGGGCGAAGGCAGATGCTGCTCGATAATGCGCGAGAGTTTCTCGCGGTCGACGGGTTTGGCGAGGAAGTCTGTCATGCCGGCAGCGAGGCAACGTTCGCGATCCCCTGCCATGGCATTGGTCGTCAGCGCCACCACCGGCACTTCGCTCCGCTTGCCGCCCGAGGCACGCAGCCGGCGCGTCGCATCCAGGCCGTCCATCTCGGGCATCTGGCAATCCATCAGAATCAGATCGAAGTCGCATTAGGTGGCCTGCTCCAGCGCCTCGCATCCGTTCACCGCCATTGTGACGGCGGCCCCGAGCTTTTCCAGCATCCGCGTGGCCACGAGTTGATTCACCGGGTTGTCTTCAGCAACCAGAATGCGCATGCCGCGGGCCCGGCTCGAGGCGCCCGTATCCGGCGCGGTCTCGTTCGGCCTGCCGCCGGTGTCGAACTCGGTCTCCTCCAGCGGCAACGTCAACCCGAAAGTGGATCCACGTCCCGGAGTACTTGTGACAGTCACGTCGCCGCCTATCAAGCGGGCCAGCGATCACGAGATGGACAGACCCAGCCCGGTGCCGCCAAACTGGCGAGTCGTGCTGGCGTCGGCCTGGACAAACTTCTCAAAGATCGATTCCAGTTTGCGTTCCTCGATGCCGACACCGGAGTCTTCCACTTCGAGCCACACTTCCCAGCGCGTCCCGGCGATACGCCGCCCGCCCAGCCTCACACGGACCCCGCCCGCACTGGTGAACTTGATCGCGTTGCCCACCAGGTTGATGGCGATCTGGCGAATGCGGCTGCCATCGCCGAGCAGCCGGGCCGGCAACTCGGCCTCTCGCTCCACGGTCAACGCAAGGCCCTTGGTGACGGCCAATCCCCGCAGCGTGCCGGCTACCTCGCGCACCTCGCCCTCAAGGTGAAACGGCATCTGTTCCACCACCAGCCGGCCCGACTCGATTCGCGCCACATCAAGCACGTCGTTGATCAGGTTCAGCAGCGCTCGCGCCGAGTCCCGCACGGCCTGCGCATCGTCGCGTTGCTCGGATTCGAGCCGGGTGTCGAGCAGCAGCGAGATCATGGCCGCAATACCGTTCATGGGGGTAGGGATTTAGTGGCTCATCGTGGCAAGAAAGTCGCTTTTTACGCGGGAAGCGTGTTCGGCCTGATCGCGGGCGTGCGCCAGTTCTTTTTCGGCTTCCACCTGGGCTGTCACGTCGCGGTAGTGGACCACCATGGCGGCCACGGCCGGGTCTTTCAGCAGGTTGCGCGTGCGGGCCTCCTTCCACACCCAGCGCTCGGATTTCGTGAGCAGGCGGTAGCGTACCAACTCGACGCTGCCGGGCGATTGCCGGCAGTTTTGCAGGGCCGCTAGCAGTACGTTGCGGTCTTCCCGGTGCAGGAGCGAACCGTAGGGCAACGCCTGCATCTCCGCCGGCGTGTAGCCAATCAGTCGCTCTGAGCGAATTCCAGGTGCCCGTCCGCCGGACCCAGACCTGCCCGCTCCGGTGCACCAGTACGGCATCGCCATCGTCACTGCGGTTGAGATCCACCACATCTTCGGCGCCGGCCGGCACCTCCAGCCGCCGTGGTGCGCCTTCGCCTTTCCACTCCCAGAGCCCGGCGATGGCCGCTGGATGGAGGATCGCCGCCAAACCGTGCCCCATCCGGTTTTCGGCGATCGCCGCGATATGGAAGCCGCCCTTGGCCTGCGCCGTAGAAACGGGCTGCTTGAAAAGCAGCCGGTCTATGCCGTTCCGCAGACGGTGAATCCCGGCCCCGTCTGACCACCAGGTGACTTGCCCTTGTGTTTGCTCAAGGTAAGACCGGTTGTTCGGATCGAGCGGTTGTCCCACCGGCACCCCGCCCGTGGCAGCGGCCAACACATGAACCTTGTTTTCCCGGTCAACTATCAGCACGCTGCCTGTGTCCGACACGGCTACATCCTGGACGGTGCAGGCGCCCTGCAGGGAAAATCCATCGCGGCCGCCCAAATAGACACAGCCGTTTTGTACAACCAGCATCCGGCCATTCGCTCCGGCCGGCGAAATCCGCCGTGCGATACTGCTTGTCAGTCCTTTCGCAGGCTGCCAGAAGTAGCCGTCATACCAGGCGACCCCATCGTTTGTGGCCGCCCACATGGTGCCGTCGTTCGCCTGCGCCTCATACCGGACGTCGTTGGAAGGCAGCCCCAAGGCGCGGTCAAATCGCGACCAGCGCCAATGTTCATAGATGGCATCGAGCCGCGATACATTCGCTGCGTGGAGAGAACCGATGCTGGCTCCTAGCAGAGCCGCTGCCGCCAGTGCCGGTCCCCAGCCGGACCGCCGTACCCGCCGGTCATGAGCCTTGGGCCTCAAAGTGAGCTTTTCGGCCGGATGGGCCGCGAGTATGAGCGAAAAGTTTGCGCTACCAGGCATGTGCGGTTTGCACCAGCATGGCGATGCCCAGTGTGGTCACCACCAGAGCGCTCACCACGGGCAGATGCTGTACCCACGGCGCATCGCCCGTCACGCGGCGCATCGCCGGACCGGCATGCACCATCGCGACGCCGATCGCAATCAGCACCGCCGCGAGGCCCGCGCTGAAGGCCGTGAGCAGCGCCAGGCCAAAGGCGATGCGCTGGATGGACGCCGCAAAAATCAACACAATGAGCGCTTCGGGGCAGGGCACCAGCCCCCCGGAGATGCCCAGCGACAGCAGACTCCCCGATCCAGCACCGTGAGAGTGCGGGCGGGATTGCGCATGGTCGTGCGAGTGCGAGTAGCCGTAACCATCGTCCTCGCCGCCCGCGGCGCGGCTTCGTTGAATCAGCAGCCACAGTCCGATGGCCGCCACCATCAGGCCGCTCGCCAGCGCCAGGTACTTCGAAACCACGTTCGGGTCAAACTGCCGAGCCGCAAACAGCGTGGCGAGCCCCAGCACGAACACGCTGGCGGTGTGCGTGGCGGTGACCGCCGCGCCAAGATAAACGGCATCGACTACGCGTCCGCGGCTGCCCACCAGATAGGCGGCCACGATGGTCTTGCCGTGGCCCGGCGTTAGTGCGTGCGCGGCGCCGAGGAAAAACGCCACCCCGAGGGCGGCGGCCATCGAAGCGGGCGAGGAAGCGGCCGGGTTCGCGAGAAACTGCCGGAGTTGCGGCTCGGCGCCCGGCGCCACGGCCTGGATCAACCGGCAATCTCCTTGACGGCCGCCACGGCGCGGTCAATCTCTTCCATGGTGTTGTAGATGTGCGGTGAAAAACGCAGCCCCTTGGCGTCGCCCGCGGCGGTTTGCGCGATGGCCAGGCGATGGCTCTTCCACAGCATGTCGTAGGCCGCCTTGGGCTCATGCTTCCGCAGATTGAACTTGATGACTCCGCCTGAAAGTTCCGGCTCCACGTTGGTTTTCAGCTCCACGCCGCCTATCTCGCGCAATTGCACTTTGGCGCGCGTGGCGAGCGCTTTCATGCGGGCTTCGATGCGCGGCATCCCGATGAGTTCGAGAAAGTCGAGCGCGGCTTCCACAGCCACCAGACGCGGGTTGTCGCGCTGTCCGAATACCTCGAACTTTCGGGCGCCGACGAGGTTCTCGGCCCAACCGGCTGTCACCACAGACGGCCAGAGTTCGGCAATGCGCGCCGCGCGCACATAGAGAATCCCGGCCTCGAGCGGCCCCATCATCCACTTGTGCGACGATCCGGCGTAGGAGTCGCACCCGATCTCACCCACGTTTACATCGAACGCCCCCAGCGTTTGGGCGCCATCGAGGTGCATCCAGATATTGCGCCGCCGTGCCAGTTCGGCAATCTCGCGGGCCGGATACGCAACGCCGGTGGTGGAGGTGCAGTGCGTCACGGCGATCACACGCGTGCGCGCCGTCACGGCCTTTTCAACGCCTTCAAACAGATCCTGCCGGGAAACGGCGGGAATCGTGGCCGGCACTTCCTTGATGACGATTCCGATGCGCTTGGCCAGCACTTTCCACGAGTCGTTGTTCGACGGATGATTGTGCGCGGTGATCACCACTTCGTCGCCGGCTTTGAGGTCGATGCCGCGCACGATCAGGTTCGAGCCTTCGCTCGTGTTGCGCATGAACGCAATCTCGTCCTTGTTCGCGCCGAGGAGACGCGCCGCTTTCGCGCGGGCGCGTTCGGCGAGCGGTTCATATTTTTCGCGGTTCTGAAAACTCGGGTTGGCCTGGAAATCGCGCAGATACTCCAGGTGCCGGTCCAGCACGCCGCGCGAGGCCGGGCACACGTTCGCCGCGTTGAGGTACAGCACGCCCTCATCCAGCGGAAACTGGCGCTTGACGACCTCCCAGTATTCCTCGTCTCTCGCCGCGGGCGCGGTAGCGGGCGCGGGAGCGGCTTGCAAGAGCGTTTGGCGCATCGCCGTCCAAGTGGCGGCCGCACCGGAAAGAAGTTGGCGTCGTGTAGCTGGCATGCGACATATTGTAACCTGAAGGGTGCAGCCAATTGTCACCGACCTGGTGCAGATCGAGCGCCTGGGCGAAAAGAAGCGCAAAGAGAACGAGCAACTGCGCAAGCACATGAAGATGCACGATGTGCCCGAACGGCGTCTGCGCAAGATTGCCGAAGAGGTGGAAGGCGAGATCGATTGCATGCAGTGCGCCAACTGCTGCCGCGTGGCCACCGCCAAGCTCCTGGAGCGGGACGTGGAGACGCTGGCGAAGTTCCTGCGCATCTCCATTTCCGGCTTCAAGAAGCAATACACCATGGAGGATCCCGAGGACGGACTGATTCTCCGCCGGGACGGCCCGGCCGGCTGCGTTTTTCTCGACGGCAAGACATGTACGGTCTACGAGGTGCGCCCGGCTGCCTGCGAAAATTTTCCGCACGTCGTCCGCGGGCAAGGCTCCATGGTCGCCCGCATGTGGCAGTTTATCGACCGGGCCACCTACTGCCCGATCGTCTACAACACACTCGAAGCCTTCAAGCCGGCGCTGGGCTTCAAGACGCGCTAGTGTCATGTAATGGAATTAGCCTGCAATAACGGCAGCCAGGGATTCCCGGGCCCTGGTGATCTTTCGGAGGATGTCTTGGCCGTTGGCTTTCCATTTATATGGCGTCGGG
>Ga0194119_10012087_pt1 | contig 11011 bp, 14 predicted proteins | sample TA2MahC100mmetaG_FD_148620 | JGI IMG/M metagenome (GOLD analysis project Ga0194119, IMG submission 148620) | Freshwater microbial communities from Lake Tanganyika, Tanzania - TA2015018 Mahale Deep Cast 100m | ecosystem: Environmental > Aquatic > Freshwater > Lake | place: Tanzania: Lake... | reverse complement strand
CTATAACTAAAACCACTCATAAGGTGCTTGTAAGGCGCTATGAGCAGCTTCAAGGAAGAAGAGGAATCGATGGACTCATAAAATTCATAAGTCTCTTCTAGGTTCAAATCAACACTCTTAAAACACCAATCATCCCAAGGTTCAACCTTGCAGTATGCATACTGATCTATGGTTCCACTAAGAACAACTCCACCATGTTCTTGTCGATATGGTTGAAGATCAGTTCCCCCACCAGCTAGTCCTAAGCGTAATGGTGCTTTCGCAAAAACAACTTTTGACATATCTAATGTGTGTATTCAAAATGTTCGTAATGTTCTTTAGTTAAAAAATTTATAATTACTTCTTTACTAATATTATGTGAATTTATTACTTTATCATCGATGAGAATATCATAATGAATTTTTCCCATAACTAATTGATGATATTTTAAACCCCAGGACATCAATTGTTCTGTTGTCTTATTATATAATTTACTATATATTTCACTAACATTGCCCCCAAATTGTGTCATACCTCGGGCGGTATAGATTACAATTTTATATCCATCTTCATAAAGTGAGTTTACCAATTGAATATTTTCTTCAATTGGATAGCAGTAATCATATTTTAAAGGTCCTAAATTTTCATACCCATTTAATCTTGAACAAAGCACATCGTCCAAATCAAAGGCAATAGTCTTTTGAGTGTCTAGTCTTTTCATTGTTGGTATACCGATTAATGCAATATTCATAAACGATTTTTAATAGTTTCCAATCCAAAACCAAAAGGAATTTTGGCACTCCATCCCAAAAAATCTTCTGCTTTTGTACAGTTTATTCTAACATAAGTTGCAGGATTGCCGCAAGGTAAAATATCTAGATTAACTTCACCAATTACATTTCTTAAAATAGAAATTACTTTTTTAAGTGAGAAACTTTGCCCACTACCAATCAGAAAAGTATTTGAAGAATTGAATTTAATTGAAGATACAATTGCCTCAACAACATCTTGTACATGTACCCAATCAAAAGTATCATTCAAATTAGAATAAACTTGCATAGATTTTTTATTCTTAAATGAATAGAGATATCGATCAATAAATCCATTCACTCGATCTTCAGATATTCTCCCTCCATATACATTTGATACTCGGAGAGAAATAAACTTTGCGTTTGTTTTGGACGCTAAGATTGACCCATAATTTTCTAACAATAACTTGTGAGCACCATGAACCGTTCTTGGTGATGGTAAAGAATACTCACTCAGTACAGTATCATAAAAGGACCAATGCAAATCTCCACAAGAAGATAAAAGAATAATTCTTCCATCTGGATTCTTATTTAAGAACTTTTGGAATAATTGCAACGATAAAGATACCTCGTTTTGATAAAGACTTTGTGCATCTTCAATTTTAAATCTTGTGTTAGAACATGATGCTAGATGTATTAATGTAGAATCTGGAATTGATTGAAACTCAATACGCTCTACACTATCCCGATAAGAAATCGGAACATAGACTGATATTTTATTGATAAGCGTAGTTCCAATTAACCCACTCGTACCACTAATGTAAATCATAATTGATATACCTCTGCAATAATTTTCTTTGACTCACTTGAATAATTATTATCTAATGGATCTCCTTTATGAAGATTACAATGTATGAAAATTACTGGATTATAATCTTTATCAAAAACATTTTTACCAATTAGAGTTCCATCATCATCAACCATTAGATCCATGCTAATACCATTTCCTTTGGGACATACATTTAAAGATCCACCAAGATTAACAATGTTATCTTTAAAAACACAACTGAAAAAATATTCATCAGTTACGCAATCAATGATACCATCATAATGAGAATTGAATTGATCGTAAAATTTTACCACCTCTTCAAAAAGTTGTCTATTATAATTGGTATTCTTAAACATAAACACTCCACCAGCATAGTAGTCGGTATTTAAATCACAGTTGAGACTGGTTAAAGTCTCAATAAATACCTCTCTATGCGGAACTGGTGTGGCCATATTATAGTAGTCTTTAAAAGTTGGAACCCACCAATGCTGAGCAGATCCAACCTTTTCACCAATCATATCAAATATATCATCAAAAAAATCATTTACAAGAACAGTATCACAATCAAAATAAACAGCATACTCAGTATCAATTTGCAATGCTTTTATATACTTTTCTCTCCAGAAAAGATATCCAATATCTTTTCTAGATTTGTCTTGATCATTTCTACAGTCGATTATTTCTGCTAGATCATGCTGAAATTTATTACTAAAATCAAATATTTTTATTTTTGAATTTGGGAGTTTTTTCTTGATAGATTCAACTCCCAATTTAGTAGCATCATAAAAATAATCAGACCCTCCGACCACAGTATAAAAGGTAATGTCCTTCATACTTCATTATTGTACACTCTGAGAATTGAACCGCAGCGATTCAAATAGGTATGATTATCTTTTACAAGATTCATCTGATGTTCTATAAGAGGATAGTTATCAATGTTTGCCTCAGTGTCAAAGAATAAATCGTAGGTATTGCTATTATAAACAATATCACCGTCAAACAAATCTCTAACATGCACAGAGTTTGTCATGCCTACTTGACCATAACTTATGTTTTTTAGTACACGACAAGGGATATATCCTGTCTTAAGATGGTTACATCCAGTATCTGGATTATCATCCCCTAGACCAACACCCCTAATATCTGGTGCAATATATGAGTCTTGTACTAACTTCTTATTCTCTTCCCAAGAAAGAGGATTCTGCCATGGATCACTATGAACAAATTCAACACTAGCAGCAACACATGCTCTAGCAAATGGTTGAATCTGATTAACATTTGATGATGAAATACTACCAACATAGTAAGCTTTCCGTTGGCGTGGAAGTTTCATATCTTCAAAATTAAACTCATGAGGAAGTAAGTCAGTTGCCCAACTCAGATAGATTGCTTCATATTCAAGACGATCTTTACGCCACTTAGTAGCGAGTTCATCAGTGGATGCATTCTTCTGATAGAATTCGCAGGGACCAAGTTTTTGTGGATTTTGCTCAGAAAAAATATAAGAATAATTTACATCGTTTAGTTCCTTTACATTATATCTAATGTCAACTAATCTTACACCCTTATCAAAATACTTGTAAGGATTTACGCAGCAATGAACAAAATACGTTGAAGACTCAACTATAGGAATATTTTTATCATCATATCCTTCAGTGATAAAAAGACAATTCGTATAATCAAAGTCTTCTTGACTTGGATGATCATCATTGTTGAACCAATGCACTTCATGACCCATGTGTTCAAAACCTTTTTTGAACCCACCATGGATATATGAGTGTGTGTGAGAATGAAGGGGATGTCCCCAAATAACAATCTTCATCTTAATACGGTGCGAAATCTAAATCTAATGGTTTGTTAAGATTACCTTTATCTACTCTATGACCAAACTGGTCCGAGTGATCTCCTTTATACTGCCCAATAATCTCAGTATATGTAGACTTGCCAAATAAGCGGTCTAGTTGAGTAAATAAAACAAAATCAAAGTTTCTACTTTGCTCACCCTTAAGATCGTCAAATTTAACACCCCTTTCTTTAAAGACTAAGTTTCTCCAAGAAACTTGACTTGCATCAAGAACACCAGCAGCGTGTGTGTCATAATTTATTTCACAAACTCTTTGCTTTAAAGAATGACCATCACGATTTGTATATGGTTCGTAGATAGTGTTTAAATCTACCTCATCAATTGTCTTAACTGAAAATGGATTGTATTGTACAAAATCACTATGAGCATACATTACATCAGAATGTTCTGAATACCATTCATTCAGGTCTGACAAATAAGTCTTATCAAGATAATCATCATCACACAAAACAAAAGAGATTTCAGCATCACTATTGTAGATTGCCTGATTCCAGAAATATCCTACTTTAGATCCGCCCTGAGATTGCTTTTGATCTGGACTATTGTATGTACAAACATAATTTACTCTAGGATCATCTCCAAGAATATCTCTTACTGACTTTTCTCCTGTACCAGTTTCAGTATCATCAACAAAACAAAGTTCCCAATTATCATAATTTTGAACTCGGATTGACTCTAGAGCAAACCTAACCATATTCGGTCGCTCATAATAACACATTAAAATAAGTATCTTATTACTCATGTCTAAACTTGTTCATAGCAGATTCAATCACCACATGCATATCCATATATTTGTACTCAGACAGTCTACCACCAAAAATAATGTTTGTCAATGATTTGGACTTATCTTTGTACTTATTATACAAACTTTGATTTAGATCGCTATTGATTGGATAATATGGAGTGACTCCATCAACATACTCTTGCGGATACTCGTGAGTAATAACTGTAACATCAGACTTTGATTTTTCAAAATGCTTATGCTCAATAGTACGAGTAGAAGAAAACTTTTTATCACAATAATTAATCACTGCATTTCCCTGAAAATTATCACTGGAGACTACATGATCTATAAAATGTAAGGATCTATACTCTAACTTACCAAACTCATAATCGAAAAACTGATCAATACACCCAGTAAATACAACTTTCTTTGCAATGGAATTAAAGTGTTCTTTATTCTCAAGATAATCCACATTTAAAAGAATTTCAATACCATTTAACATTTTTTCAAACATTAAAGTATATCCACCTATAGGAATTCCCTGATACATATCATCAAAATAATTATTATCAAAAGTAAATCTTAATGGCAATCTTTTAATAATAGATGATGGAAGATCTACTGCTGGTCTACCCCACTGCTTCTCAGTATAATCTTTTATTAGAGTTTCGTAAATATCCTTGCCTACTAGTGATAGTGCTTGCTCTTCAAGATTAGTTGGTGTTCCTTTAAATCTTTGCTCATCTATAATTTTCTTTGCATCATACGGAGTTATGGTTCCCCACAATTCATAGAAAGTATTCATATTAAAAGGTAAAGAATATAACTTACCATTTGAATATGCTTTTGGAGAGTTAATGTAATTATTAAACTTTGCAAATCTGTTTACAAATTTCCAAACAGTTTCATTTGAAGTGTGAAAAATATGCGCCCCATACTTATGAACATTTATACCCTCTATTTTTTCAGTATAACAATTACCAGCAATGTGATTTCGTTTATCAATCACAAGACAAGACTTGCCAGCATCAGTAGCAAGTCTTGCAAAGGTTGCTCCAAACATTCCGCAACCAACAATCAAATAATCATACACCATAAAGTTCAGCGTACTTATCCAGAATATCTGTAGTGTTTAAATAAGATCTTTGAATGAAATACGAATAATGAACAGCAACAGTGCTACCAACAATAGCACTATAAACTTCGGCATATGCAGGATAGAATACTGTCAACCAACTTTCATCCTCAGTGCATCTTACATTACCATCAAACTTAGCAAAGTCTTCACCTGCCCAACAAGCAACATTAATAGATGCTGACTCATGAAATCTCAATACCACATCTGGAATTTTGAGCTCATCAATCTTACCTTCCTTGTAAAGTTCAATGAAAAGATTGTGAAGTCCTTCAGCAAACGGTGGATTATTCCAATATTGAGGACATAACATCGCATGTTCTGGAATGTAATTATGAGTTCCAATTAAGGGTTCATCATAATTATCAGACATTGTTTGTGGTAGAGTTTTCAATTTCTCTGCTACCAACTCATAATATTGATACCACTTTTTAGAACAACACTCAGACTCTGGAATATCCAGCACACCTGCTTCTCTCATAAAGTGAGTTGACCAAATACTATTAATAGTCAATGGGTATGCAAGAAAAGTTTCTGGATGTTCAAGTTTATAATCAATTAGTTTTTCATACATACCATCTTCAATGAAGACAACATCGTCATCAACTTTAATATAAAAGGTATCGGGTTCGACACAATAATTATAAAACCACTTGACATTATTTGCTCTAGTTTTCCACTCATCTACCAGTTGCTCTGCTCCACCATCATACTTTAATTTAACAAAGTCTGGATGCTGTTCAGCATAATTATGAATGTAATCAATGTCACTTTGAACATTGGTGTTAAACCACAGGTGATGTTCATCAACGATACCTTTATGTTTCATCACTGCAGGAAACATAATTCGCATCGATTCCTGACGACCAACAGGAGAAACAACAATAACTTTTTTACCTTTATACATTAGAATCTGGGCAATTGAACAGAAATAGGATGAGTTTGAATTTCGATTCCTAATCGATCGAGCAATTCAACATGAATAAGTTCCACACACCAAGTACCTTCATTTGAATACTTAGTTAAATCAAACATTCTTTGAGAAATGGGAAAAACTCCCATGAATACTTCCATTATATCAGATCCTCCAAAATTAAACCAGTCGTTAATGAATGGAGGTTGTTGCATTAGACTACTTGCATGAAATACTTGAGGATCATAATTCTCAAATATAATTTTAGTATCAACCATACAGTCCGTTCTACAACGAACTACAAAATCATACTTAAACTTTTCACTGTATTCGGTCAGTTGTTTAAGTTTATTAACTTCATTCAAACTGTAAAAATATGAAAGACAATTATTAATTTGTCGTTCCATAAAGTTTGGTTCTAAAGAATTGTTTATAGAATGATCCCAATATTTTTTTTGAGATAATTCAAAATCCTCTTCATGATATTGATCGTAGAATTTTCGACTGGGTTCTACAATCAATTCTTTTGGATTATATACTCTTTTAAAATCTTCTATTGCATTTGAAGAAATTCTTTGATCTTTCCATCCACCATTTCCACCACCCTTATATGGTTTTGTTTGAAGATCTTCATCAAACCATAAGTGTGCATAAACATCCACATCATAATCACCAATTACATTTTGAATGACTGATGGAGAACACTCATTTATAAATCTAGGTTGCCCCGAAAAACATAATGCAATTTTCATTTTATTTCTCCCACATAATCACTGCAAATAGCATAACATTCGTAGTTACTTATTTTAATTATACCATCTTTAGTAGTTTCTGGCATTACAACTACTGAATTTACATTAAATGTTTGTCCAGGATAAGTCCAAATATACCCTTTACTTGTAAGAGTAAACTTGTCAACTTCGTGCCAAAAGAAATTATATTCCGTAGGAGAATTAGATATTTTTTCAAGAGCATCATAATTCTTACAATGAATCCAAAGATATTCTTTGTTCTTACACAACCACAAAGCAGTTATCTGATATTGTGGTTCATCATGACCCAAGTAAAAAAATTGATCTCTGTGCCACAGATCAATCTCAACATCATATCCTTGAGAGATTGCGCTTTCAATATACTCTGGTCTATTTTCTTCAAAAGGATTTGGACCAGTAACATTACCTCTATGTGCTATAAGTTTCATACCAAATACTTATCAGAGGGAACAGATGGCCAACGAACAACCACAAGACTTACATCAGTTAAATTTTCCACATCAGCAACTTCATTTTTTTCATAGATCCACATGTCCCCTGATTTTAAATGCTGACCAGAAACCATCATTTCACCATCAATAATATAAGTAAGTTCTGTGGTGACCTTATGGACATGAGGTTGTCCTTTTCCTTTTTTATGTTTATGATGAGCAACTTCAAAAAAAGGATTTTTAAATGCAGATGGTTCAAAATCACCGACAAACCATCCACCTTTCATATCATCTATTTTGAAGGTCTTCATATTCATGATCCAAAAAGTATTGCCTTTCATCTGGAGTTCCCATTGACCATAATCGATCGATTGGTTGAATGGAAATTTTCATACCTTCCTCAATAAAAAGATTATAAAGAGGTGCTACATAAAACTCATTCTTCACTCGAATGTTTCTTTTAATCATTTCCTTCGAGAGTCTTACAAAGTCAGATCCTCGTGCAAAATGATACAGTCCAGCGTGTGCATGATTACTGATCACTTGTTTTTCTGCAGTTCTAACAACATACCCATCATCTCCAACCTGAGAATAACTATAGGCAGGATTGTCTGCATTAAAAGTCAAAACTACACCATCAGAATCTGCCACTTGCGCTGGATTGAAGTATGGTTCAAAGTACATATCAAGAGTTGTAATTGACAAAGGCAACTCATTATCAATATATTTTTCAGCAAGGAGGCATGAAGACACCGTACCTTCAGTTTCTTGCTCAGAAACTACAATAATAATATCTTGACCAAACTTAGATCTTAAAACAAGATCCATTTCATTATCTTCGACAGTATCTCTACGAATCACAAAGATTAGATTACATTCATCTGTGTCAATGCAAGACATACTCCAGTCAATCATCTGCTGATGTCCTACTTGAATCAACTGCTTCGGAAGTTTAAATCCACCATCACGAAATCGTTGTCCTCTACCAACCATAGGGATTAGCAAATTATATTTCTTCATAAAAGATTTTTATTGATTAATGTACTTGCAACTTCATGTGCATTGATAACAGACTCTTTTACCGTGCGACCATCACCCATAGAATGAATAAATCCTGAAGCAAAATAATCTCCTGCTCCCAAAACATTCACATCAGAAAGGTACAGTTCATCTGGTAAATCATATCTTTCGACAGTATCACCATCAGAGAATACACTTCCTCTTGGATGATGCATAATTACATATCCCCGTACCAAAGATCCAAGTTCTTTAATATCCATGAATAAATCTTCTTTTGCGATAAAGAGATAATCAATATATTGAAGATCTGGAATGCAATTTTCTGGTTGTTCTTTTGTAATGTCTGCAGAAACAATACCGTTCAACTTAGATACAAAATCAGTATCTGTAAGTTGATTGATATAAGAGATATGGTGCCAATCAGAATCTGTTAGCACTGCCTTATTTTGTTTGATGTTTAAACATCCTCTTCCCACTCTATAATTATTCTCTTTGTCTACGAGAATAAGTGCATGACCGATTGACAGAGGTTGAACATTAACATTCAACCCCTCACCAAGAGATATAAGACCTGACCAAACATTAGCGATTCCACCAAGAGAAGAAGTCTCTTTAAAATCAATAAGTATTCGATCTACAGTTAAATGACCATACAGAGTAATACTTTTGCACATCACTTCATAGCGGCACTGGATGCTTCTTTTTTATCAAGTTCTGCAACTGCTTCTTCTGTTGCTTCGGAAACGATACCCTTTGCAACAAGAAAGTCATAAAGTTCTACAATAACTCCTTCACCACCTTTTGATTTAAGGACATACAAAGAGTTATCTTTAATAATCTGAGGAGCATCAGATGGGCAGAAAGACCAGAAGAGTTTTTTGAACATGGACAGATCGAAATAATCATCACCAACGAATGCCATATTCTCACTCTTAACACCGTAAGTGCTTTCAAGATGAGTCACATATCTGGACTTATCAAGACTCAGATCACTACCACGAGTACAGTAGAAAGGAATATTTCTCTTGTGAGCCATATCACTATTCCAAGAATCACCAGAAAGCATAATGACTTTGACACCTGCAGCAATGAATCGTTTGATTGCTGTAAAATCTTTGCAACGAAATGTTTTATGAATGGGATTATGATCCCGATCATAAACTTTAGTTCCATCAGTCAACACACCATCAACATCAAGAATGATGAGTTCAATCTTAGATTGATTGCCAATGCAATTATCAAGAAGTTGTTTGTATTTAAAATCGGGATATTCAGACATTTTACTTTAAAGGTTTAGTGAATAAAAAGTTAGCAACACCAAGAGTTCCAGGATCGGAACTCTCATATCTATTGATGGCATTTTCCCTATCATAACAGAAGTCGGAGTATAATTCAAGTCCACATGACTCTGCAATTTTTACAATGTCTTCTGGAATAATAAATTCCCCATCAAGAGACTCTTCATTTAATTTAATATCAGATGATGAGATAAAATATCCTCCTGGTTTTAAAACACGATAAACGGCATTGCAAACACTTTGCCACCCTTTATTATGAATCATCTCATCATACTCAGGATTAAAGTGCGTAACTGCACACCCATCTAGGAATACATCAATAGAATTATCATCATAGTCTTTTAGGAATTCCATGGCATCCTTAAGAACCATAACAACCAGACTTTGATATGGATGGTTAACCCTATACAAGTCAACACCTACCACATCATATCCATTATTTGAAATAATGTGTGGAACAGGACTATCACCAACACCAAGATCAACAACTTTAAATTCTGGTTTCTTGACTTGATCAAACATCATTAAATGTGAAGACCATTTGCATAATGAATCATGCTTCACCCATAAGTCATCAACTCGTGGATAATCAACAGGATAATTATTAGAATCTTTATAGTTTTGACAGACCTTAAGATCTTCGTAAGTTACTACTTTGTTTTCAATTTTGTGCATGATAATCAGCGTTATTTTTTGCTAGATGAATAATTTTAGGATCAAAGGTGCAGTGGTTTGAATACAACTCAGGGTATGCAAACTCTGGACCTAAAGTATGAACTCTATCTTTGTTCAAAATAAAAAATTTGTTGAAGTAAGATTCTTCATACCAAACAGGAGCGACACCATTAGATAAATCTTCTTCCGTCCAATCATCAAGTTGTTTCATCATATCAAAAATCTGTGGAACTTTACCACCCCACAAACAACCCTGATAATAAACAGAAAGATCCATATCTTCAGTCACACATGCCTTCGACTTCGAATTAACATCAAAAGATCCAGGAAATTTAGTATGAGGATTCATACCAAGATAGTGACATGGATGATGAACTCCAAAATAATCTTTAGAATCATCAAAAAATTCATCATAGTTTATTTTATCAACAACTTTCATATCAGCATCAATGGAAATAAACCAATCACAATCAGAAACTTCATTTTCAGATCTCAAAAGAGTTTTAAAAGTTTTATAAAAAGTCTCTGGGTATCCGTAATGTTCTGTTGGAATTTTTATAACATCATCTGGCCAATCTCCATTCCCATCTGTGAAGACGATAAATTTCTTTTCAGAATTTG
>Ga0194119_10012085_pt1 | contig 11013 bp, 9 predicted proteins | sample TA2MahC100mmetaG_FD_148620 | JGI IMG/M metagenome (GOLD analysis project Ga0194119, IMG submission 148620) | Freshwater microbial communities from Lake Tanganyika, Tanzania - TA2015018 Mahale Deep Cast 100m | ecosystem: Environmental > Aquatic > Freshwater > Lake | place: Tanzania: Lake... | reverse complement strand
TGAATTATCGCGAAAAGGAACAGGAAAAACAATTTATTTATTAGACGAACCTTCTACAGGTCTACATTTTGAAGATATCAGACTTCTGTTAGAAGTATTACAAAAACTAGTTGATGAAGGAAATACTGTAGTTTTAATAGAACACAATTTAGACTTGATAAAAGTTGCTGATTACTTGATTGATATTGGTCCAGATGCCGGTGAAAAAGGGGGTGAAATCTGTTTTCAGGGAACACCAGAGGAGATGATTAGACAAAAAAAATCCGTTTCTCACACCTCAAAATATTTGTCAATTGAGTTAAGCCGGAAATAATTAAATTTCCTTTTGACTGAAATATAATTTAAGTAAATTTGCACCTGAATTGAAATAAACATAAATTATGGCACTTGAAATTACAGATAGCAATTTTGATGAATTGGTTTTAAAGTCTGATAAACCCGTGGTAGTAGATTTTTGGGCGGAATGGTGCGGCCCATGTCGCATGATTGGTCCAGTAATCGAGGAAATGGCTAATGAATATAAAGGTAAAGCAGTTATTGGGAAAGTTAATGTAGATCTTAATAGTTCCGTATCCGCTCAATTCAATGTCCGCAACATTCCGACAGTTTTATTTATCAAAAATGGTGAGGTGGTCGACAAATCGGTTGGAGCAGTGCCAAAAGCTACTTTAGCACAAAAATTAGAAGCTTTACTTTAGGCTATAAGATAGAGAAATGTCAGCTTTTTTATGAGTACCTTTATTCGAAGACTGAAATATTATGGTATCGGATTCGGACTTGGTGTTATAATTGTGTTTTTCTTTTTTGGAAGTCGTGGTTGCAATTGGGGGCCAACAGCCCGCGTCAAAACTTCAATCCTAGAGCGTGTATTGATTGTAGACAGTACAAATGGAGTCGAACTTAAAAGAAGAGGTGTTCATCCTGCAGAACTGAGAAAACTGATTGAAGATTCTGATGTTGACTTCAGCGAGAGTAAAAAAGAGGAGGCATTAAAGGTCTATTCCTTTCACAATGACAAATTTAATTTTCTTGTTTCCATGCCTTATGAGAGCTTTATTGCAGAAGTAAACATACTTAAGCACGATGCAAATCAATTCACTACATCCTCGAAAGGAAAAGGTTTTTTTATGCATTTCCCAAAAGATAAAGATTTTTTGTACGTCCCTGAAAATGAATTATTAAGAGACCAAATGAAAGATATGGGCTTCAAAGATAATAATGCCTTATTTGAGGCCATCAAAAGGAAGGGTTTTATTGATTTTTCGAGCTCGAATTTTAATGTTCGGCCAAAATCAGAGCACTCCATTGGGTTTATAGATAACAAGAAAAGAAATATTAAAGCAAAGGCTATTTGGATGAAAGAGCGGATTGAGGTTCTTTCCTTTACTTTCGACACCATTTCACCAAGAAAATAAAATATTTGAGTGTTGAAAAATAGTCTGGTTAATTGATCAGCGCGTTATTTCAATTTGTAAATTTGAAAGATGGAATTCTCTGCGGAACAAATTGCTTCGCTACTTCAAGGTGATATTGATGGCGCCGGGAGCGCCTTTGTGAACAGCGTAGCTAAAATTGAAGAGGGAAAACCAGGCTCCTTGTCTTTTTTAGCAAATCCAAAATACGAGGAGTTCATATATACTACCGCATCAAGTATTTGCATTGTTGCCAAAAGTTTTACAGCAACAAAAGCTCTTCCCAGTACACTTACCCTTATTAGAGTGGATGACCCCTACAGCTGTTTTTCAAAATTATTGGACCTTTACAATGGCATGAAGAAGAAAAAACCTAAAATTGAGAATCCCTCGTTTGTGGCTAAGAGTGCCAACATAGGAGAATCATTTTTTTTAGGTGCTTTTTCTTACATCGGTGAGCAGTCAAAAATTGGGAATGGGGTTGTTGTAATGCAAAATGTTATCATTGGCGAGAATGTTGAAATTGGCAACAATACAATTATTCATCCCAACGTTACGATTTACGAGGATTGTAAAATTGGAAGCAATTGTGTGATACACGCAGGAACCGTTATTGGATCAGATGGTTTTGGATTTGCTCCAAATGAAAAAGGAGAATTTCAAAAAGTTCCTCAAATTGGCAATGTCATAATCGAGGATAACGTTGAGGTAGGAGCCAATTGCGCAATTGATCGAGCAACTATGGGATCAACGCTGATAAGAAAAGGGGTAAAAATTGACAATTTGTGTCAAATTGCACACAATGTCGAAGTTGGCATCAACTCGGCAATGGCTGCGCAGGTCGGCATCGCCGGATCGGCAAAAATTGGTGAACACGTTCTCATTGGCGGTCAAGTAGGTATCAGTGGCCATTTGCATGTCGCTGATTACACAAAAATAGTTGCTCAATCCGGAATTCCTTCAACAGTCAAAAAAGCTGAGACGTTAATGGGAAGTCCTGGAATGCCCCATATGGATTTTAAAAAATCATACCTTGGGTTCAAGAAACTACCATTTATTCTAGATAAATTAAGCGAACTAGAAAATCAATTAAAAGAACTCAGAAAAAATCAAAAATGATAGAGAAACAATGTACCATCAAATTACCAGTTCAATTGAGTGGGATTGGTCTACACAGCGGGGAAATGGTGAATTTGGAAATTTGTCCTGCTCCTGTAAACCATGGTTACAAATTCCAACGTATCGATTTACCTGAACAACCCTTAATTCTTGCCGATGTTGACCTAGTCGTCTCCACGGAAAGGGGAACGACTTTAGAATTTAATGGTGCACGCGTTCACACAACAGAACATATTTTAGCCGCCTTATACGGATGTCAAGTCGACAACGCATTAATCAAAATTAATGGTTCCGAAATTCCAATCATGGATGGAAGTTCTAAGCCCTTTGTTGATGCCATAATATCCTCCGGAATCCAAGAACAAGATGCAAAGCGTGAATATTTTGAACTCACAGAAAATATTCCTTGGGAAGATACGGAGAAAGGAATTGAATTTTTAGCTATCCCTGATGCCAATTATCGAATTACCGTCATGGTTGACTATAATTCGCCCGTTCTGGGAACACAGCATGCTAGCATGTACAATATTCGTGAGTTCAATAATGAAATTTCGAGATGCAGAACATTTGTATTTTTAAGGGAACTTGAATATTTAGCAAAGAACAACCTTATAAAAGGTGGAGATTTAGAAAATGCTATTGTGTTGGTGGACAGGACTGATAGCACTGCGGAAGAATTAAAGACATTATCAAAGTTATTAGGGAAGGAGCATCTTGATGTATCCATCACCTCAATTGGAGTTTTGAATAGCTGTTCGTTACTATACGAGAATGAGCCAGCTCGACATAAATTACTGGATATCGTTGGAGATTTAGCTTTGATCGGTAGACCTATCAAAGCCCACATATTGGCAGCAAGGCCCGGTCATTTTGGAAATGTAAGTTTTGCCAAGGTATTGAGAGACCAGATTAAAAAGCAACAGGATACAGGGAAATACTTCAATTTAACCAAAGAACCAGTTTATAATATCAATGATATTGAAAAAATGTTACCTCATAGGTATCCTTTTCTCATGGTGGACAAAGTCATTGAATTAACAGAAAATTCCATCGTAGGCCTTAAAAATATCACGGTAAATGAACCCATATTTACTGGTCATTTTCCCGGAAATCCTGTCTTTCCAGGGGTATTGCAGGTAGAGGCTATGGCTCAAGTTGGAGGGATATTTGCTTTAAGTAAAGTGGAAGACCCTCACCTTTACTCTACCTATTTTATGAAAATTGACAAGGTGCGTTTTAAGCAAAAAGTATTGCCGGGTGATACAATTGTATTTGAGTTGATCTTGATGTCTCCAATCCGCAGAGGATTGGTTGAAATGGTAGGGAGAGGTTATGTCAATGGAAAAGTTGTCGTGGAGGCTGAAATGCTGGCACAAATTCTAAAAGATAAGGAGGAATGAGCATAAGCAAACTTGCTTCCGTTTCAAAAAATGCTACGCTCGGAAATAATGTTTCCGTCCACCAATTTGCCACTATTCACGAGAATGTGGTCATTGGGAATAATACGATAATTCATCCGAACGTTGTCATTTATCCTGGCGCAAAAATAGGAGAGGATTGTGAGATTTTTCCGGGTGCAGTGATTGCCGTTATTCCTCAGGATCTTAAATTTAATGGAGAAGAAACAACAGTCGAAATTGGCAATAATACAAAAGTGCGCGAGTACGCGACTATACATCGTGCTACACAGGATAAGTTAGTAACGAAGGTTGGTGATAATTGTCTGCTGATGACTTATGTTCATGTTGCACATGATTGCCAAGTAGGAAATAATGTGATTTTAGCGAGCTACACTGGTATTTCAGGACATGTTCAGATTGATGATTGGGCAATTTTAGAAGGAAAAGTTGCGGCACAACAATTTGTTCATATCGGTAAACATGCATTTATTGGAGGTGCTAGCCTAATTAGAAAAGATGTTCCGCCATACATCAAAGCCGCTCGCGAGCCCTTGACATTCGCCGGAGTAAACTCCGTTGGATTGCGAAGACGTGGATATTCAGACGAACATATACGAGAAATTGAAGACATTTACAGAACCCTTTACATACAAAACAGCAACCTTTCTAAGGGAATAGAAAGTATCAGAAATACAATGCCCTCAAGTACAATATGCGAGGAGATATTGACGTTCGTGGAAAAATCCGATAAAGGTGTAATACGTGGAATGATTTAATGCATTTTCATCGCGGAGAAATAGTAGATTTGGAAGTGAGCGACTATGCCTTCGGTGGAAGAGGAATCGCTAAAATTGATAACGACAAGGGCAGATACATCGTATTTATTGCGAATGCTTTTCCGGGGCAACTCGTCAAGGTTAAGATTGATGTGGCTCGGAAACAACACGCAGAGGCAAAATTATTATGCATAATTCGGAGATCAAGCGTTGAAAAGGATTCAAAATTTCAGGAAATTTCAGGTGGTCCATACATTAGGGTGCCTGTAGAAAAGCAGGAGACCGTGAAAAAACAGTCTGCACTTGAAACGTTTTCTCGCTTATCGGGTATCAAACAAATTGACGCTCTTTTTGATTGCTTTATCTCATCTCCCTCCCACTATTTCTATCGGAATAAAATGGAGTACTCATTTTCGTCCATCCAACATTGCATCCATACAGAGCAGGATATCGACAACGCTTTCGCCCTAGGTTTTAAGCGACGCGGTACCTGGTGGAAAGTAGAAAACTTAGATTTACCATCCGGATTATTTGATGAAGAGTGGGAAACAAAACTCAAAGAGATCAGAAACTACTTGCGCGCGACGGGATTACCGGCTTGGCACCCTCCGAAGAAAAATGGATTTTTTAGACATATTATTGTAAGAAAGTCATTTACATCTCAACAATTATTAGTGAATTTGGTAACATCTTCTGAGGGGGTTGATAAATTTGATGTCAGGGCATTCGGTAGTTTTCTAAAAACAACATTTCAAGGCAGAATTGCAGGGCTTCAACATACAATTAACGACAATGTTGCCGACCGATCAAAGATCGAAAATGGAAAAAACCAACAAATATTTGGGGAGAAAACCCTCAAAGAGTGTTTGTCGGGACTAGAATTTCAAATCAGCATGGAGAGTTTCTTTCAAACTAATCCTCAATGTGCGGAAAAATTATACGACAAAGCCATTGATTACCTCTTTGAAACTAAATATGCTGAAGACAATGTACTAATGGACTTATTTTGCGGGACAGGAACCATTGGTCAACTTATGAGTAAACGCGACAATAAAGTACATGTTATCGGTGTGGATATTATCGCTGAAGCCATTGAGGATGCCAAAGAAAATGCGCAACGTAATAAACTTGAAAATCTTGACTTTTATGCCAAGGATGTCGGTAAATTTTTGAAAGAACATCCTGAATACCAGGGTAAGATAGCTGGAATAATGCTCGACCCTCCGCGCGCTGGAATTGCTCCAAAAACTCTTCAAAAGGTCATTGAATTAGGCGCTAAAACTATCGTATATATTTCCTGCAATCCATCGACCCAAGCAAGAGATACCTCGCTTCTGGTGGATGCCGGATATTTACTCGAAAAAATCAGTTTAGTAGACCAATTTCCACATACTGGTCATATAGAATCCATCGCTAAATTCATTAAGTCATGAGAATAGAAATTATCTGTATCGGCGACGAATTACTGATTGGCCAAACTGTAAATACGAATGCATCATGGCTAGGAAAAACTTTCAGTTCAATCGGTGCCCAGGTGGTAAAATGTTCAAATATTGCAGACGATAAAATAGAAATTACCGGTGCCCTCAGAAATGTCGCTGAGGGTGTCCATGCTGTAATTATTACAGGTGGATTAGGACCAACAAAGGACGACATTACAAAACATACCTTGTGCGAGTACTTCAATACTGAGTTAGAGATACACCAACCTACGCTAGAAAAAATACAAGCATTTTTTGCAGCGAGAAATCGCCCAATGTTGGAAACGAATAATCAGCAAGCTGAACTTCCAAAAAATTGCATCATTTTGCCAAACAATTACGGTACGGCTTCCGGTATGTGGTTTGAGAATAATGGCATCATCTTCATCAGTTTACCGGGGGTTCCTTATGAAATGAAAGGAATCATTAAGGAAGAAGTGTTACCAAGGTTTCAAGAACGTTTTCAGCTCAATTCTATCTATTACCAAACCGCTTTAACTCAAGGACTGGGCGAATCTTTTCTCGCTGAAAAAATTAAAGATTGGGAAGAAGCTCTTAAAGTTCAAAAATTAAGTTTGGCATATTTACCTTCTCCAGGAATTGTAAAATTGAGAATAACCTCGTTCAAGGGCCAAAGAGATTCACTATTGATTGATCGTTACTTAGCAGAATTAAATCTCATAATCCCTGAATATCTTTTTGGATTTGGTGACGAAACATTACCAAGTATCCTTGGAAAATTATTAAAAGAGAAAAGTAAGACAGTTGGAACAATTGAATCTTGCACATCTGGCTTACTTGCGAGTCAATTAACAAGTATTCCTGGATCATCGGCATATTTTTTAGGAAGTATAATCGCCTACAGCAACGAATTGAAGGTGAAATTAGTTGGTGTTCATGAGACAACCCTTGAAAAAAATGGGGCTGTTAGTGAGCAAACTGCAATGGAAATGGCTGAAGTTGGGCGAAAAAAATTAGGTGTAGATTACTGCATTTCGACTACTGGAGTAGCTGGCCCAGATGGTGGAAGTACGGACAAACCTGTTGGCTCAGTTTGGATTGGAATATCCTCTGAAAATGGGACGTTTGCCAAATACTACCGATTCGGAGACAACAGAGAACGAAATATACTAATGACGGTATTAAGTGCTCAAAATCTTTTACGAATAACTCTTAAATAAGCTAAGTCCTCACTGGTAATCTAAAGGTGTATTGAAGCAGAACTTGTCTTGGTGCCTCGATTTTTAAGGGTCGAAGCGAATAACTTCTATTGAGAATATTACTTCCAATCAATGCGATTTTGTGTGTTTCATTGAATGAATACGAAAAACGAGCATCAAAAATCCAATTTCCAAAACGGTGTGAATTATAGTAATCCATATAGCGCAAATCTTGAAGCCAATTTCCAATTTGTGAGGTGGTATCTGTTGTTGTTTCCTCAAAATCTTTAATTATTTTATCCATATTAACTATCTTACTAAAGTATTTTGCACTCACTCCAATGGAGAATTTTTCGTTGTGCGTATATTCAGCATCCAATTTAACATTGTGAAGGAAACGATATTTTAATATTCCTTTTGATCCATCGAGTGATGTTGAATTATAGGTAAAATCTCTATCCATTGAATCCTTCGCATATAAATAATCTGGTGTTAAAGTCTTTGGAACAATGTAGTTGTATCCCAATAAAAAAGTAAGAGAAGATTTCTTTGAAAACTGAGCTTTCCCCTCGAGTGAAGCGTCTATACCAGTTACGCGGGACTGACCCGTGTTAAGGAACATAAATCCTGCACTTTGTCCAAGCGTTTGTGGGTCACCCGTGATTGGTCTCCATATTCCAAACATGTATTCAATTGTATTTTGGTATTCTTGCCAGAATGCCGCAATATCTATGTATCCCATGACGCCCCCAAGTTTCAGGCCTTGTTTAATTCCTATTTCAGCATTCCACGAACTTTCCGGTTTTAAATTTGGATTTGGGAAAACCCCAAAATTGCCCACGCCTGTTTTTATAAATCGCTCAGTGATTGTTGGAAAGCGATAACCCTGTCCGTAAGATCCACGCAAGTATGTTTCTTGGTATAATTTAAGGCTTGTTCCTGCTCGAAAAATTGGTTTCAATGCCGTAACAGTGTCGTTCAATTGAAAATACTCTAGGCGTCCTCCTGCTGACAAATTCAAGGATTTATTTAACTTGCTCTCCATCTGGGCATATGCCGACACATTCAATAATTGATTATTTGGTGAACCAGAACCTACATATATATTTGCAAAAGAATTCGTGAAAGTCGATGTCAGTCCCCCCACGAAATCTAAATTTTTCAGTTCAGGGTAACTTCGTTGAAACATGTAATCGCCATAATAGGTGGTTGATCTATTGGATTGATTGGCACTCATTTGATTGTCAACATGTAATATGCGTGTTCTAAAATAATGCTTCCCATCAGTCTGAGTAAGAAGTTGAATGAACGGATCTACATTGAAGATCACTTGATCTTGCATAAAAACTGCACCCGGATAAGCTCGGTAGAGACCTGTTGAATCATTCAACCATGCCATAGGCATATTGGTATGCATTAACATGAAATTTCCATTGACGCCATAATTCAACCCACTTATTTTTTTCGAGCGATAGCGTAAGTTAAAATTTATCCTTCCTCTCTTTGATACCATTTCTTTCTCTGTAAAATTGGAAATCGTATCCGGAAACACAGTGGCAACAATCGAATCCGTTATAGGAGGACCAATGTACCCGTGATCCATGTTAAGGTTACCACCAATAACTACATCTAAATTTCCATAGGCCTTCGAATGCAAAAAATTGAGACCATGAATTCCGGGATAATTTTGCCACCATTTAGCACCGTCAATTGAAGGAGGCGAATATGCACCCGTGTAAGCGACGATTTTTGTTAATGGTTTGGAGGTTGGATAAGCCGTCCGAATATGAACGGAGCCACTTAATGCAGAACTGCCGGATAAAACCGACGCGGCACCCTTGATTACCTCCACTTGCGAAATATTTTCTACAGGAATAAATCCCCACTCCGGTCGACCAGCATCGCCAGATAGCATGGGCATGTCATCGACAATAACTGCTACTTTTGAACCGACACCAAAGGTGAACCCACTGCCGCCTCTAATTTGAGGTTCTCCATCTAAAATATTCAGCCCTGGAGTTTGATCTAATGCCGTCTCTATGCTTCTTGTGTTTTTATTTTCGATGAGTTCCGGGCGAAGGACCAACATTGTAACGGTCTGTTCCTCCAACGGTTTATCAAATTTCCCTACACGCAAATCTACTTGCTTTAGGTCTTTCACAAAGCTTTTAAGCGTAACATCCAATTTCTGGGTTTGATCAGCAAGGACATTTATAGAAAAAGTATCCGTTTGCATTCCGGTGAACCTTACAATCAAACGACAGGGTCCCATAGGAACAGATAGTTTATAGAAACCATTCGCATCTGTATTCGCACCAATTGTCACATCTTTTCGATATATAACTGAAGCACCAGGTAAAGCCTCTCCTTTTTCATTCAGGATTATACCTTCAATTGTTCCATTTTGACCAGTCACACAAAATGAAAAACCAAACAAAAAAAAGAGAGCGACTGTAGTTTGTCTCATTTCATTTTAGGGAACCAAAATTTTAGTAGAGGACTTTGATGATTGAATTACATAAAGACCTGACATCAACTTTAATCCATTTAATTGATCAGCAGTGCCAGCTCTAAAAACTTTTCCGCACAGAGAAATGACCCTAAAGTAATCCTCCTCCCCGCTTATGTTTAATCCCTCATTTTCTGAATAGGAAGTAAAAAAATCTGAACTCACCATTGATTCCGAAGGCAATTCTGCCGAACTATTGTAAACCAATTCAATATCATCAAGGAGAACCTCATCGTTATTTGTACCTCCACCCGGGATTTTATTGGTAGCAAAGGTAATTAACAAAAACGCAGGCGACACGTTTGTACTTGGAATGTAGTTAAAAGGAACTGAGATTCTTACCCAAGATCCATTGGTTTTTGCATAATTGCGCTCAGCGATTGCAAGAACGTATGGCAGGGAATTGGCATCAATGGGGTCTCTAACATCGTAAGAATCGTGCAATATTGCATGAACTCGAGCGGAATCAGTTGAACCAGCTGCAGTAAATTTAGCCCAAAATACCAATGAATCTGGACTGAAGGCAAGTGCCTCCGAAAAATTGGGATTTGCAGTTAAAGAAATATTGTAATTATTTGGATCAGTGACGGTGGTGCTTCCCATATTTACCCTTCCGAGCGTCATTAAACCGTTGGCAATTACTCCGAGCGTTGATTTCGCCCAAATTCTTGCACAATATTGACCGGATGCACCAGTTCTTACCAATGTTGATCTCTGTATTTGTTGTGAGGCAAAAGCCGTCAACGGACCCTGGGCTGTTCTAAAGCTATTCCAGTTATCGGGTTCTTCGGTTGCCTGACCGACATTTTCCCAAAGTTCCATGTCACTGTTTCCAAGCTGTTGCGCCACTGGCGAAAAGAGGAAAAAGAAAATAAAAGTAGTTGCGTAAATTTTTCTCATATTTTGTTAATTAGCAACACAAATATAAAGATTAAGACCTTCCAATCAGTTGGAAACTTTTCAACATTCGAATCTGTTTATGTAACTTTGAATATTTAAAAGTAAGATAAATTCTATGAGTCAATTACCCGTAATGGAATATTTTCATACGATTCAAGGTGAGGGTTTTCATACTGGAAGAAGTGCTTTTTTTATACGACTCGGAGGTTGTGATGTAGGTTGTGTTTGGTGCGATGTTAAAGAAAGTTGGAATGCA
>Ga0194119_10012080_pt1 | contig 11017 bp, 10 predicted proteins | sample TA2MahC100mmetaG_FD_148620 | JGI IMG/M metagenome (GOLD analysis project Ga0194119, IMG submission 148620) | Freshwater microbial communities from Lake Tanganyika, Tanzania - TA2015018 Mahale Deep Cast 100m | ecosystem: Environmental > Aquatic > Freshwater > Lake | place: Tanzania: Lake... | reverse complement strand
CGAACGCGCCGGCGCAACCGCAGGTGCCCAGTGCATGTGGTGCACGTCGCCGTCCACATCGATCCGCCCACCCAGTGGCGTGCTGACAGCTGCCTTCAGCTGCGCCACATATTCACGCATCTTGGCAAGCGGTCTGGATTGCTTGATGCCCTGCCACTCTTCGTTGATGTGTTTGTTGCCCGTACCGATGCCAAGCACCAGCCGGCCACCACTGAGTTCATCAAGGTCTACCGCGCTCATCGCAGTCAGCCACGGCGAACGACCGTAGGCATTCAGGATGTAGGGTCCAATCTCTACTCGCTCGGTGGCGAGGGCAATAGCTGCGAGGCCGACAATTCCGCTACGCCAGGCTTCGCAGAGGTACACGGCATCGAGACCAGCAATTTCTGCTTCACGCGCCAGCTCTGCCATATGGCGGATTGTGGTACCTCCACCAGAAAAGATCAGTCCTGTGCGCATATCTGCTCCTCCCTATCTCACTGGAAGACCCGGAGTATAAGTCGTACTCCTCCGGAGGAGGCAGTTAAGGCGTGGCAACCGCCTGCCCCTTGACCACCCGCTCGTAGGCCTCCTGCAGAATTCCGCGCACTGTCTTGCCCCTGCGTTTGGATGGAATTCCGAGGTGCTCTTCGCGAAGGTCGGCCATGAAGCGCGACCACATCCGGGACCCACCCTGTTCAAGCGTAACGGCTCGAATGCTCAACTCCGGTGACACTAGCCGCCACTTGCTGCCCCATGCGCTAAGAGGAGCGATCGCTGGCACCAGCTCGATCGACATCTCCGTAAGGCTGTAGACAACTTTCTGTTTGTGTGTCGGATCCGGCGCAATGGTCAGCATGCCGTGCTCGACGAGATGCTTCAGGCGCTCAGCGAGACGGTTCGAGGCAATACCCTCCAGTGAGCCGTTGAGGAGCGCACGAAAGTGCCGGCGACCCCCGAAGATCATGTCGCGCAGGATGACCAGACTCCACTTGTCACCGAGTACCTCGAGCGAAAGGTTGATTGGACACTCCGAGCGATGCGTCCGCGCCATGAAACTGCCTCTTGAGAAAACCAGTTGTTATGTAGGTACAGTTTGCGCCACTCTCAAGATGGTTTCAAAACGCAACCGGTTGGGTCGGAGGTCAGGAGGCAACCAGCACGCGGGATATTGTGATCGTTCACGGCGCCTGGACAGGCAGCTGGCCCTGGCAGCGTGTCGTCGATCGATTGCATGCCAAAGGGCATCGAACTTTCGCACCGACTCTCACTGGGCTTTGCGAGAAACGATATCTGCTCACAGCGGACGTAAACCTCGACACGCACATTCACGACATCGTTAACGAGATCATCTGCAAGGACCTCACTGACATCGTACTGGTCGCCCACTCTTACGGCGGAATTGTCGCCACGGGCGTTTGCGATCGGGTACCGGACAGGATCGCGTCGGTGGTGTTCCTCGAAGCTTTCATTCCCGAAGACGGCCAGTCGTTTGCGGACACGGCGCCGCACATGAAATTCGAAGGTCTCAGTATTCCTCCGTTCGAAGCCCAACCCGGCGAGTACCTTCGCGAAGAAGATCGACTCTGGTCGAATAGCAAAGCAGGCGCGCATCCCACTGCCGCATTTACCCAGAAGGCGCGGGTTACGGGCGCCTATAAGAAGGTACCCAGAAAGACCATTGTGGTTGCAATGGGCTGGACCGCGTTTGCCGGCGTGGCCGACAAGTACCGCAACACACCGGGCTGGGAAGTGCGTGAGCTGGCTTGTGGACATGAAATGCCAATCGATATGCCAGATGAGCTCGCCTCGCTGCTGATTGGCGCCGCTTGAACAAAAGGCGACGGAAAACACTCTGACTCAGGCAACGCCAGCAGAATGTTCCTGGCTGATCGCCGTACTCGATCGGTGGTAGCCTGCAGCTTCCAGCACGTTCGTATCGCGTTCGACAACCTGGATTCACTTCGCTCGGGCAGTGAAATCTCGCAGACAGGCTAAACAGGAGATACCAGTTGACTCGCATCACCCAGATCAATCGTTCGAGCGTCGCTGACCTCGAACCGGTATTCGCGATGACCGAACGCGCCATGGGTTTTGTGCCCAACAGCGTGCTGACGATGGCGCACTGGCCGCAGCTCCTGCAGACCTTCGGCGCTTTTGCCGGCACCGTGCTCGGACCAGGGGGCGAGGTGGATGCCGGTCTCAAACAACTGATCGCCTTTGTTGTGAGCAACGCATCAGGTTGCCGCTATTGCCAGGCCCACACCTCGCATACCGCTGAGCGGCGCGGGGTGGGTGCGGCCAAGATCGAAGCGGCCTTTGAGTTTGAAACCAGTGAACTGTTCAGTGCCGCTGAGCGTTGCGCGCTGCGTGTCGCAGCCCGCGCTGGCATGGTGCCCAACGCAGTCGCGGACACCGATATGGAACAACTGGCGGCACACTTCACACCTCGTCAGATCGTCGAAATCGTCGCGGTCATTTCGTTGTTCGGTTATCTCAACCGCTGGAACGACACCATGGCCACCACGCTGGAGGCTTCACCACAGGCGTTCGGCGCGGCGCACCTGGCCGAACATGGTTGGGCAACCGGCAAACACGCCTGAATAAAAAGAGCTGAAGAGCCAGCCTGAGGAAGTAAGGAGTCAACGTGCGCGCTGTAGACGTTCCAGCAAGACTTGCGACGATGGTTTGCCCCACGATGGACGAACCGCACGCGGTGAGCGGCCCTGCTTTGTCGGCACGGCGGATCGCGATTATCTCCACGGCAGGTCTGGCACCTGCAGGTGACCGACTCTTCAGCCTCGGCGGTGCGGACTATCGCGTCATCGACACTGAAGATCAGCGGCCTATCCAGATGACCCATATCTCCACCAACTTTGATCGCTCTGGTTTCGCCGCGGATCTAAACGTGGTGTTTCCGCTGCAACGGCTCCACGAACAAGCCGAGCGAGGTCAGATCGGTAGCGTGGCCCGCTATCACTAAAGCTTCATGGGGGCGAGCGATCCTCAGACGATGCCCCCCGGCCCTCGATCAGATCGTGGGGCTGCTCAAAGCGGACAACGTAGATATCGCGCTGTTGGTGCCTGTCTGACCCCTGTGCACCCGCGCCGTGCGGCCGCTGGCTCACTGGATCGAGGCGCAGGGCATCGCCACGACACTTGTCGGCCTCATTCCCCAACACGTTGAGGCCATGCGTCCGCCGCGCGCACTGCTGGTCCCCTTCGAACTGGGTCGACCTTTCGGCGATCCAGGTGACGCTTCTCTCCAGCACCAAGTACTTGATGCGGCTTTGAGCCTCGTCGCACGCACGGATGTCCCCGAGACCCGATGGCTTGAGGTGGCGGGATCAACGGCCAATGTCGCTGACATCCCGTGGGCTTGTCCGGTGTCGTTTCCGGTTCCAGCAAACAACGATGCCGGCGGCGCAGCAGCCCTGTTGGCAGAGGTCGATCTGCTTGAACCTTGGCATGATCGCGCAGTTCGGGCGCGAGGCAACAGTGTTGCGGGTGCGAGTGGTGTTTCCATCCTCGATGCCGTGCGATTCATTGCTGCATTAAGGAACGAGCCCTGGCCCGCAGCATTGCCCGGACTATCCGTCGTGGACAGCTTCAAGCTGGCCGCCGAAGACGTGAAGCTCTGGTATCTCGAAGCCGCTGCCGCGCAACCGCGCCAGCGGAGCTCGGAGATAGCAGATTGGTTCTGGAATGCGACGCAGGCCAGCATGCTGCTGAGAACCCTCGCCGGAACGCTCATCGACACGCCGGACAAACTCCTCAACACGCTCGTCAGGTTGACCCTGGTTCCGGAAGCGAGACGAGCGTAGCCCGACTGAAGTCAGCTATAACGCACCTCACCGGAAGAACGCATGCCCTGATCGCGAACCCGCTTCACCTGCGAGCGGACTTCCTCGAGGTAGGCGTCGACCACCTTGTCATGCTCCGGCGACAGCATCACCTGGATGCCATCAGGCCGTCGCACCCGGCTCGAGAACCAGCCCGCCTTGTACAGCCCTTCACCTGCAGCGAGGATGTCCCCTGCCGGTTCCCCGAACGCGATGATCGACAGCAATGGATCGCCGTACACCACCAGACCCTCTGCCTTGCAGAACGATGCAATCTTTTCTCTGGCCGCATCGATCCGCCGTGCGCGATCAAGATAGCCTTCAAAGCCGAGGTAGTGCAGCACCGCCCACGCCGCGGCAATGGCACCACCTGGGCGCGTACCGGCAAAGGTCGGCGTGGACATCCGCCCGCACGGCCAGTCGGCAAAATCGAAAATCTGGGCGTCGTGCAATGACTTGTCACGATACAGCACGGTACTCGCCCCTTTGGCGGCATAACCGTACTTGTGCAGATCGAGGGAAATCGAGCTGACTCCCGCCTGCGTAAAGTCCCATGCAATCAAAGGCGGCAATTGCCGCTCTTCGCGCACTTTCTGCATGAACGGTGAGAGGTAGCCGCCCACACAGGCGTCCACGTGCAACCAGATGCTGCGCTCTGCAGCGAGCCGTGAAAGTTCAGGAATCGGATCAATCACCCCGTAAGGGAAACACGGGGCCGACCCGACCACCATGATGGTGCGGCTGTCGATGACTACTGCCATGCCCTCCACGTCCGCCGTGAAATCAGCCTTCAATGGCACCCGAACGATCTCAAGCCCCATCAGGTGCGCGCCCTTGTTAAAGGCGGGGTGCGCCGAATAAGGCACCACGATCTTGGGTTTACCGAGTACCGGTCGATGACGCTGGTTCCAGTCCCGACAGGACTTCAGTGCCAACAAAATGCTCTCGGTGCCACCCGACGTCATGCTGCCAGCAGCACCTTCAGGCGCATTTTGCAGGGAGAGTGCGATGTCGACGACCTCCTGCTCCATACGCTTGAGACTGGGAAAGGCGGCTGGACCGAGGCCGTTTTCGGCGATAAAGAGCCCATAGGCGTCATGCGCCACCTGCATCACGTCCTCACCGCTGTTGAAGACATAAACCGCAGCCCGTCCTTCACGCCACTTCACATCCCGGGAGCCGGACCGGATCAGGTCGGTTTCAAGTGAAGCCCACGGCGTTCCTTTGTCAGGCAGTGATTTGCGCACGATCCACTCCGAATGAGTCACTTCAACTGAAGTCTGTCACGCTACAATCCACCGGCACAATCCACCAATCGATCGAAGATTCAGCAATATCTGACGCGATGAATCCTTTCAGCAAACGCGATCTGCCCGCCATCGAACGGCTGCTGGCTGCTCCGGAACTGGCGCAGCTCGTCTCAGTGCATGGCCAGGAGACGGTGAAGTCCGCACTGCGAGAATTGCAGGCAGAGGTGCGCGCCGGCAGTGACGTACCCGCATGGGCCGTGAGCGCGTCCGGTTACGCGGCTCTTTTACGGAACCGTTGGGCGTCCCAAGGTTACCGCCCCGTCTTTAACCTGACCGGCACGATCATCCATACGAATCTCGGGCGCGCATTGCTAGACCGACGGCTCTGGCGGGACGTAGAACCCCTCGTAACACGGCCGATGAATCTGGAGTTCGATCTCGAGTCCGGGCAGCGTGGCCATCGGGATTCGCACGTGGCCGAGCGACTCTCGCGCCTCTGTGGTGCGGAGGCGGCGACCGTGGTCAATAACGGCGCCGCGGCGCTCCTGCTCATCCTCAATACGTTTGCACTCAGCAGGAAGGTACCCGTCAGTCGTGGCGAACTCATCGAGATCGGCGGCAGTTTCCGTCTGCCGGAAATCATGGCGCGTTCAGGTGCCTCGCTGATCGAGGTGGGTACGACTAATCGCACCCGTATCGCTGATTTTGCGAAGGTCGTAGGCGAATCGGCGCTCTTGCTCAAGGTGCATCCCTCCAACTACCACATTGAGGGGTTTACGGAATCCGCAACCAACCGCGACATGGCAGAGCTTGCGAAAAGAAACAGCATTCCGTTTGTTGTGGATCTCGGCAGCGGCGCGTTGATTGATCTCACCCGCTATGGTCTGCCGCATGAACCCACCCCCTACGAAGTTTTGAACGAAGGCGCAGACCTTGTGAGTTTCAGCGGCGACAAGCTGCTCGGCAGCATCCAGGCGGGTCTCATCGTCGGAAGTCGCGATCTGATTGATGCGCTCGACAAGAACCCGCTCAAACGGGCGCTGCGTTGTGACAAGGTCACACTGACACTGTTGGATGCCACCTTGCACGCCTACGAAGCGCCCGATTCACTGCCGGAACGTCTGCCTCTGCTGCGCACGCTGACCTTACCCATGCCGACGCTCACGACACGTGCTGAAGCCGTCGTAGCCGTGCTCAATCGTGTGCTTCCTGACGCCTGCATATCCATTGAGAACGCATCCGCCCAGATCGGCAGTGGCTCATTGCCGGATCAAACGCTGCCAAGTCTCTGCGTGCGGATAGAAACCGTTTCGCTCGACGCGCTGGCGACGAACTTGCGCAAACTCTCAGTACCCGTGATCAGCCGCATTCACAAAGACGCGCTGTGGCTCGATATGCGCGGTGCCGATCCCCTGGATGAGCTGCTCACGGTTCTGGGCACGCTGAATCACCGATGATTGTTACGCTGGCTGGCCATGTGGATCACGGCAAGACGAGCCTTGTGCGGGCATTGACCGGGGTTGATACCGACAGCACGGCGGAAGAAAAGGCACGTGGTCTCACCATCGATATCGGTTTCGCCTACATCAACGATGCCGGACTCGGGTTCGTGGACGTTCCGGGGCACCACCGCTTCATCCACAACATGGTGGCTGGTGTCGCCTCTCAACAATATGCCCTGCTGGTGGTTGCCGCCGATGATGGCCCGATGCCGCAAACCCGAGAGCACCTGCAGATTCTTTCCCTGCTGGGAGTTTCCAAAGGCGTGATCGCACTGACCAAAATCGATCGGGTGGAGCCCGAGCAGGTCGCCATGGCCAATGAGCAGATCCGTTCGCTTGTCGCTGGAAGTTTTCTCGAACAGGCGACCATCCTGCCTGTTTCGAGTCAACGCGGCGACAACATCGATACTCTGCGTCAGCATCTGCAGACGCAGGCACAGCGACACGCACAGGCCAACGCACGGGATGCGCGCACCTTTCGTCTGCCGATCGACCGCAGTTTCAACATCCGCGGTAGCGGCACCATCGTCACCGGAACCACATTGTCGGGTGTCGTCAACGTCGATCAGACACTGCACGTCTTTCCCGGCGGTCAACCGGTTCGGGTGCGGTCCATTCGTGCCGATAACCGCAAGAACTCTGTCGTCAGCCCAGGGGCCCGCACTGCCCTCAACGTGTCAGGCATTGAAGTGGAAGACGTGCCTCGGGGCAGCTGGATCGCTGCGGATCTGTCACCGGCGTCGACGCATCTGACGATTCGCCTCCGTTTCCTTGAGGACTATCCGCGCAAACTCAAAGCCTGGACGCCGGTGCACGTGTACCACGCGACCACGCACGTCACCGCCCGACTCGGTTTGCTAACGGAATCATCACTTGCGCCAGGAGAGACAACGCTCGCGGACCTGGTCTGTGACAGCCCACTGCTCGTATGTGCCGGTGATCGAATCCTGCTGCGCGATCACGGTATGGATCGAACGCTCGGCGGCGGTACAGTGATCGATAACCAGCCACCCGCTGAACGTCGACGCAAGGCACAGCGCCTGCAACGGCTCGCCGCGCTGGACATTCCGGAACCGGGGGACGCTTTCCGTTCCCTCCTCGATCTCGGACCTGTGCACTTCCGGTCGTTTGCTGCCTTTGTAGGCTTGCCACCGCAGGCACCAGTACCTTCTCTCGACACCCAGCTCGTGACTGTCGGTGAAGAAACCCTGCTCGCGTCCACCTGGAAAGGTTGGCAGGACCGCATCCTCGCCACCATCGAAGCAACACTTGCTGCTGACAGCCAGGTGACCGGGCTGCGTGAAAATCAGTTGCCAGCAGAAATTCCAATCCGTTTCAGGGCTGAGCTACTGCGAGGCCTTGTTGCGGCGAAACGCCTCACCCAGACTAGCGGCGCGTTCCATCCCCCGCGTCATACGGCGAGTTTGAGCCCGGCGCAACTCTCGCTTCTGAATCGGCTTAAGCCGATGCTCGACTCAAAACAACCCGCCAGCGTGGGCGACCTCGGCAAATCACTCGGACGGCCGCTTGCACAACTATCACGTGAACTCGATGCACTTGCGCGGCTCGGCGCGCTGGTGCGGGTGAGCGAACACCGTTATTTCCTGCCGCAGGTGATCGATCAGCTGGCGGCAATGGCAACAGATCTCGACAAAAAAAAGGGTGCGTTCAATGCGCGGGACTTCCGCGACGCATCAGGCGTCGGGCGCAATACCGCCATCGAGATCCTGGAGTACTTTGATCACCTCGGATTGACCCGGCGGCAAGGTGATGAACGCCGGGTATTCGGCGCCTGGAAGAACAAAGGTTCAGCCTGACCCTGCCCCTCAGAGTTTCCGTTCGGCGGCTGAACCGTCGCGAATCGCCTTGAACTACGACCCTTCTTTCCAGCGCGACCAGTGACCAGAATTCTAGTTCTCGCGGCCAAGGGAGTAGAGCTCTTCTAGGTCATTCAACATACCACGAAGATCCATATCGTCTGACCACTCATCCACAGGCCAAAGGTCGCGAGTGCTGTCACTTCTACATCACCGACCAAGGTCGCATGTCATCAGGAATTCGCGGCACCCGGAGCACCACTCTCCACCAGCGCCTGAGAGTGCACTGCCCACTCGAAGTCCGCCATCATCTTTTCATGGCGACGCTCCACGCGACCGCGCAGGCGCGGATCCGTAAAGATGAATAGCCGGTTCGCGCGAATGGCTTCGAGCACCAAGCGCCCGACGATGTTCGGATCGAGCCCTTGGCGAATTCCTTCGGCTGTTACGTCGCGCGCGACGGTAGACACCTGCGGGCCATACTGCGTACCCCGATTGCGAGGGGATTCGAAGATGTTGGTGGCCACCCCACCAGGACAGAGTACGGATGCGCCGTAGCCGCCTTCACGGCCTTCCTGACGGATCACCTCCGTCAGACCAACCACCGCATACTTAGTGGAGTTGTAAGGCGACCAGGAAGCCATCGCTCCCAGGACACCGGCCATCGACGACGTGTTGACGATATGCCCGCCTTCACCCTGAGACTTGATCAAGGGAATGAAGGCCTGGCAGCCGTGGATCACACCGAGAAAATTCACCCCGATGAGCCAGTTCCAGTCACCCTCCGTGCAGTCCTCGATGTTGCCACCACTGGACACTCCGGCGTTGTTGCAGACGATGTGGACCTTGCCGAATGCGGCGAGTGTAGCCTGTGCCGCATCCATTACCGAACGACGCTGCGCGACGTCGACGGTTACCGCCGATACATCTCCGGCTCGGGTTGGGGGTAGCTCGGCACGAAGTGCAGCCACAGTACGGTTCAGCGCTCTCTGTTCGATGTCGGCCAGCATGACCTTCATGCCGGCACCTAGAAACGCGCGGGTCATACCGAGACCGATGCCGCTCGCCGCGCCGGTAACAAAGGCGACACGCCCTTCCATCGGATCCATACACCCTCACACAGATGCAATTCACGTGAGCCGAGTCTACTGTCTCACACCAATCCAGCAGAACCCCGAACGTCATGTTGCACCTGTTGACCGCCCTCGCCTTCAACCTCGTACCGCTCGCCGGCGTGCTGTACTTCGGCTGGTCGGCGGGTGCGGTGTTGGCGTTGTACTGGTTCAAGAGTCTTTTCGGTCACTTCGGCGCGATGCTCAAGATCAAGCTGCACGCTGCCACGAGAAAACGTGGCCACACCCACTACAAGCCCTCCGGCGAAAAATGAAGACGGGTGGCAGCTACTTCAGCCACTACAGCACCATCGCCCTGATCTTCACCTTTGCGCACGGTTTCTTCCTCGGAATCATCCTCTTGATACTCTCCATCAACCGGCCGGATCTGCTGGCTTTTCACGTGCGCTTCGACGATTTGTTGATGGGCATCATGGTGATCGGAGGCCTCGCCGTGGCGGATCTCCTGATCGACCTGCCAACCCTGCGCCAGAAGTCTTTCCTTTGGCTCGAGATCCACACTGGCAAACGCCTCGCCCAGGTGCTGGTGATGCACCTCACACTGATCTTCGGCATGGGCGCCATGGCCTGGCTCGAACCAGAAATGGCCCTGCTTTACGTGCTGATCGCACTCAAGACACTCATAGATGCGTTGACGCGCGCCTCAAACGAGGACATGAAAGTCGAAGAAGGCTTCGATGCCCCGGTGCCGACTTGGCTTCGATGGCTGGATAAGTACCTGCCCGACAAACCGGACCAGAAAGGGAAAAAGAAAGAGACCCTCGACGAATACTGGAAGTGGTCAGACCAGGACGAGCTTCACCGCCGTAAACAACACGAGACCATCATCGGCGGTTGATTGTGCCGGATTCATAGAACCACCCGATGTGCCTGACAAGTGATTGAAGACCTGAGATTATCCGCTGTGGAAGAGCATCGTCTCCGGTGGGGCGCGCGGCCTTCAAAGCCGTTGGGGTGCGTTAACGTGCCTGGTGGGTTCGACTCCTGCCTCTTCCGCCACATCTAGTAGATAGTCCGTTGTTTTATAAGTATTTATTGCAATTCAGCTTACTTCGATCCCCCAATTAGTCCCCCCAATTGCAGAAGCGTCCTCCTGAATTCTTCGCGAACTCAACGGCGTCTTCCGCCAGACCGACCCCCTCACTGATCCCCAACTCATCGGCCAAAGACCCAATCCGCCGACGGATCGCCGCTGCTGTTTACGTTAATTCACGTAAATAGCCTAATTTCGCCTTGATTTCTGCTCAGATAAGGTTTTTCGTTAAAGAACGATTCTAGGAATCGGAGGAAGCGTGATGGTTAGGTCTATTCTTTTCATCATGACGGTCTTCGCATTTACCCAAACCAATGCGGCCTGTCCGTATGATCCAAACTGCCTTAGCAATCCGTACGGGGCAGGAAGTCCCTACAAAGCTGACGGTCTGATGAATCCGTATAGCCAATACGGCAGCCCATACAGCAACAAATCATGGCGAAACCCCTATGCCACGCAAG
>Ga0194119_10012075_pt1 | contig 11020 bp, 6 predicted proteins | sample TA2MahC100mmetaG_FD_148620 | JGI IMG/M metagenome (GOLD analysis project Ga0194119, IMG submission 148620) | Freshwater microbial communities from Lake Tanganyika, Tanzania - TA2015018 Mahale Deep Cast 100m | ecosystem: Environmental > Aquatic > Freshwater > Lake | place: Tanzania: Lake... | reverse complement strand
GCCACCCCCCACCGCGCCCCCCCCTGCGCCGCCCCAGCGCGGGCAGACGACCTCTCGTGCGCGGCGTGCCATGGCGCGGGGCGCGCGGCGCTCTGCGGGGGGTAGCGGCGCCCACCCTCGCCCCCCCGCCCCCCGCCCCCCGCCCCCCGCCCCGCCGCTCGCGCTCACTCGGGCAGCCGCGGCTCCCGCATCGCCGGAATCCCGTGGACGGCGCCCTTCACCGTCACCGAGCGCGCGCCCACGAAGGTGGCGAACGAGAGCGCCTCCTCCACCTGCGCGTCGGTGAGGCGCGCGAGGGGCGCCGGGGCGCGCGCCAGCCACGCCACCAGCGCCGACATGAAGGCGTCGCCGGCGCCCGTGGTGTCGACCACGTCCACCGCGGGGGCGGGCACCGCGCCGCTCGCGCCCCCCTCCCGCGCCCACACCGCCCCCCGCGCCCCGCACGTCACCACCGCCAGCCTCACCCCCCCCGCCACCAGCCGCTGCGCCGCCCGCAGGGGGTCGTCCTCCTCGGTGAGCCAATAGGTCTCGTGGTCGGCGCACTTCACCACGTCGCAGCGCGTAAAGACGCTCCACAGGCGGCGATTCATCAGGCGCGGCTCACACCACTCCGGGGGGCAGGTGCCCGGGTCACAGCACACCAGCCCGCGGGCGTGCTGCAGCGCGCGGTCCACCGCGAACACGCCCTGGCGCGTCCGCAGCGCCCCACAGGTCAAGACCAGCGCCTCGCCGTGGGCGAAATGCTCGGGGCGCACGTCCTGCACACCTAGACTCAGCGACGCGTCGGGGCCACGCCCCGTGAACTGCCGGTCGCCGCGGTCGTCGAGGGTCACGAAGCACAGCTGCGTGCGCCCCTCGGGCAGCCGGCGCACGGCGTCGGTGTGCACCCCCGCGCTCCGCAGCTGCTCTAGGACAAAGTCGCTGAACTCGTCGGCGCCGAGCACGGTCACGAAGCGGCTGGGCACGCCGAGGCGCGCCACGCCGCGCGCGACGTTGCACGGCGCCCCGCCGCAGTGCATCTCAAAGCCGCCGATGTGGCTCAGCGGGCCGGTCCCTTTGGGCAAAAAGTCCACAAAGGCCTCGCCGATGACTATGATCTCCGCTCGCTGCATAGTGGGTTCGCCTCGCGCGCGGCGCGCTCAGGCTGGGGGGGCGCGCCTCTATCCACCATAACGCGCCCGCGCGCAATGTCCAATAACACCCCCCGCGCCCCCCCCGTCACCCTCGCGCCCCGCGCGCGAAGCTCAGGAAATCACGCATGAATCTCCTCCACCGTTCGCCCTCACGCGCCGCCCGCCGCGCCCCCGCCGCGCGCGCCCTCTCGCCCGCCCTCGCCGCCCTCGCCGCCCTCGCCGCCCTCGGGGGCTGCCGCGCCCCCGCCCCGGAGGGCGCGGCGCCGGCGGGGGAGGCGGGGCGCCCGTGGGTGGTCGCCGCCTCCAGCTACCCGCTCTACGACCTCGCCCGCGAGCTCACGCGCGGCGCGGAGGGGGTGGAGGTGGCGCTGGCCACCCCCGCCGGCGAGGACCCGGCCTCCTGGGCGCCGAGCGACGCGGCGCTGGCGCTGTACCAGCGCGCTGACCTCGTGGCGCTCAACGGCGCCTCCTTTGAGGCGTGGGAGTCGCTCGCGAGTCTGCCGCCCTCGCGCACCCTCCGCACCGCCCAGCGCTTTGAGAGTCGCTGGCTCCGCTACGAGGAGGCCGGCGCCACGCACCACCACGGCCCCGAGGGCGCCCACAGCCACGAGGGGGTCGACGGGCACACCTGGCTCGACCCCCTCCTCGCCGCCGAGCAGGCCGCCGCCCTCGCCGACGCGCTCGCCGCGGCGCGCCCGGGGCTCGCGCCGCTCGTGCGTGAGCGCCTCGCGCGCCTCTCCGAGGCCCTCGGCGCCCTCCACGCTGAGTGGGAGGCCCTCGCCCCCGCCCTGCGCGCCCGCCGCCTCATCGCCGCCCACCCCGCCTACAACTACCTCAAGCGCCGCCACGCGCTCCCCCTCGTGAGCCTCGACCTCGACCCCGACGCCGCGCCCCGCCCCGAGCAGCGGGCGGCGGTGGAGGCTCTGGCGGGGGCGCCGGGGGCCGGGGCGCCAGCGCTGCTGTGGTGGGAGTCGGCGCCGAGCGCGGCGGCGCGCGAGGGGCTGCGCGGCTCGCCGCTGCGTCACGTGGTGGTGAGTCCGGTGGAGTCGGCGCCCGCTGAGGGGGGCTACCTCGACGCCGCGCGCGCCAACGTCGCCCGCCTCCGCGCGGCGCTCGCTGACGCCGCCCCCGCCCCCGCCCCCGCCCCCGTCTCGCCATGAGCGTCGCCTTCTTTGACCTCGACCGCACGCTCATCGACGTCAACTCCGGGCGCCTGTGGGTGCGCGCCGAGCGCCGCGCGGGGCTGCTCGGGGCGGGGCAGGTGGCGCGCGCGTCGTGGTGGCTCCTGCGCTACCACCTCGGCTGGGCGGACCTCGACGCCCCGCTCCGCGCCGCCGTGCGCGCCCTCGCCGGGCAGCGCGAGGAGGACATGGAGGAGCGCGTGGCGCGCTTCTACGCCGCTGAGGTGCGCCACAGGGTGCGCCCCGAGGCCCGCGCCGCCGTCGAGGCCCACAGGGCGCGCGGCGACCGCCTCGCGCTCCTCACCACCTCCTCGGTGTACCTCGCGCGCCATTTCGCCCGCGACCTCGGCCTCGACGCCGCCCTCGCCAGCGCCTTTGAGGTGCGCGGGGGTCGGTTCACGGGGGAGCCCGCCGGCGAGCTCTGCTTTGGGGTGGGCAAGCGCCACGCCGCCGCCCGCTACGCCGAGGGACTCGGCGTCCCGCTCAGCGCCTGCGCCTTCTACACCGACGCCGCCGCCGACCTGCCGCTCCTCGAGGTGGTGGGCGCGCCGGTGGCGGTGTGCCCCGACCGCCTGCTGGCGGCGGAGGCGCGCCGGCGGGGGTGGCCCGTGGCGCGCTGGGGGGCGGCGGGCGGGGGGGCGGCGTGAGTCAGCGGCCCTCGCCCGCGCCCTCGCCGGTCGCCGCCCACGCCCGCCGCCCGCGCACGCGCACCTCGCGCACGCCGCCCCAGTCCTCGCAGAAGACCAGGCGCGACGCCAGCAGCTCCACCCGCTCGTCCTCCGACAGGCCCGCCGGCTCCTCGAGGTCGGGGGGGAGCGCCACGCACACCAGGTCCGCCTCGTAGCCGGGGGCGAGGCAGCCCACCTCGCCGCCGCGCCCCGTGGCGAGCGCGCCGCCGCGCGTGGCGAGCCACAAGAGCGCCGCTGGCCCCTCGTCGGCGCCGGTGATGCGGCTGGCGTCGTAGGCGCGGGCGGCGGCGCGCCGCAGCGAGAAGCTGCGCCCAGCGCCCACGTCGGAGCCCAGCCCCACGCGCACCGCGCGCCCGAGCGCCTCGGCGAGCGGCATCTGCCCGCTCCCGAGGAACAGGTTGCTGTCGGGGCAGTGGGTGACGGCGGCGCGCGCGGCGCTGAGGCGGTCCCACTCGCTCGGCGACAGCCACACGCAGTGGGCGAGCAGCGTGCGCGCGTGGAGCAGCCCGAGGTCCTCGTACACCGCGAGGTAGTCGCGCGCGGCGGGGAACGCCGCCGCGGTGGCCTCGAGCTCGCGCGGATTCTCGGAGATGTGCGTCTGCACCCACAGCCCGCGCTCCTCAGCGAGGCGCCCGGCGCCGCGCAGCAGCCCCGGCGTGCAGCTCAGCCCAAAGCGGGGCGTCACGCAGAAGCGCAGCCGCCCGGCGTCGTGGCCGTGCCAGCGGTCGGCGAGGGCCCCGCAGGCCTCGAGCGCCTCCTCGGCGGGGCGCAGGAGCGCGTCGGGGGCGCCGCGGTCCATCAGCGTCAGCCCCGCCTCGGCGCGCAGGCCGCGGCGGTCGAGCGCCTCAAAGAGCGCGTGGGTGGCGCCGGGGTGGCTGCTGCTGTAGATGGAGGCAGAGGTGGTACCCTGCCGCAGCAGCTGCTCGCAGAAGCGCTCGGCGACGCGCGCGGCGTAGGCGTCGTCGGCGAAACGCGCCTCCTCGGGGAAGACCGAGCGCTCGAGCCACGACAGCAGGGGGCCCGAGGCGCTGCCGATGATCTGCGTCTGCGGGAAGTGCACGTGGGTGTCGACGAACCCCGGGAGCCAGACGGCGCCCGGGTGGGTGACGGGGGGCAGGGGGTCGCCGCGGCCCTCCACGGCGCGCGCGCTCTCCACGGCGCTCAGCGCGCCCCCCTCGCCCCAGCGCAGCACGGCGTCATCGAGGAGGCGCCAGCGGCGCGCGTGGGGGTCGGGGCAGAGGGCGCGCCCTCTCACGGCGCCTGCGGCGCGGGTGCTGTTGGCGCTCATGGGCGCTCTCCTCTCTCGCCGCGGCCGCCGCCCCGTGGTGGGCGCCGTCGTTTCTCTTGTTGCGTTCCGCGGGCGGTGTCCATCATAATCGACCACTAGCTTACACAATCGTGATCGGCCCCGCTCGTGTTTATTTGCCCCGAATGTCGCTCCGTCTACACATCAGGGGCGCTCACCGAGTGTGAGCGCGACGGCGAGCGCCTCGTCCCCGTCCAAGCCAACCAGAATCCTCGCACTTACCCGCTGCTCAACCAGGAGCTCGACGGGCGCTATCACCTCATCGGCGGGCTCGGGCAGGGGGGGGCAGGGACGGTGTATCTGGCCAACCACATCCACCTCGATCAGCTGTCGGCGGTCAAGTTCCTCGACGCGGATCATCTGCTGCAGGTGGACGCGGAGCAGCGCGAGGAGGCCCTGCACGATTTTATGCGCGAGGCCAAGCTCGCCATGCTGATCCGTCACGAGTCGGTGGTGCGCGTGATGGACTACGGCGTGTATGAAGGCGCGCCGTTCTTGGTGATGGAGTACATCCCGGGGCCGTCGCTGCTCCGGCAGATGGTGGCCAAGAGCCCCTTCAGCGTGGAGCAGGCGCTCAACATCGTTCAGCGCATCGCAGAGGCGCTCAACGCGTTCCACGAGCGCAAGCTGGTGCACCGCGACCTCAAGCCCGCTAACGTGATTCTCGACCCACGCGACACGGGGGCGCTCACGCTGGTGGACCTCGGGCTCGTCAAGGACCTGTCGTCGGAGGCGCGCTCGTCCACGCACCCCCTCGCGCTCCGAGGGACGCCGGGGTACGTGGCGCCGGAGCAGGTGCCCGGGTGGGTGCTCTCGTCGGCGGGACTCGAGGTGAGCGGCGAGAAGCAGCCCGTGGACGCGCGCGTGGACGTGTTCGCCCTCGGGGTGATCGCCTATGAGCTGCTCACGGGCAAGACGCCTTACCCCAAGGGGCTGAGTCCCACCAAGATGATCATCCACACCTGCACGCAGCCCACGCCGCTCGTGGAGGCGCTGCGCCCTGAGGTGCGCGACTATCCGGGCCTAGCGGAGCTGGTGCGGTCGATGATGTCTCGCTCGCCGCTCGACCGCCCGCGCGACGGGCGGGAGGTGGTGGAGCGGGTCTCGGAGATTCTCGCCGACAGCCGCGGGGAGGGGAATCCGCGCGCGCTGCGCGGGGAGATCGAGCGCGCGCAGGGGCTGCTCGCGGCGCGCCTTCAGGGGCCGAGCGGGGGGGCGCCGGAGGGCAGGGCGCGCGGCGCGCTGATCGCGCCGCCGCCGTCGATGATGACGGGGAGCTTCCGCGCCCTCGAGGCGGGCGAGCCCCCCGCGCCGCCCTCGTCGCCCTCGTCGCCCTCGCTGCCCTCGTCGCCCTCGCTGCCCGCGCCGCCCGCGCCGCCCGCGCCGCCCGCGCCGCCCTCGCCACCCGCGCTGCCCGCGCCGCCCGCGTCGCGGGCGACTCCGTCGCGCGTGACGCCGCCGCCGGCGCCGCCCGCCCCCGCCTCCCGCCACGCGCAGCACCTCAGCACCGTGGACGAGGAGGTGGGCGCGGCGGGGGACGCCGACGACTCGTTCGCCGACTACGCCCAGACCGCGCACCTGAGCGGGGCGCGCCCCCTCGACGCTTTTGAGCGCTCGGACGCCGCGACGCGGCTCGGGGCGCGGCGGGCGGGGGGCGCGCCGCGCCGCGCGCGGCCGCCGTGGGCGCTGGTGGGGGCGCTCTCGGTGGGGGCGGCGGCGCTCAGCTTCCTCTATCAGCGCGCCGTCGATCAGCGCGCCGCGACGCCGGCGCGGGTGCCGGTCACGCTCTCCGCGACGCCCCTGGCGACGCCCGCCCCCGCCGAGGGGGCGCGCGGGTCGCTGCTCGCCCTGCGCGAGGGCTCCTACGCCGCTGAGGGGCCGGCGCTGAGCGTGCGCGCGGCGGCGCCCGAGGGGGGGCCGGCGGCGGAGGCGCCGCTCGCCGCTCGCGCGCCGGCGGCGCCGCGCTTTGAGCGCTTTGAGCGCCTCGAGCCCCCGCGCCCGGCGCGCGAGGCGCCCCGCCCCCGCCCGCAGCAGCCCCGCGCGCCCCGCCCCGCCCGCGCCGCCTCGGAGTCGCCTGCGGCGCCGAGGCCCGATTCGGCGCCGCGAGAGGCGCCCTCGCCGGAGCGCGCGTCGTTCTCGGAGGCGCACATGAATCTGCTCCGCACGCAGGTGCAGGGAGATCTGGCGCAGGGGGGGTGCGCGCGCGCCCGCCAGCGCCTCGAGCAGGCGCGTGACCGCGCGGGGCGCGCGAGCATCTATTTCGCCGACATCGTGACGCTCCTCGAGAGCGTGTCCCGCAACTGCCCTTAGCCGCGCCGCTCGCCCCCGGAGGTCCCGTGCGCCCCCCCCGCCCCGCCGCGCTCGCGTCTCCTCGCCCCGCGCCGCTCTCCGCGCTGCTCGCCGCGCTGCTCGCCGCCCTCCTCTCCGCCCACGCGCCCCGCGCCGCGCTCGCCGCCTCGACGACGGAGCTGCGCGCGCGCTATCAGGCGGTCTACGCGCGCGCGGAGGACGCGCTGGCCGCCGGGCGCCTCCTCGAGGCGATTCGCGTCTATGAGGAGTCGCTGGCGGCGCTCGAGGGGTACGGGGGGGCGCACCTCCGCCTCGCGCAGCTGTACCTGCGGCGGGTGGAGGAGGCGGCGGACCCGGCGCTGGCGGCGGAGCTGTCGCCGTTCGTGGCGTTCCACTTCTTGCGCTGCGCGCAGGACGCGCGCCTCGATGACCTCATGCGCGACACGGTGTGCGGCTCGGAGGTCAAGCGGCGCCTGTCGCCCCTCTTGGTGAAGGGGGCGCCCGTGAGCCTCGAGGTGCTCGCCCCGCGCCCGTTCCTAGGCGCCGCGGCCGCAGGGGCGCTCTTGCCGCTCGGGGACGTGGCGCTGCGGGCGCAGGCGTCGCCCGCAGCGGAGCCGCGTGAGCTCACGGCGCGCCTGCCGCTGCGCGAGCCCATCGACCTCTCGGAGGAGGCGTTTATGCCCGCTCGCCCCCGCCTCGATGAGGGAGGCGGGCTGGTGAGCGGGCCGCCCCCCGCCGCGCCGCTGTTCGCGGAGCCCCCCCCGCCCCGCCCGTCGCGGCTCCCGCCTGCGGCGCTGCTGGGCGCGGGCGCGGTGGCGGCGGGGGTGGGCGCGTATCTGCTGAGGGAGCAGATGGTCAAGATCAACGCTAATAACTACGCGGGCGGCTACGGGTCCGCGATTCCGTCGATCGCGCTCACCGTGAGCGGCGCGGCGCTGACGGTCTTTGGGGTGGGGTGGCTCGCGCAGCGGTGGTGAGCGCGCGGGCGCTCGCCGCCGCGCTCGCGCTCGCCCTCGCGCTCGCCCTCGCCCTCGCGCCGCCCGCCGCCGCCGCGCCGCCCGCCGCGCCCGCCGCGCCCGCCGCGCTCGCCGACCCGGCGGCGCGGGCGCGCTGGCTCGAGGGGGCGCTCGGGAGCGCGGAGCCGTGGGCGCGTTTCGCGGCGCGGGCGCGGGCGCTGCTGTGGCGTGAGGCGCTGCCCGAGGGGGCGGCGGCGCGCCTGCTCGGCCTCGGCGCCGGGCGCGAGCGCGCGCCCCTGGCGGCGCCCACGCGCTTCCTGCGCTACCTCGAGGCGCTCGACCGCGCCGACGACGAGGCGCTCGCGGCGCTGGCGGGGGAGCTGGGGCTGCTCCAGGAGGCGTGGCTGAGCGCGCGCCCGCTCGACCCCCGCGCGCCGCTCGACGCGGGGGCGTGGGCGCGGGCGGCGCTGCCAGCGGGGTTGGCGCAGGTGGGGCGCTGGGCGGGGGAGGAGGGCCTCTCGGCGCTGTGGGAGTGGGACGAGGCGCGCGCGCGCCCGCTCCACCTGTGCGCCGCCCACACGGCGCCGCTGCGGGCGTGGCTCAACGAGGAGCCCACGCCGGAGCTGCCGGAGCGCGCGTCGCTGTGGCTCGACCAGAGCTGCGCGCCGCTGCTCACGCGCGCGGGGCGCAACCGCCTCGTCCTGCACACGCCCCACGCCAGCGGGGAGTGGGCGGCGCGCCTGCTCGACGCGCGGGGCGCGCCGCTGCGCCTCGGGCCGCTCACTCCGCGCTGGGGGGCGCGCGCGGAGTCCCCCACCCGCCTGCCGCCCCCGCCGCGCGCGGGGGCGTGGGAGGCGGGGCGCGCCCTCGTGGAGCGCGCCGCCGCCGCCCCAGGTCGCCGCGCGCGGGTCTTGAGCGACGAGGGGCTGCTGGGGGTGGCGCTCTACGCGAATCTGGCCGACGTGCCGGAGGCGGAGCGCCTGTCGCCGGTGATCGAGGCGGACGAGCGCTGGCGCGCGCGCCCGGAGTCGCTCACGCTCCTTGAGGCGCTCAGCGCCCTCACGCCGCGCGCCCTCCGCGCGCAGACCTGGGGCGACTACCCGCTCCCCGCGCGCGCCCTGCCGGGCGTGGAGGGCTGGCGCGCGCTCACGCTCACGCTCGAGCGCGCGCGCTGGCACCTCGAGGAGGGGCGCCTGGGGGAGGCGGGGGCGCTGCTCGACGCGGCGGAGGCGCGCGCGCCAGGGGCGCCCGAGGCGCGCGCCGCCCGCGCGGCGTGGCTCGCCGAGCTCGACCTAGGGCACAGCGCCCGCGCCGCCCTCGGCCCGCCCCCCTCCGCGGGCGGGGAGGCGCGCGCGCGCTGGGAGGTGGCGCGCGCCCGCCAGCTCGCGCGCCTCGGCGGCGCCGCCGAGGCGCGCGCCGCCCTGTGGCGCGCCGCCGCCGCCGCCCGCGGCCGCGCCCGCCGCGCCGCCCTCGCCGCCTGGCTCGAGCTCCGCCTAGACGCCCCGCCCCCGCCCCCGTCCGCCCCGCCCAGCGCGGGCGATGAGGGGGAGGAGGCGCTTTGGGAGGCGCTGGGTGAAGTGGGGGGGGGGCCGCGCGGGTGGGCGGTGTGGGCGCTGGCGGCGGAGAGGCTGAGGGCAGGGGGGGAGGGGGCGCTCGCGAGCGCCGCGGGGCGCCGCGCGCCGCGCGCCGCGCTCGAGTCGGCGCGCGGGGAGGCGCTCGGCGCGCTGGCGGGGGCGCGGGGCGCGGAGGGAGGGGAGGGCGCGGCGGGCGGCGCGGCGGGCGCGGCGGGCGCGGCGGGCGCGGCGGGCGCGGCGGGCGCGGCGGGCGCGGCGGGGGCGGCGGGCGCGGCGGGCGCGGCGGGCGCGGCGGGCGCGGAGGGCGCGGAGGGAGGGGAGGGCGCGGCGGGGCTCGGGCCCGCGCTGGGGGCGCTGCGCGCGGCTTCGCCGTGGGGGGGGGCGGGGGACGGCGACCCGCCGGCGGCGCGCGCCCTCTATGTGCACACGCACCTAGACTTTGACCCTCGGGGGCGCCTCGCGCGCCGGCACCGCGAGGTGGTGGAGGTGCTGCGCCCCGACGGCGCGCCGCGCCTGCGCGCCCTGCGCGTGGCCCACGTGCCGAGCGCCGAGACGCTGGCGGTGGAGCGCGCGTGGGTGTGGCGGGGGGGCGCGCGTCTGCCGCCGACGCGCGTGTCGCGGCGCGCGCTCTCCGACCCGCAGGCGCGCCTCTACTTTGAGGCGGTGGAGGAGGTGGTGGAGATGCCCCCGCTCGCCGCGGGCGACGTGGTGGAGTGGGCGTGGTCGATCACCGAGCAGCACCCCGACCCCGAGGAGGTCCGCGTGCACGGGGAGCTGGTGCCGCTGCAGGGGCCCGAGCCGCGCGCGGAGGTGCGCCTCACCCTCGGGGCGCGGGCGCGCGCCCGCCTGCGGGTGGCGGTGGAGGGGCGCGGGGCGTGGGTGGAGCGCGACGAGGGGGCGGGGGCGGTGGTGGCGCGCGCGCTCCCCCCCCTCGCCGACGAGCCCCTCGCCCCCGCCGGCGCCAGCGCCGCCGCTTATGTGCACCTGAGCGTCTTCGCCACCTGGGAGAGCGTGCGCGCCCTCTACCACGCGCTGCTCACCGCCGCGCTGGAGGGGTCCGGCGCGCTGCGCGACGTGGCGGCGAAGTGGACCCGCGGGGCGCGCACCGACGAGGAGCGCCTGCGCGCCCTCTACGACGAGGTGACGCGGCGCGTGCGCTACGTGGGGCTTGAGCTCGGGCGCCACAGCTTTGAGCCCGCCGCCCCGCGCGACACGCTCGCCCGCGGCTTTGGCGACTGCAAGGACCGCGCGGCGCTCATGATCGCGCTGGCGCGGGCGGTGGGCGTGCCGCTCTATTTCGTCATGGTGAGGACGCGCGACACCGGCGCGGTGGAGGTGGCGGGGGCGGCGAGTCTGAGCGCCTTCAACCACGCCGCCCTCTACGCGCCCACGCTCGGGCGCTTCCTCGACCCCACCGTCAGCCAGCATGACATCTGGGCGCTCCCGCCGCTCGACGCCGGGGCGCAGGCGCTGCTCGTGGACCCCGAGGGGCCCGCGGGCGCCCCGCGCGACCCGACGGCCCCGGCGCCGCGCGGCGGGCTGCTCCCGCGGATTCCGCACCCGCCCCCCGCCGCCCACGCCGTGGAGCTCACCCTGCGCGCGCCCCGCGCGGGCGAGGGGGCGCCGCGGTGGGCGCGGGGGGTGGCGGAGTGGCGCATGACGGGGCCGGCGGCGGCGGAGGCGCGCGCGCGGCTGAGCGAGGGGGCGGGCGCCGCGCGCGGCTGGGCGCGCGAGGCGCTCGACGGCCGCTGGGGCGCCCCCGAGGGCGCCGACGACCGCCTCGAGGTGGCGGTGGAGGGCGCCGCCCCCGCCCGCGACCCGCTCGTAGTGCGCGCGTGGCGCCCCCCCCCCCCCCCCCCCCCCCCCCCCCCCCCCCCCCCCCCCCCCCCCCC
>Ga0194119_10012073_pt1 | contig 11021 bp, 8 predicted proteins | sample TA2MahC100mmetaG_FD_148620 | JGI IMG/M metagenome (GOLD analysis project Ga0194119, IMG submission 148620) | Freshwater microbial communities from Lake Tanganyika, Tanzania - TA2015018 Mahale Deep Cast 100m | ecosystem: Environmental > Aquatic > Freshwater > Lake | place: Tanzania: Lake... | reverse complement strand
TTTTTATGCTAAACCTAATGTAATAATCTTCCTAAATAATCGTTTTTTTTTTTTAATATCAATAGAATTTAAGATTTTTATTTCTACTTCCTTTGAGTATCTACTTTCATAATCACATTTTGAAAAAGCTACAGAAGCAAATAAATAATCAAGATATATTTTATAATTATGATGTATTGTTTGATTATTACAATTATGAATCATTTCTAATAAGTTAATGATTTTTTTTAGATCATCTATTTGTTTTGGTACTAAATAATTAGTAGGATTATTATCATCTAAAATAGCAAATGTATCAAAAAATCTAGATAGTTCAATCCTAGCACTTATTTGATCAATTAAAATTTTATCGTCTGGAAATTGAATAGCAACTGTCCATTTTTCATTTAGAAAATTTCTAATATGTTCCTCAAAAAAATAATTTTCTTCACCCGACATTAAATATTATATTATATATAAAAATAATTTTAAATCAATTTTTTATAATTTAATCCATCCAATTATTTCTGTATTTGGATATTCTTTATCAACAAGTTTATTATTATTAAATAATAATTTCTTTGAATATTTTTTACCTTTCCAAGAATTATTTGTTGTATTTTGTTCAGCAATATAAACTTGATTATCTTTTATTTTAACTACAACTGCAACATGTCCATGTTCTTTAAACTCACCTTTATTTGTCCAAATAACTAAATCACCAAATGAAATTTTATCAGAACCATTAATACATTTTTTAATTGGAATATTTGAAAAATGATTCAAATCATAAATATCTTTAGCATGATCAACACTATCAAATGTTATACCATAAACAATTATCAACCATCTTCTAACAAATTCAACACATTCATATTTAAGTCCAGTATAAATTCCTTGATAATAATTGGCTTGATGATTACTATTTTTATTAGAAAATGCAATTACTCCTTGATCAGTAATACCAATTATTTCTCCAAAATTCATATTACTAAATGATAGGAAAACTTTTTTGATTTATTCTAAAATTATTATTATAATGACTTTAAGAGATAAATATTTAAAATATAAAAATAATTATTTAGATTAAAAAATAATATATACAGAATAACAACTAAAATAATTTATTTTTCACCACATATTTCCATATAAACTTATAATTTATTTTCTTCGTCTATTCTCTTTCTATTATTATATAAATCCATCTTTATATGCTTTTTTACCTCTTAAATATTCATATTATCCTTTTTCTGTTCTTCTTAGAACTATTTTATTCCCTATAATTTTTTTAATTTTTTATACACCTTTAGACATTTACACCGCCGAAGATTTAAAATGAGACAAAATGGCTTGAAGATAAAATATTATAATATAATAACAATGAATAGTAAGAGGCCTATAATGACTTGTTCGTGCAGTTCCTGCTTTTCTCTTATAAGAAGGGTTTCTAGGTAGGAATAATAAAAGATACACATTAAAACTCATCAGTTATATTTGACGATACAACATACTCAAAATTTACATTTTCCTGAAATGGATAAACCTTGAAGAATCACATTTTTTTCCATTTTAAATCTTCAAGGGTGTAAAACGCCGATTTTAAGAGTCCTTATTAAATTTTATAATTAATTCCAGATGTTGTAATTCATTATATAAATTATTATATTTTGAAAGACATATTTCTTTGTTTGTTAATATTAATTTCTTACTAATAATATTAATTTTTCGTGTATTCTCTTTTTTGCACGGAAATAATATAACTGCTTGATTTATTTTATTATTGATTCTAATAGTATATTTATCTGAATTAATATTCATTATGTCTTCTAAAGATGATTTAAATTTTTGTGATAATTGATACTTAAATTTAATCCATCCATTTTTTTCATATAAGTTTTTGATATTACTTTCAATACAATCTATAATTTCTGAATAATAATCATCATCATCTTAAAAACTATATTTAATTAAATTAACTCCTTCAATCATTGATGGTAATGTTATTTTATAGTTTTCATTCAAAATGTATATTATATTATTATTTTCAAATTGTTCTAAAGCATATCCTAATTCAAGCATAACATTAGGATTTGGATAGTGATATTCATTTGTATCAGGTGTTAGATCACAAACAAATATATCCGCTTTCTTTATATGATATGTAAGTTTATCCAATAATCTCGAATAATTATTGGGATTTATACTTACATCAATTATAGTATCTTTTAGTTTTTCACTAATTTTTAGGAATGTTTCATATGATTGATTATTTTTGGTGGAATGTGAATAAAATACACTCATTATTCTATCTAATAATATATTTTTAAGTAAAAAATTGATTTATATAAATATTAGTTTATCATTAAGTATATTATATGAATAATATGGATTCTAATAATGGATTTGTATATGTTAGACAACATATATATTATGATAATGATAAAATATGTAAATTAGGTAAATCTAAAAATATACCTGATAGAGATAATGGTTATGCTACTGGTGAATATAAAAGAGGTAAATTTGGATTAGTTATTGAAATATCAAATAATCAAACATATGATGATACATATGTTGAAAAATTATTACAAAGATATTTTAAAAATTATCACTCTAAAATAGATGGTGGTAGCGAATTTTATCAAAATAAAATTATTAATGAAATAGTACCATTTTTATCTAACACATCAATTAAATTTAGAGTATTATCAGAAGAAGAAATTAATAATCTAATTCATCAAGAAAGAATTAGGAAATTAAAAGATTTACTTAAGAATTTTTTTCACAACAGACAATCAAAAGAAAATAGATTGCGTAATAAATTACAAGAAATTTATCTTTTTGAAATTATTAATGAGTTGAATACATATAAAAAAGTATTTTTGAAAGCACCTACCGGATTTGGTAAAACTCATATATACTATAAAACCATTTTACGAATGAAATTTAATAGAATTTTATTTTTAACTCCAAGAATTTTACTAAATCAACAAATTGTTGAAGATAAATATTCATCTTATATCAAGGATGATAATTATAGAATTATTCATTTTAGTGATTTAGATAATTTAAGTAAAGAAGAAAAGATTAAAAAGTATTCAAAAAACAATAGAAAAATTATTATGACAAGTTGTTATCAAAGTGGTAATCGCTTATTAGAATACATTAAGAAATATAAATTTTTATTTGATTTGATTATTTTTGATGAAGCACATTTTATTACATCATGGACAGACGCTGAAAATATATCAGAATTTTTAACTAATAATAATATTTGTAATTATAGATTATTTGGTTCAGCAACACCAACTGATGATATCGAATTACAACCATTGATATATGGTAAAATTATTGAAAAAGTAAAAGTTTATGAATTAATAAATCAAGAATTATTATGTAATATCGAAACAATTGTTAAACAATTAAATGAAAAAAAATCAGACTATCATAATTTGAAAGATTTAATTGTTGAATCAATGACCAAGTATAAAAAGAAAAAAGGAATTATATATGTAAATGATTGTAAAAATGCCGAAAATTTATACAATTTATTGCAGAAACAAGATAAATTAAATGTATATATTTATGTTTCTAAAAATATAGAAGTAGAAAATGATAGTGATACAGACATAAAAACATTTGAAAAAGATGATAAACCTTGTATTATTATATGTGTAGGTAAAATTGGATATGGGTATGATAATCCATATATAGATTTCATTTGTTTGGGTGATCCAAGACAATCTGATATAGACATTAGACAAATAATAGGAAGAGGCATTAGATGGAATAAAGAAATATATCCAAATAAATTATTACATTTATTGGTTCCATTATATAGAGATGAATTTGGAAATTGTGCAAAAAATGAACATCTAAAAAAATATTTGGATTATATAATCGGAGAATGCGGTAAAGATATTATCTTTAAGAGTAATGGAAGTGCAGTGGTTGGTAATGGAACACAAACTCCAAAAGAAGGTGATGATTATGACGGCGAAAAAATACCAACTGAAATATTGAATGAATATTGTACTACTGGTTATAATAAATATACTGATTTTGTAAAATTTTTAAAAAGTAATAAAATATATGATGAAATATCATATAATACACTAAAGGAAAAACAAAATTGGATTGTAGATTTAGGTGATTTACAAAATAAATATCCTAAATTTTGTTTCAGAAATATTCATCCAAATAATATAAATTATTATTGGAATAAACAAGAAGCACAAGAAGCATATGAAATATGTAATAATAAATTAATTATTGAACTTGGTAAAGAAAAATATAGAAGATATAATTCTCAACAAAAATTAGAAAAAATAAATGAATTAAATAAAAAAATACCAATTATTAATTTTGATTTATATTATCCAAAAGATTAAATTACATTGATTTAGATTTTGTCTTGATTATATTTTTTGGTTTTTCTTCTTCTGAATTTAATATATTATTATTTGATTCAATTAAATATTCTATAAATTTATTTGTATTATTTATTAATATATTATCAATATTTTTTTCCCAAGTTTTTTCTAAATTGGATAATATATCTATTGAAACATTATTTAATATATCTTTTTTAATTAACTTTATCATATTTTCTACATGAATTTTTGTGCTCAATTTATTTAAAATATTTGTTTGAACTTCTAACGATGGTATTGGAATTTTTATTCTATTAAAATTTCTTGTATCTAGTGATAAATTACTCGATCCTTTCAAATATGAATTTGTTAAATGATCATGAATTTGTTTTAGAAAATAAAATATAAATTTTATATTAATTTTATTTTTATATTTTTCTTTTATTTTACATACTGATAATAGATTTGTATAATCACATTTTCCTTCATAAAAAACTAAACAGAATTTTTTTCCACTATCAATATTACCAATAAATAAGTTTGAACCATCTAATTTATATTTAGTAATTTTTTTATAATCATTTACATCCTGTGATTGTGTTATCATTAGAGCAATTCCATCTTCTTCTTCTTCTACTTTTGTACTTTGAATAATTCCTTTTTCTAATGTAAATATTTCACTAAAAGATATCCAATTAATATTAGGTAATTTTAATTTTATTTTTTCAATATATTCATCTTCTATATAGTCTCTATGGTACCACGAATTATTTATTTGTTTTTCAATATCATCCATTGTTATAGATGTTATTTTTGTTAAAATATTACAATCTTTATTTGCTTGAATAAAATTTATATTTTTTGTCCCCTTTTTATCTTTTTCAAAAATAAGAGCACATGTTTTAACACCTGCATGAGTAAAAATACCACTTTGAAATAATATAATATCAGTAATATTCATTTGTTTCATAAAATGTTTTCTTTCATTTATATAAATTGAACTAAAAAAGAATTCTCCATAAGGTAAAATTATAATACATAATCCATTATCCTCTAATTTATAATAATCTAATTCTAAAAATTGTATAGGTGGGCTATTATCTTTCAAATCATATACATCATCTAATTTTATTTTATTTCCTTTAGTAAATTCATCTGATTTAAAATTTTCTTTAATTTGGTCGAATTTTTTATCAGTTTGAAAAGGTGGATTAGTTAATACAAAATGATGTTTATTATTATTAATATGAGTTAAACTACTTTCACATTTTACATCATGTGGAAACTTTTTTAATGTTAAAATTAAATTCATTAATCCATATTGAAATGTAGTTGATTTAACTTCACCTCCAGATAATAATAATCTATCACCATATTTTTCTTTGAAAAGATTATATCCAGTAACTAACCATCCACCAGTTCCCATACAAGAATCATAAAATTTAATTTTTTCTTTTTTATATAATTTTTTTATAATTTCATTGATTCTATCTTCTTTGTACTTAAAAATTAATTTCATTAACTTTCTTGGTGTGAAAAATTGTCCTAATTTAGACCCTTTCTTAACATAACCATTTATAATATGTTCGTATATTTCACCAATAACATCTTCATTTTGTTCTATTTCTTTTATATTTAATGGTATTATTACCTCATTTAATAATCCTTGAATTGTTGGAGCTTTCTTAGCTTTAATAAAATTATTTTCTGTAAAAATTTGTTTAGTAATTGGATGATTTTTTAGAATATCACCCATTTGTCTTATAGCATCTGTATCTTCATTTAAATTACGAATCACATTTAATTCTTTTTTAGATAAATTAGATAAATTTTCAAAATAACTTAATATTTCAGTTAATTCTTTATCATCATATAAATGTTTATAATATTTCTTATTTAATAAATCTATTTTACCATCTGTCTCTTTATCAGAAATAATTGGTTGAATAGACTTAATGAATAAAAGGTTCATAATATCATTTAATGCATCTTCACCCTCTATATTTTCAGAGTTATATAAATAGTTATGACCTTTATCAATCATTTTTAAGATATTCTTTTTTGCTTCGCTTTTAGCTTTATTATCTTCTTTTTCTAATTCAATTAAAATTTCGTTATCAGGTAATCTTAAATATGAACAATCTACTTCATCTTTTACTTCATCCTTTTTGACGTGTTTCTTTCTTGTTGATTTTTGTTTAGTAGTAGGTTTTACTTCTTCTGACTCACTATCAATATTTTTTGATGATATAATAATATTTTTATTTTCTTCTTTGATTATTTTTGATACTTGTTTTGAAACAGCATCATTTATTACATCTTTAAGAGGTTTATCTTTAAGGACACATGGAATCTTCTTATTTACATGTCTATCATAATGACTTTTTTGGTCAAATTCTATTTTACAGTCTTGGCATACATAACTCTTTACCATTTTACTTTATATATAATAACCTATATTAAAAAATCTTTAAATCAATTTTTTCTAATTTTACTAAAGTAATTTTTAACCAATAATTTGGTTAATTTGGGTTAAAGGATAATTAGACATATATTATTTATTAACAATCAATGATGTTTCAGATAGAAATAATTAAAATTAAAACTAAATATTAATTTTATATGTATGATATATTATTATAATATAAATATATACCAGATCACAAAACTGAAGATTATAAACAACAGCAGTTGATTATTATTTAATTGGTGATAGTACTCAAAAAAAAGTATGTCAAATTTTCAAATGTTCTGTTCGAAGTTTAATGCGTTGGGTTGAGAAGTTTGAAAATGATGGTGAAATTAAAAGACATAATAGAAAACCTGTTGCTTATAAAGTTCATAAGGATGAAGTTAAATTTATTTTAGAGCAAATAAAAATAAATAAAACCATTACAATGGAAGATTTATTAGAAAAATTAAAAATTAAGTTTCCTGATATTGATATATCTGAAAGACATTTATCACGAATTGTTAAAAGATGTGTAATAAAAACTGAATCACAAGAAGTATTCAAAAAATATACAGGAATATTTGCTATATCAACAAAAGGAACTTTAGGATATACTTTATATGAAAAGAGTGGAATAAATACTGATAGATTGTATGAATTTTTAGAAAAGAATATAACATCAAAGTATAAGAAAAAATTAATAATTTTAGATAATGCGAGTTCTCATAGAAGTGAAAGAATAAAAGAATTAGTTAATAAAAATAATAAATTATTATATAGTATTCCTTATCAACATTTTACAAATGCCATCGAGAATTTTTTTAGTATGTTTAAATCAAAATTAAATAAATTAGACGGATTATCATACAAGGAAATTAATAATAATATCATAAAGGCTATTAAAAATATTACGGTTGATTCATATATTAATATTTTCAAGGGATGTTATTGTAGAAGTGATATTTATGTTAAAAAATCAAAACCTCGAATTAAAAAACTAAAAAATTATTTAGAATAAAATCGGCGTTTTACATGTCCAAAGGTGTAAGAGCTGTTAAATCAAAATTTAAAATACGTACCACTCTAAAATTTATACTTTTATGAATCTAATTAAAATCTTTAATAATTAATTATAAAAAATAACTAATTCATCATTAATTTTTGAATTAATATTTAAATTAATATTAATAATTGCATTATCCCAAGATTTAAAAAAATTTTCTATATTAATATTTCTATAATCAAATGTATCTATTGAATCAAACCACAAATTATCTACCGATTTTATTTCTTTTATGATTTTTGAAATATTTGTTGGTAATGTATAATTGGATATAAATGGAGTTATTAATAAATGATGATTTATTGAATTTAAGTATTGTTCAGAATTTACATTTTCATATTTTATTTCATCGTTCCATTTTTTTACTATAAGAATATTATCTGGAATATTTTTTAGAAAATAAATTATATTTTTTAGAGATGGAACATTATAATATTTAAACCAAGTTAAATTATTTGAATGATAATCTTTCATGCTACCAAATTGTGTTGTAGTCAAATGATATATTTTTTTTAAATAATCATAAATGTGATTATCATTGAAATTATCTATTACTTTTAATAGATCTATATGTTGATAAATATTAATGTGATCATAATAATTATTATATTTTTTACTTAAATTACTTGTTGCTTTTTCTGAAATATAATTATATATATCTTGATATACGTCACATGTGATATTTTGAGGTTTACTATATAAAACCAGCCCATTAAATTCACTTTCATACCAATTAATGTTTTCTTTTATTATATTTATAGAATCTAATAATATTTTTTGTTTATCTTTTTTAAGATTAAATATTGATAAATTTAAATAAGATTCATGTAAATCACTACTAACATCATTTAGATAAATAGTTCTTAAATCGAATTCATCATATTTCTCAGATTTTTGTAACCCGCAATATATAATGAATTTTTTCATAAAATCCAATATTTGTTCAAAATTTAGAGATAACTTATCAACTAACAATATTAATAGTTGAGTATTTATCTTAAAAAATCTTTGTAATATTATTTTCGTTACATTTAATTCATTATTTTCATTGATTTTTTCAAAAAAAATTTGTAATTTTTTTAAATCAATAGTTATTAACGAATTTTTTAAAGTTACAATGTTATTTTTATCCAATGATTGATAATGTGATTTAATATAATATTCTAAACCTAGTTCTGGTCCTATTTCTATAGATGATGGTAAATGATCATTTCCAAATAAATAAAAAATTAAACATAAATCCCAAATTATTTTATAATTGTTTGTTTTAATATTATTTATATTGTTATAAAAATCTAATAAATTTTTAATAATTAAATTGGCATCTAATATTTGAACATAACCAACTAAATTAATATTTTTTAAATATTTTATAACCGTAAAATTTATATCTTTACCAATAATTTTAAAATATGATTGTTGAATTAAAATTTGATGTATAAAATCTGAATCTGTAGTATGAATACAAAAGTCTCCATTTAAATCTTTAAGGGATATATGTTTAAATATTTTTAAATCTGATTCACCATTCTCTTTGGAACTATTTATACAAATATCTATTTTATTAAAATATTTTTTTATTTTATTTTTCATATAGAGTTCCAAGTTTTTAATAAAATTAGATGAAGGTCCAATTGATTTATCAATAGTAAATCTAATTTTAATCCATTTAAAATAATCAAATAATATTACACAATTTGATTCAATATCATTATATTTATTTGATAAGCAATCAAATAAATTTTTATTATTTGGTAACAAATTATCAAAATATTTTTTAAATAATAATTTCTTTTCTGTTGATTCTAAATAATTTTTGATTCTTCGTCTTCTTTGTTCAATAACTTTTGACATTGATGGTATACCGTCATAAAATATAGATAATGATTGAATAAAATTTACACTATGAATTTTATCAATGTAATTAATTATAGTATTAACAATTTTTTCATATATAACTAATTCTAAAATTGAAAGACCTTCATTTTTTTCATCTGATAAATTAATATTGGATGTAATTTTACTACTAATATAAGTAATGAATTTTTTTATTATTTCATCTTCATTATAACCATCAAATATATTTTCTAAATCAGATCCAATATAATATAATTTCCAATGAGGTTGCATAAAGATACTTTTAAGAATAATCTCCAATTTATCACCTTTATCTGGAGAGAAAGGTAGACATAATATAACTTTTATAATATCATTAATTTCATTTTCTACTTCAACAATTTCTTGATAAATTAAAAAATTTAAATCAAATATGATATGGTTTGAAACAATTTTCCTTAAATTATTATCAATATTTATTTCTTCAATTCCATCATTATTGATAGATTTTGATATAAAATTAGCAAATCTATCTAATCCCATTTATTAATTATTAATAAAGATTAATAATTTTGTTTTAAATCAAAATATTAATAATTATTTCTCAGTAAATTATGAATTTCCCACATTACTTTACAATCAATTTCATTATATTTAATAATCTCTTTCATTACTGGATCATGTGTTATATTGTCTATTGCTTTTTTATAGACTTTTTCATAGATTTCATTAGCTAAAATCATTGCTCTTAGACCATCAGAACAAGGACTTGAACTATCCCAAGAAGATTCTATTAAATTATTATTATAAAGTGCTTTAGCAATACTTTTTAGTGTAAAGTTTAATGCACCCTTAACAACAACAGGTTCGTTATAAAATAGTTTATACAAATCATAAAATACAAAATTTTTATCACAAAAATTATTTTTAAAATGACGTTTCTTAAAATTTGTATAAGCTGATATTTCAGCATTTGACCAATGATAAAAAATAGCTTTATCTTTTTTGAATTCTTTTAATACATTACTTATATAATTAATAAATTCTGTTACCATATTTAATTCACTCATTTCTTGTTTTTCTTTCATAACAAATGTTTCATATATCCATTTACCATTATTTACATATCCTACTCCTATCATAAATATAAATTGATTGTTATCATATGAAATAATTCCCTCTTTAATAATTGAACCAAAATTTGAATTTAATGTTTCAAAATCCATATAAAATTCAATACTATCTTTATCTTTTAATTTCCAATTAGGTCGATCATATTTAATTAAAGTAGGTCTAATAATATCTTCTTTTTGTCTAT
>Ga0194119_10012060_pt1 | contig 11027 bp, 6 predicted proteins | sample TA2MahC100mmetaG_FD_148620 | JGI IMG/M metagenome (GOLD analysis project Ga0194119, IMG submission 148620) | Freshwater microbial communities from Lake Tanganyika, Tanzania - TA2015018 Mahale Deep Cast 100m | ecosystem: Environmental > Aquatic > Freshwater > Lake | place: Tanzania: Lake... | reverse complement strand
GGCGAGCAGGAGGGCGAGGGAGGGGAGGGGACGCATCGGGGATGACGCGAGAGCGAGGGATTTGCGCCGCGCTGCCGAGCGCCGCGCCGGCGGGGAAAAAAAAAGACCGGGCGGGAAGCCCGGTCTGACCTGACAAGGAAGTCCGACCTTACTTCTTCGCAACCGTCTGGATCGTGCGCAGGATCCGGCCGGCCACGAGGTAAGGATCGGCGGCGGAGTTCGGACGGCGATCCTCCAGGTAGCCCTTGTAGCCGTTATTGACGAAGCTGTGCGGGACGCGGATCGACGCGCCGCGGTCGGCGACGCCGTAGCTGAACTTGTCGATCGACTGCGTCTCGTGCAGGCCGGTGAGGCGGAGGTGGTTCTCCGGCCCGTAGACCGCGATATGCTCGTCCATATGCTTGGCGAACGCGGCCATCAGCTTTTCGAAGTAGGCCTTCCCTCCCACCTCGCGCATGTGCTTGGTGGAGAAGTTCGAGTGCATGCCGGAGCCGTTCCAGTCGAGGGGCGAGTCGAAGGGCCCGCGGATGGGCTTGCAGCGAAACTCGACGTCGATGCCGTACTGCTCGCCAAGGCGGGCCATGATATAGCGAGCGACCCACATCTGGTCGGCGGCGTTCTTGGAGCCCTTCCCGAAGATCTGGAACTCCCACTGGCCCTTGGCGACCTCGGCGTTGATGCCCTCAAGGTTGATGCCGGCGTCGAGGCAGATGTCGATGTGTTCCTCGACGATCTTCCGGGCGACCGAGCCGACGTTCTTGTAGCCGACCCCGGTGTAGTACGGGCCTTGGGGCTCGGGGAAGCCGCCAGCGGGGAAGCCGAGGGGTGCGCCGTCTTTGAAAAAGAAATATTCCTGCTCGAAGCCGAACCAAGTGTCCGGATCATCCGGGATGGTGGCGCGGGAGTTTGAGGGGTGGGCCACGCCGGTGTGGAGGTAGGTCTCACACATCACGAGCACGCCGTTTTTCCGCGTGGAGTCCGGGTAGACCGCGACGGGCTTCAGGGTGATGTCGGAGCTCTTGCCCTCGGCTTGACGGGTAGAGCTGCCGTCGAAGCCCCAAGCGGGCAGATCGGCCAGCTTGGGGAAGCTCGCGAAGTCCTTGATCTGAGTCTTGCTGCGGAGGTTGGCCAGCGGGGTGTAGCCGTCGAGCCAGATGTATTCCAGTTTGTACTTGGGCATATGCGTTGGGCTGAGTTGGGCAGGGTTAGGGGGTCCTGCGCCCGGGCCGCGGTCGAGATAAATCGTTCCCGCGAGAGCACAGTCTTCCGCTTTCGGGTCAGCACCTTTCGTGCCACGCCCGCGGGAAAATGCCGGGAAAACGGGCGGCGGGCCGTAGGCTGAGATGGGGAGACGGAGGGACCGCGGGGAGGAGGGCGAGGGGAGGGCTTCGGTCCGAGGTAGCTGGACAATCCTTGCTCGGACGGAGGGACGAAAACGCCGTCCGCGGAGCGACTCTACCGCCGGCCCCCCGCGGCATTGCTCCCGCGCGCAACCGTGGCAGCGTTCCTTTATGCGCCCCAGCCTGCCCCTCCTGCTGCTCGCCACCACCCTCCCTGCCGCCACGCCCCCGCGGCCGCCGGATGACCTCCGCACGACCGTCGCCGACGGCTACCGCGGCATCTGGTATATGAACCAGCCCCTGCCCGGCTGGCCACCCGGTGATCCTTTACTTGACCTCCAAGGGCTACAATCCCGGCCTCGAGTCGGGGGCCTTCCAATGGTGGACGGCCCGTTGGACGGGGAAGGAATGGGTGTTCCGCGCGTGTTTCACGTCAGACCACAACTACGATCACGGGACGTTGTACGCGGAGCCGGACGGCACCTGGCGGATCATCGCGCCGTCGGATCCGGGGCCGCAGCCGCGGGGGACGGGCGGGGAGATGGTGCTTTGGCTGAGCCGCGACGAGGGCGCGACGTGGACGCGTGGCCGCACGCTGACGTCGGGTTCGCGGTTCAATCATTCGTATGCGCGCCAGCCGGTGGCGGCGGATCCGGGGTTTTACGCGTTGTGGGCGGATGGTTCGCCGCTGGAGCCGACGGCCTCGGATCTGTATTTCTGCACGCGGGAGGGCGAGGTCTATCGCCTGCCGGAGCGGATGACGGACGAGACCGCACGCCCGGAGCGCGTGAAGACCGCACGCCCGGAGCGCGTGAATTGAGGCGAGGCGACAAGAACGTCTCCGCCGAAAAGCTGCGCGGCCTGAAACCCAGCGGTTGGAGCCCTTGCCAGAATCCGTCCTCCCAATTCTTTCTGCGGCGCGTGGCGCGCTACGCTCAGCCGCGATCGCGGATTTAACCCTTTGCGCATTTCGCGGCTAATCCTTACCGAGCCTGCTGCGGTCAGGCGCTCCGCCGCCCTTCCCTGCTTTCGCACCTCCCGCCTCTTGGCTCCGGCGCGGCGCAGGGGATGCGCTTTCCGTCCGAGGTTCCCGCGGAGGCTCAATAAGACAGCATCACCCGGGCGTGCAGGCGGCCGCGGGCGAGGTCGGTGTACTTCGGATCCTTGGCCTGCCGCCCGTAGTCGAGCGTGGCGCTGAAGTGCGTCCCGATGTTCGCGCGCAGCCCGAAGCCGACGCTCTGCAGGGTGAAGTTCTCCGGCTCGACCGTGCGCACCTGATGGGTGTAGACGCGCCCGTAATCCCAGAAGAACGCCAAGGAGGTCTCCAGTGGCGGCACGCGCTTGCCCAGCGAAGTCGCCGGCAACTGCTTCGTCAGCTCCTGGTTGGTCAGCAGGCCCCGCTCTCCGGAGAAGATGCGTTCCTTGTATCCCCGCACGGTGCCCATCCCGCCCAGAGAGAACTGTTCCGAGGGCAACAGATTACTGCTGCTCCCGCCGTGCACGATCACCCGGCTGGTGAGGCTGACGGAGGGGGCGAGGACGGTCACCCGTTGCGCCCAGGCTTGGCCGTAGAAGAACCGGGCGCGCGCCTCGTACCGGCTTTCGCCATAGGCGGCATCCGAATTGCGAGAGTTCAGCCCACCCGGGCTGCCCGTCAGGTTGAGCGACAATACCCAGCGGCCCCGCTTGTCGGGTCGGATGAACGTCCCGCCCACGGAGGCCGTGAAGGTGTCGGTCCCGGACCCGAAGACCTCCGCGCCGCCGAACTCGAGGTTATTATTGGAGCGCTTGAAGCTCAGCATCGCGGAACCCTCAGCCATCCAGCCCTTGACGCGCAGCGGTGCAAGGTACTTCAGGTCCAGCCCGGAACTGCGGCCCGCCTGATTAAAGTAGCCCTCGTAAAGCGGAACGTCGACCTTCGCCTGCTGACCCGAGAGCAGTAACAAGTGCCTCCAAGGCAGCGGAATGCGATAATCGAAGGCGTGGGCTTGGATCAGGTCCGGATCGTGCGCGGTCGTGAACTGGTAGGAGACTTGGTGGTCGCGGCCGAAGAGGTTGCCCCAGGTGATCGCGGCGGTGTGCCGGTCGTTGCCCAACAGTTCGTTGCCGGTGTTATCGTAGGATAGGGCAAGCCGCAGGGGCAGCTTTTCCTCGACCCCGATGTGGAGGTCCGCCTCGCCGGTGTCGGGAATGGGCTCAATGTGGATCCGCACCCGGCGGAACGGGTTGGTGTTGGCCCAGTTGATCGACTGATCAAGTTGGGAGAGGCGGATGATCTCGCCTCGCTGCACCTGCAGGGTATCCCGCAGCAGGGCGTCGCTGAACCAGCGGTTGCCCTTGAATTTGATCTCGCGGAACTTGCCCCGCATTACGGCTACCCGGATCACGCCCTTGGTGATGTCCTGCGCTGGAATGATCACCTCTGCCACCGGCAGGTCGCGCTGGCGGAAGAAGCCGGTGGTGACCTGGACGATGCCCACGAGCAGTTGGTCGGAGATGGCTTGGCCTTCGCCCGCGGCGAGGCGGCGCCCCAGCTCGGCGACATCGCTGCCGATCAAGGGGCCGGTCAGCACGATGCGACATCGCTGCCGATCAAGGGGCCGGTCAGCACGATGTAGCCCTTGGCCGGATCGGGCTGCAGGGCTTGGGCGGCCTCGATCGACTCCGCGAAAAGCAGCTGCCGGAGAATGATCCGCGGTGCGACCGGGGCTGGGACGGCGGGCGAGGCGGGCGTCGCGGGGGCCGCTGGGGCGCCCTCGGCGGCGCGTGCGACCCCCGCCGAAAGGAGGGCGGAAAGGAGACTGAGCGCGAGGCGGAGGACAGACATGGGCAGGAATGCAGGAGACCTTTTGCGGTCGGGGATGTTCAAGGCCAAAACCGTTCGACAGGCTCGCGGCAGGCGGGTTCGACCAGCTCACCGCAAGCCCGGTCGGTGGGCTCACGGCCTCGGAACAGGGGAAATGCCGCGGGGCGGAAAGGGCAGGGCGGGAGGTGAGCCGGATCAGGCGGCACATTTTCGGGAGCTTAGGGCGCGATCCCTGCGGGCGGCTTGCGCGGAATTTACGGGACCGTAAAGCCGGTTCGAGCGGGGCGCGCCTCGGCGATCGGGCCGTGTGGCGCCAAAGCGCTTGCTTGGCGCGCCCCGCGCTGGCAGCGCTGAAGGCCCTGTATGGTCGTCCATTTTCCCTCCCGCCGATGAAGCTCAGCCACGAGACTCCCGCGTTCCGGTGGGCGGTGCTGATCCCGGCCTGGATGGTGCTGGGCGCCCTCATCTTTGGCCACGCCTGGTACCTCCAGCGCTACTTGGGTGTCGCCGAAGGAATGGGCCTCCGCGGCGCTGCGCAGGCGGGCACCCCCCTGCAGGCCGCTTACCCGGGCTTTGCCGCCGACGCCCAGACTTGGGTGCGGCACGCCCTGACGCTCCTTGAAGGAGATCAGATCCGGCTCCGTCGGACCGACATCGACAACGCCCCCCACGGTCGGGAGGTGCATTGGAACTCCGCGTGGGCCTGGGCCATCGCGGGAGCGGGCAAGTTGGACCACTGGCTCACCGGCCGACCCCTGCCGCAGGCGGTGGAACGGATGACACTCTGGCTGCCGGGGGTGACCCTGTTTATCGCGATCGTGCTCATTTCCGGCTGGACGGCGCGGCGCACTGGCTTGCTGGGTGGACTGCTGGTCGCGATCGCGATGGGCGGGCACAACCGCTTTTATGAGGGCTTCTTTCCAGCCTACGTGGACCATCACGGCCTGATTGCGGCGAGCGTTTTCACGCTGGTGCTGGGCGTGGTCCTGATGGGGATGGGGTGGTGGCGACCGCAGGCGGCGCCCGAGACGTCGCTCCCCGAATCCTCCCGCCAAGTGCGGCGGGCGGCCGTGGTTTCCGCGTTGGGCGGGGCCTTCGGGATGTGGGTCGGCGCCGCTTCGGTCATTCCCACGATCGCCTTCATCGGCGTCGCGGCGGCCCTGGTCACCTTGGTCGCCGGACGGCGGGCGGCCGCGCTGGGCCTAAAGTTCGAGCCGGACGCCTGGCGCCTCTGGGGCCGGGTGGGGGCGGGGGCGAGCCTGGGGTTCTACCTGCTCGAATACTTCCCGCAGCACCTGGGGGTCCGGCTGGAGGTGAACCACCCCCTCTATGCGATGGCTTGGTGGGGCGCAGGCGAACTGTTGGCGGAGTTGTCCGTCTGGTGGCTGGGCGGTTGCCGCGCGGCGCTGCTCCGTTGGCCCCGGCTGGCCCTCGGGGCCGCCCTCGCCGCAGTGGCGCCGCTCACGATCGTCCTTTTCAAAGCCCAGGTCTTCACCGTCGCGGACCCCTTTCTGGCGGCCCTCCATAACCAGCACATCCAGGAATTCCTCCCGCTGCACAAGACCCTCGCCCGCCTCGGCCCCCGGCCGTTCATCGACGTCGCGATTATCGAGAACATCCCCCTGTTCCTCGCCGCCGTGGCCCTGTTGGTATCCCGACGCCGGCCGTTGATTTTGCTCTTCTGCACGGCCGTGTGCGGTTTGGCGCTGGCGCTCTCGCTCTGGCAGTCCCGTTGGCTACTCAACGCGACCGGGCCATTCATCGTGCTTTCGTTGGTGCTGGCGATTGTCTGCTTGCACGGGGTGCGCCCGATGCTCCGTTGGGTCCTGGTCGGGGTGGCCGCGTCGCTTCTTTACGGGGTGAACTCCGTGCGCCGGGTCGTGATGACCCGGGAGGACGTCGCGGAGATGCGCATCGCGCCCGCCGATGCCTACTCGCCCCTGTTCCGCGACATCGCTCGCGCCCTGCGGGCAACCCAGCCCGAAGGCGACATTGTGCTCGTCAGTAGTCCCAACAGCTCGACGGGCATCGGTTACTACGGCCGGTTCAAGACGTTAGGAACTCTCTACTGGGAGAATAACGCGGGCCTGAAGGCGGCGGGGAACATCCTCGCGGCCCGTTCCGTGGACGAGGCCAAGGCGCTGATCCGCCAGCACGGGGTCACCCACCTCTCGATTTTGTCCGAGGAGAACTTCATCGGCCCGTATTTCAAACTCCTGAATCCGACCCTGCCAGACGAGGAAGTGAAGAAGACCTTTGGGCACCTGCTGCTCGTGGACAAGGTTGTGCCGACGTGGCTGCAGGCTATCCCCTATCGTCTCCCGGATGAGTTCAAGTCGTTGAATCTGTTTGTGTTGCTGGTTAAGGTGGCTTGGGACCAGACCGAGGCGGATGCGATCTTCAACGTCGCCCTAACCAAGCTGGAGCTGGGGGAGACGGCGGCGGCCGAAAAGGACTTTGATACCCTGATCCAGGCCCTACCTCAGGCGCCGCAGCCGTGGTTCAAGAAAGCCGATATCCAATTTGGGCGCAATGAGTTCGAGCAGTCTGCCCAGTCCCTCGTGGAGGCGATCCGCCGCTCCCCGGGGCCGGAGCGGCCCACGATGTACGCCAACGGGGCGGCCAGCTTCTACCGGGCGCAGCGCCCGGCGGAGGCAATTTTGCTCTACCGGACGGCCCTAGCCGAGCATTCGGATGCCAGTCTGGCAGCGTACCTTGCGTGGGTGCTGGCCACTTGCAAGGTCGATGCACTGCGGAATGGGGCGGAGGCGGTGAGGTGGGCGGAGGAGGCGGTCCGTGCCGACCCTGCTTCGGCCACTTATCTCAATACCTTGGCGGCGGCCTGGGCGGAGCAGGGGCGCTTCGAGGATGCGGTGCGGACCGCGGAGGCGGCCTTGGCGGCGTCGCGCCTGGCCAACGATGCCGCGACCGCCAAACTGACCGAGGCCCGGCTGGAGGCGTTTCGGGCGGGACGTTCGTGGCGCGAGTGAGCGATTTTCGCTCCGCGCCGGCCCTCCATCTCCTTTTCGGGCGGCTCCGGCGACCCTAAAAAATCTTCTTGCCACTATTCGGAGCCTACCCTTCACTCCTTCACCGCTAGGCGTAATCCAGTCACACATACACGTATCACCTCAATGAAAAATCGATCGAATGTTAGTCTCTCGCTTCGCAAGTTGTTCACTGCGATGCTGGCGGTTGGCCCCGTGGCCATTCTGCCGAGTCCCGTCTGGGCGGCCCTGCCGACCTCGGCTGACTTCGCGGTCCAGAATGGATCCGCGTCCGTCGCCACTGTTGGCTCTGTGGCCACCATCTCCTCGTCGGACCGTGCGGTCCTGCAATGGGGCGCTGGCAAATTCCTGATTGCTGCGGGCGAAACCTACAACTTCCAGATGCCGGCGGGCGGCGCGGTGCTGAACCGCGTGGGCACTACCGCCGCGGTCGACACCGCTACTATTGCGGGCAACATCGATTCCAACGGTCGGGTGTTTATTCTCGCCCCCGGCGGTACGATCAATGTCCATAGCGGGGCTTCGGTCACCGCTTCCGGTGGCCTCGTGCTGAGCACGCTGAACGAGGACAATGGGTCCTTCCTCACCAGCGGTAACCTCGTTTCTCTTCCGGGAGCTATTGCTGCCAGCAATGGTGCGATCAGCATCGGCATTCCGAACCCGGCTGCCCCCGGCGCGGCCGCCCCGATCTTCACCAGTTCCGTCAGCGCGGCCAGCGGCTCCCTCTCGCTGGCCTCGGTCAACGCCAGCGGTGACGTCACGGTTCGCTCGGTGAACGCGGCCACCCCCCTCAGCCTCGCAGCGAACGGCAACGTGCTCGTCCGCGGCAACCTCGCGGCCACCGCTACCAACAGCGACATCACGCAGGCAACTGGCGCCGGCACCGGCACGATCACGGTCGGTGACACGACCAATATGCTGCGCCTGGCCACGTTTACCACGACGGGCAGCAACAACATCACCTTGGACAACGTCGGCAACGACTTCTCCAACATCTCGCTCAACACGGCGGTCGGTTCCGCCGCCGCCGGCGCGGTGGTGGTCAAGGACGTCAGCGACATTTACCTGGCGAACTCCACCCTCGGTGGCAGCCTCGCGGTGACCGCCGCTGGCTTCGCCACCTTCCCGGCGATCGCGACGGTCGGGACCATTGCCGTCGCCGGGAACGCCGACTTCAGTACCACCGGTGCGAACACCCGCACGGGCGTCTCGATCTCGCAGAACAGTACCGTTGGCGGTACCCTCTCGGGCACCGTTTCGAACAACTCAAGCTTCAGCTTCACCGGTCTCGGCAATGTGAAGATCGGCACCATCAGCGCCCTGGTTACCTCGGGCGGAGTTACGATCAACACGACCGGCAACATCGTTTCCGACGTTGGAACCACCGTAGCGGCTTCGGGTAACAGCGCGACCAACGGCGGCGCCATCAACCTGATCGGTACCGCCATCAATACCAGCGCTGGCACCTTGACGGCTGGCACGGCGGCCGCGGCGGGCACAGTCTCGCTGAACGCCACCGCGGGTAATGTCACGATCGGCGCGATCAACTCCAACCGCACCGTGACCCTGACCGCTGCCGCGGGAAACATCAGCCAGGCCGCCGGCAAGATCATCACCACCACCACCGCATCAGCCAGGCCGCCGGCAAGATCATCACCACCACCACCGAAAGGATGACCCACACCGCCACGGCCCTCGGCAACATCGACCTCTCCCAGTCCAATGCGTTCCAAGGCACCGGGGTCATCCGCCAGACTGGCGCCGCCGCGGTTCTCGCCAACACCAATTCGATCACCCTCGGCACCACGAACCTTACCGGTGACCTCACGGTCAACGCGGTCGGCGCGGAAACCAACGTGACGGTCAACGCGGTCGGCGTTGAAACCAACGTGACCCTCGGTACCGGCGCCGGCACGGCCGCTCAGGCCCTGAGTATCGGCGGCAACCTGTCGATCAACCTCACCAACAGCGGCGCCGGGGGCGCCGCCGCGGCCAACCTCGGTAACATCGGTGACAACGACTATTCCCCGGTCAGCGTGTTCGGCAATGTGAACCTCGTGACCTCCGGTGGCAATGTTCTGCTGGATGCCGCGACCAAGAACGGCGCGATTGCCCCCAGCGTCCGCACCGGCGCGGTCAGCGTCAGCAATCCGACCGGCACCGCCCCCGGCACCGTCGCCATTGCTGAGACCACCACCCTGAATCTGGGCAACGTCAGTGCCACGACCCTGACCGCCTCCAGCGTCCAGGGCGGCATCATCGACAGCGGCACCCTCACCGTCGCAGGAGCCGCCACGTTCGCCGTCACCGGCAACAATAGCATCACGCTCGACAGTGCCGCCAACTCCTTCGGCACGCTGAATGTCGCCGGCAACGGCCAAGCCTCCGTCACCTCCAACAGCAGCGTGACGATCGGCACCAGCACCGTCCTGACCGGCAACCTCGCCGTCACGACCTCCGCGGGCAAAGATATCGCGGTCGGTGCGGTCGCCATCACTGGCGGTTTGTCGCTCAACTCTGGTGGCGCGGTTGACTTCAATAACGCGACGGCGACCTCCGTGTCCGGTAACCTGAGCGCCACCGCCTCCGCCGGCGCGATCACGCAGTCCGGCGGCGGCGGCCTGACCGTCGGTGGCACGGCCTCCGTGTCCGCGGGCAACGCTACCGTCGCTCAGAATGTCACCCTCGGTGGCGCCAATGAGTTCAACGCTGTGGTGCTGAACAACAGCACGGGCGCCGTGACCATCAACGACGTCTCGAACCTCACGATCTCCGGCTCCGCCGCGGGCCTCGTGACGGCCAAGGCTGGTGGCGGCACGCTCGCCAACACCTGGGACCTGAGACTCGGCAACCTGACGGTCGGCTCCCTTGTTGCTGAAGCCGCCAACGGCTCCGCTGGTAACTCGGGCACCATCAGGCAAGTCGGTTCCAGTACCTCCGTCCGCAGCTTCGGCCTCGCGAAGTTCACCACGAACAACGCCAACATTGTCCTCGATAACGCCGGCAACATGACGGCCAAGGCTGGTGCTGGCACGCTCGCCAACACCTGGGACCTGAGACTCGGCAACCTGACGGTCGGCTCCCTTGTTGCTGAAGCCGCCAACGGCTCCGCTGGTAACTCGGGCACCATCAGGCAAGTCGGTTCCAATACCTCCGTCCGCAGCTTCGGCCTCGCGAGTTTCACCACGAACAACGCCAACATTGTCCTCGATAACGTCGGCAACAACTTCGGCCGCGTCGAGCTGCGCGTGAACAATACGGACGGTGCCCGCACTGTGACGCTGGTTGAAGATGGCACCATACGCCTCGGTACTCTGAGCTCGCGCGGCACTACCACCCTGACGAGCCGCACGGGCAGCATCCTCGAGGATCCGGACGCGAACGTGGTCGTGACCAACAACGGAACGCTCAACCTGAGCGCCGCCAATGGCTCCGTACTGATCGGTGGCACGACCACCCGTAACGGTGCCTTCACCACCACGGGCAATGTCGTGACCGCCAACATCTCGGCTCCCAGCGGCGCCGCCGCGGTGCAGTCGTCGGGCAATCTGACGCTCGGCAACACCAACGTGAACTCCCTCGCCGCAACCACGAGCGTGAACCTCTTCCAGAGCGCCGCGCTCCGGGTTTTCGGTTCGGCCTCGTTCAAGGCCACTGGCAACATCACGCTGACCAATACCAGCAACAACTTCGGTCGTGTATCCCTGGAGACCACCACCGCTTCCCGTAACATCACGATCACCGAGGATGGCACGCTCAACCTCGGCACCGTGACGATGCCGGCCAGCGCGACGGGAAGCTTCACCGCTACCTCCGTCTCCGGCGACATCATCGACACCGGCCTAGCCAACCTCCGCATCGGTGGCACCGTGG
>Ga0194119_10012054_pt1 | contig 11032 bp, 5 predicted proteins | sample TA2MahC100mmetaG_FD_148620 | JGI IMG/M metagenome (GOLD analysis project Ga0194119, IMG submission 148620) | Freshwater microbial communities from Lake Tanganyika, Tanzania - TA2015018 Mahale Deep Cast 100m | ecosystem: Environmental > Aquatic > Freshwater > Lake | place: Tanzania: Lake... | reverse complement strand
TCGTGAGAGATCGAACAACTGCCGAGCTGGCACGTAAGGCGGGCGAACGTATGTTGTGCGAAAAAGGCAAATCGCGCGAAAGAGCCGTCGCGGACGACTTGCGGTCTTTCGACGATAATGGCGCGCTAACTGTGATCGGTGTCGGTCTAAATACGACAACCTCGCAGGACAACTTCGCAGTTCTACGTAGGCTGCTCGAAGATCCCACATGTGGCGACTTAACCCCAGTCGGGTCTGTTGTCGAAGTGTCGTCGGCAGATGATCTCGCCAACGCGATGCGAGCTGCCCTTTTCCCCAACGTGCCACTTCCGGTCGTATGCGATGACAGGAACTTCGAGGCTGGAGCCTCATTTTATATTGCAGAACCTGTGGAGCGAGCAGATATATTCTTGCGCTCGCGCGAAAACGTTTCGGAGATCAAACTAGTTCGACTTGGAAAGAGTGGTGATCCTGCCGCCCTAACGCTATTCAAGAATGGATCTGTAAAAACGTCTGGCGTGATGGAGGGAGTCTCAGTAACGACGAAGCAACTTGATGATTCTCCCACTTTGGAAACCACATTGATCTTCAGGAATCCAACGGAGGAGTGGGTCGGAGACTGGGCCTTGCAGGTTTGCAACGCAACTGGCTCTGGGCCGGCCCAGCTAGATGCCGACGTTGTAATTCGTGGTTGTATCGCGTTCGATCTAGCCGCGGGTTATAACGAGATAGTCGTCGACCGCTCCGATGGCGTTTTTCTCGTCCTACGGCGATGCGACGCAGACGCATCGCGGCTTTCAACTGTGAGCGCACTCTCGTTGAGCGCAAATCTTCTTGTCGACGGCACGAGAGTTCAGACAACCCTAAAAGAAGGCGAGTCTCTTCTCAAGGTTCCGTTTAAGCCGACTGTTGCTTCATTGGGCGGTGCAACCAAGAAGAACGTGAAACTCCAGGTCGTTGAGCTGAACGCCTCGTACGAAGTGTTGAAAGGCTCACGACCTGTTGTGCTGGAGTGGTCAAAGAGCAATTCAATTTTTGATGTTTCACTACGTCTACCTCCGAAGACTCCATATGTCGAGCAACTTGGCTGTGGGTCAATTTCAAAAACGAGTAAAGGCGTGGTTTGCGAGTTCCGTGCTGTGGCAAGTGATGCGGAAGGAAGAGTGTTCACCGACGGGCCACAGATTGAGCCGCTAAAGAGTTTGGGCAATGTGAACTATGCAGCGGTGTCGTCAGCGACGTTTCCACTACTGGTAAAGCCTGGACAACCCCAGACCTTCGAATACACGTTTGAGCTCGCCGGAGTCCGCACTAATACGGAGAACGTCAATCAGGCGTTTGAAATAGTTTTTGACTACGAGACGGACGGTGAGCCTCGAGAGTCAGGAGTATTCACCGGAGAGTTCGTAGTTGAGCCTGATTTCGGAATAACCCCAAACTGGGGTCGCGCGATTCTCTTTGCGTTCGGAGGCTTACTAACAGCTCTCCTGATTCTGATAGTTGCACGATGGCTCACTGCACGTATCCAGATTCCAAAAGATGGCATGCTCTGGGTGGGCGTCGTCGACTCAGTCCGTTGCGATAACGAGACTGTACGTGCCGCAATCAAGTCTCAAGCGGTGGAGATTGCCGCGGTGCCACTTAAAGCAACTGGGCTGGGGCGGAGAGAGCTGGCTGAAATTCAGTCTGTTGGGGACTGTGGACTGACACTAAGGGCACGTGCTGGGTGGAGGTTGCTTACGGAGCTCGGGTTTGCGTCAGCGTCCAATTCTGAATTTCACGTCATCGGCTCAAACGGATTAGTCAGTGGTTCTGGGAAGAGAGATCGGTTCGTATCCGGACGAACCTCCCTGGGTCTCGTCGGCGAGTGGTGGCTTATCGTTCGGGGGAGTGTCGATGTGATCGCCCAGACCAGCGACGAGATTCAGACACGCTTGGAGTCACTGCCCGGGAAACTCGTGTTCATCGCGACAAGTCCTGAGCCACCAAGGGCCTACTTTGATGACCTTGCATTTGGTGTTGCGGGAGGCGTGTCTGCAGGACTCGCTGCAGTTGCTGAGCGTGTTCATCGTAAGCCGAGAACCGATGAGACCCCTGATGGTCCAGGTCCTGTGTCAGAATCCAGCGCCCCAACAATCTAGGAGGGCCTATATATGCGACTAAGCAGATTTTCTCTAATGCCGCAGATACATCTAGTCTCAAGTTACGGAAAGGAATCATCATGAATCCAATGATCATCGTCGGTTGCGGGGGTTCTGGAGGTAAGACGGTCGTCGGGCTACGCCGCATTCTTGAGCAGCGTCTACGTCAAGTTGGGTGGACGAAGGGCATACCAGCCGCATGGCAGCTTCTCTGGATCGACACACTTGAGGAACAAGATCCGGATGCGTTGGTATACGGTTCTGCTCTCCCAGCTGAAGACTACGTAACGCTCTCATCGAAAAAGTCCGAGTATGGCGATGTGCACAGCGCCGTGATGCGTGGTGCACGCGGGCGCGTTGAAAAACATCGTCAAATGAACGGATGGGTGCCTCTGCCGACACGGGTACAGCGAGATGTGTCACGCGGAGCTGGCCAGATGCGCGCAATTGGTCGAATGACAAACCTTGAAAAAATGGCCACGGTTGGTAATCGCATCAACACTGCGATGACTCAGATTAGGAGTGCCCAGGCCGAACTTGATCTTCTTACGCAGCATCTCACCAATGGTGAAGTCAAGGAAGCAAACAGCAGCCCCTATCTCGTAGTCGTATCGTCCTTGGCGGGAGGCACTGGGGCCGGCATCTTCCTCGACGTTTGTGATATCGCAAAAGTTGTCGACACTGCCTTCGAGAACAATGTCATTGCAATCCTTTACTCCGCTGAAATCTTCAAGGGCTCTGGTGCACCCGCGGGTCTGGAGATGAACACAATCGCTGCGATTTCAGAACTGATGAATTCCTATCTCCGCCCCAAGGATTCGACAGCGCTTGAACTCTTCAGGGGAGCCATCGACGTAGAAGTCGGTGTTGACCGTCGGCATGGTCCTGATTACCCCTTCATTGTCGGTCTTAAGGACCTCGATGGCACCGAACTTGAATCAGCTGATCATGTGTATAGGGCCGTCACCGAGACCCTGTCTTCAATCCTGCTTGACAAACAAGTGGCCTCGGCATTCACGACCGACCTAGTGGGTAACTGGCAAGCGCTTCAGAAGAACCATGCAAGCAAGTGGAAGCATCACAACACCACAGGCGCAGCATCCGAGATTGACCTAAACGGAGTCGTATCTTCCTTTGGTTCTGCACGCCTTAGCCTCGGCCTTGAATTGTTCGGTGAGTATGCCGCGCATCGGCTAGCCCGCGAGTCCTTCAAGTTCATCGCGAATGACTTCATTAATCGCGGTCGACAAGAAATGAACTTGCCCGAGGCGTCAAGGGCTCAAGTTCTAACACATTATCGTGATCGGCTACGTAGCGAGTTTCTAGAGAAAGTCGGAATCACTGATGCCCCGACATTCTTCCTGGATCTTGATCAGCTGGTCAGGATACTTTCCGATCTCATCAATGAGAAGAAGAATGATAAACAATGGTCAGCATCGTTCTCTCGAGATCAACTGAAGGCTGCGCTTGATGGAAAGATTGCCGGCAGCTACGCAGACGAGTACAAGAAGTCGGTTGCAGATTATGTGACGGGGTCTCGAAGGGCGTTCACGACAGCAAAGCCCGTTGAGGTTCTTGACGTCGTCTCTTCGTACCTGGCCATGTACGGTCTCCCTGTTGCGCGGATGCTTGTTGGTGAGTTGCGCAGGCAGGTTGTTGCCAAAGCTGAGCATCTTCGAACAACGGTCTTGCCTGATCCGGCATATGGCGCCCAAGAGGCGGCGGCCAAACTCAGCGGCGTCCTCAGCACAATCAGGGATCGAGACAAGATCAACTCAAGCAACCAGCAGTTCCGAAGCCTCTTCTCGGAACTATTTAGGCCCCAGCTGAACAGGGCTCGAGAGCAAACCATAAAATCCACACTCATTGAGGCCTATGGCGCTTTCGAGAGACAGTTTCTTGCGAATCTCGATAAGGAACTCGAACGCCTTGAGCTTGAATTCTCAAAGGACTCTAAGGACGAGTCAAAGAATTGGCCGAGTGGCGATTCGGTTCCAAAGACCTTTAAGCCGTCACCACTCGAATTTTGTCTGATTGATTACCTCAGTTGGCCATCTCTCTATCGAAAATATCTCGAAGCGACGGTTGAGAGTGAGAACTCTCATTATGGGGTCACACCTGACGACTTTGTGCGAGGTCAGCTGGGGCTGTCCGCACTCGCTCTTGAAAGTACCTGGGTGGAGACCGCTCCGGCGAAATTCAAGTCGTCTCTTCGCCCGCGAGACTTTCTCGCACGTGCGCGCGACTGGCTAAACAGACCGAATTATCCATTTGGAGATTACTTGCATCAGTCTCTACGTGAGTACTTGGCAGATACTGATGCATTGCAGCAGCCGATCACGGATCGAGTTGAGCGTCGAGAAAAGTTCTACGAACAGCTCAGCAAAGCAATTGATCGAGCGAAACCTCTGGTGCATGTTGATGGCCGAGTCTTTTACGACGTACATCCAGGAGCTCAGCAAGGACAGAAGGGATACGTGGAATCAGGTACCGTGCCGATAAAGCTTGAAGCTGAGAAGATTCCTCTCGATCCGAGCGAAGACGAGGATAGTCCCTATCAGAGAGCGCGACGAATTCTTCTTGGCACGCCCGGCGTTCTCGCTTCTGCAGTCGACTCGTATTTCGATTCGTCACGAGCTGAAGCCGAGGGAGTACTTTTCGTTTATCGCCTATCGGGCGCGATACACCCTGCTTCAATCTCGAGTCTCTCTGCACCGATTGCTGCAGCGTGGGAGGCTGGCTTTCCGGATCAGGACGCAGAAGACTCAAGTCCGGGGCTCATTGATCGTCGCGCCAGGAGACTGCAAGACTTTGTAGCACTTCGTCCATCCGCTGCGGAAGCAATGTGCCGCGGATGGTTGATTGGTCGAGCTCTGGGCCTTATCACGATTCAAGACTCAGGAATTGATATCGCTCGGTATGGTCGTGACATCCTGCTCGAACCCGCGAAGATGGCGTGGCCCTTGCTCGGTGACTATCGAGTGAAGTCCGATTTGTCCTCCCGACTCGACCATCGGTCGCAGGAGGGTCCGGGCAATGTGATTTGGCTCGGAGCAATCTTGGAGTCAACGGCCCTTGCGCACATGCTCTTTGCAACTGACAATAAAGCCACGGACGGTCATGAAGCGTTGTTCATTCTTGGGAATCAGTACCAGGAAATTCTCAAGGATCTAAAGAGCGGTACGAAGTTTTCCAACTCAAGCATTACCGCTTCGGGGAACGACGGCCTTCGAGAGCTTCGCGAGGCTTTGCAGAACAACTTGGAGGAGTTCAAGTTGCGAGTATCGGACTTTGAAGTTGCAAGGAGCACACCAGCCAAGTTTCCAAACCTAGACCGAGATAAGTTTCTCCATCCCGAGGACGCTTATCAGTCGGAGTTGGCTGAGATGCTCGTCGGTCCCTGTCAAGAGCTGATTGATACTTGTGAACGTCTTGAGCAACAGGTGGAGACCACACAAAAGAAGAAGATCGACTAGTAGTCATGAGTCAGGACTTCGTCCTACTCTTCGCTGGCCGTCAATTGAGCCGGTTTCGAGAGTTGGCTCGGTCGTGTGCGTCTGCAGGTCTGCTACGAGAGTTCTTGCTTGTTGACGAAGATCAGCGGGCTGAATTGTTCATCGGGGAATTGCACAAGGAGATTCCTTACCTTGAGTATCTTGCAACACGGTTCAGAGGGTCATCGTCCGTTACTGCAGCGACAATAGCGATCGGCGCGGTAGCGGAAGAGGAAGCACGTCGACGCCGGACCGTCTTCATTCACGACCTCAAGCAGCGATGCTCCGATAAAGATATTCCCTTTCGAGACGGCACAATCTCAGTGCCGCTTGCCGAAGGCGAATTATCACCGACATTTATCGAGCCGACCTGGGCGTTCAATTTGGTTGCTGTGCCAGAGGATTGGACAGGAGAGTCGCAGAAGATTGGAATCCCTCTAACACCCGATGCTGCTGAAGATGTTGCGTTCAATATTGCAGCGTCTGTCACGGGACTCTGGGTTTGGAACGAGGTGGCACCTCTGAGTCAAGGTGTTCTACGAGAACACATAGAGCAGCCGCCACTTAGGTTGATACGCGCGACTACCCGCGTGGTGCCGTTAGGAAATCTTGTTGACACAATCGCTTACGCAGCGATGGATCCGCGCAATAGTTGGCCGACCCCTGACGGCTGTGAGAGTCATCCGCAGACCGATCAATTTGTGCGCTCCACTCTCGCCTCTCTCGTGAGTTCTCCCACAGCTGGACTACTTCTCGCTGACGAACCAGAGGAACGAGCACCTGAGAAGAGCCGGATCGGAATTCTTGACGCAATCGTGCTCTACTTCAGTCATCTCGTTGCAAATCTCCTCGGGCAGCCTGCCAAAGCGTGGCAGCGAGCCAAAGAGAAGGCCATTAGTTGGACCGAGAACTACATCCAGCGAAAAACCTTCCAGGACGAGAGCCGTCTCGTGGTCAGATTCGGTGGCCGACTTCGCGATGGTGACTTCGTGGGGGAGGGATTGGTGAGGGGTTCCGAAATCGGGAACATGGAAGGCATTGAGGTTCCGGCAGTTAAGCCAACCCCCGAGCGATGGAGATTGTTGTCGCGCGTAGTACTTGGCGCCATCGACGGTCGGCAATCTGCTTTAGAGGACGCCGACTTCACAGCACCAACATTCCGTGGAGCTCAAGCGGTGGCTAAGTCACGGAAAGCGGTCGGACCCGATCCCTCCGAAGAAGCCGGCAGGAGCTTTATCGCCCTATTCAATGTCAACGGCGAATTGAAGAAAGTAGAAATCCGATCGTATGACGCAATTCGCTATCGCGAGATTCTTGACGAACTCAAGAGGACTGCAACTAGTGAATCGGAGAACTCAAATGTCGACGAGACCGATACAACTGTTGCGAACTCCCCAATTCAGATTCCTGAGTCGGAACGTGCCGCTGCAATCTCTTCCCTCAGCAATTGGCATGAGCAGCGATCCGAATCACTTCTTTGGTTGATTGGAAAACATCTAGACGATCAGATTCAGGCAGCGACCGCTCAACTTCGTGAGTCATTACATCTCATCCAGTCGCTTCCAAAACGCATTTCTCAGGCTGATGAGTCTCAAAAAAAGAAAGTACGACGTGGGAAATGGCTGGCCAGGCTATTGGTGCTCCTACTCATTGTTGCTCTAGTGTTTCCATTTCTGCCACCAATCGCTGCGGCAGGTCTGCTCGCTGGCGGAGCATTGGCTACCGCACTCTTCTTCCTACCGTACGTGGCCCTTCTGGGAGTCTTGAGCGCCTGGCTTGCAAATGCGAGGGCTCAAGTGAGAGAGCAATTCAAGATGAGCGAATTGGACACGCTTGAAGATCTCGCGCGAAAGAAGAGACACCACTACTGGGTCGAGATTCATCGACTTGAGTACTGCTATGCACACTTTCTCGATTGGGCGGAAATCCTTACCTCCGTGGTCTGGAAACCATTCGGGGTTGTAAGGATCGACGAAGAGCCCACCGTCGTAACTCCTACCGTGAAAGCACTCTCGTTCCAGTTCGCAACGCCTCGATTTGACTCTGAGGCAATCCTCTCAGAGCAGATCTCGATGCGCAGTCACGTGGCTGGACGAGGCTGGCTCAACCAGATTTTCTCTGATTTGGTTCAACACTTTGTGGCCAGTTATTCGAAGTTAGCTTCGGCAGACGGAATGGATGCCGACCCACTTTTCGACACATCGCTCTTCCATGACTTTATTGAAGTTGGTGGTAGGCGCTTGCACAAGCCCCGATATCAATTTCTCGCTGAGGTGAACTCGGGCCGACCTCAACAATCCGTCGCAGAGGCAAAGTTTTCTGAGATTCGGGAGGTTGTCGCATCCAGAGAACTTGTCCATCTCGTGGATCACATTGACGCACATGCATTCGTGAGAATTGATAGCGATCGAGAGCGTCGGGGGATTTCAGAGTTCTTGACACCAATTCTCGAGATACCGGCGTTGCCAGTATTCGAACGGTATGTCGAGAGCTCAAAGCTAAATGCTGATGTCAATGTCGGAACTGTCTACTGGGCCTCAGCCGGCATTGAGGCAAATGTTGTATTCGCTAGTGACGACTTAGTACTTCACGGGTCAGCAGAGTCGAGCGTGGACTGCGGAGCACTCGCTGCCTCTCGACTTGACATTTCAATTGAGAGATTTAGGCCTTCGGAACTCAGCTTCGTGCGTGACATTAGGCCCCAAACACCAGTCAATGAGCTGCTGCAGCTCCCAACTCCTGATGGACAAAAGAAGAAGAAGATTGACTGAGATGCTCCAGATTGTCGGAATCGGAATTGTTCTGTGGGGTTTAGGGGGATCAGTCATATGTGGTCATATCGGCAGAAGCATCGCGACGAGGGCAGGTGTTTCGGCGAGTGCTGGTTTCGTAATGGGTATGACTCTCGGTCCAGCCGGACTAGCGATTCTCAGCTCTGCGATTCGCCGGGGGAGTAGCCGCGGCATTCCGTATCGCGTGTCGTGAGTTCAATCACCTCGCAACGTTCGATTTCTATCGCTCTTCCGCTACTCGCACTCGTAGTAGCGGGCTCGCTCTTCACACCATGGATGCGATTTGGCGTTGGTCGTCTGGACGCATCATTCACTCCCGTCTCTTCCGACGTTGCTGCAGTCGGAGCCTGGATTCTCGTGCTCACCCTCCTGGTGTTCACAACGCTGTCGTTCTTTCAAGAATGGGCCATTGCTGTTACCGGCTGGGCTGCGGCATCGGTAGCAGGCTTCGCGATCGTGAACTGGTTGGTCATTCAAAGATTCAGCTCACTGCTCTCAATCCGAATAGTGAAAACTGAGTTCGGGTCGGTGATCCAGCCAGCACTTGTTATCGCAATGGTGTCAAGTTTGCTCCTGGTCGCGGTGGTGATCTTCGATGCCCTCGGCGACATAAGTGTGAGTCCACTCCTACATGTGACGGGAGGCGTGCGGATTGCTATCGCCCTGATCGGATCGGTGGCGATATTGCTGGCGCGAGATCTCCCATTTGTATACGCGAGAATCGGCTCGGTTACATGGGCAATTGGGGGTGGATCGATTCCCGCGGTCGGTGAGCTACTCGGATTGTCTGGTCTTGTCTGCGCTGGGTGTCTGATCCTTGGTCTTTTCTTGTCGCATGCCGCCGTAGAGCGCGCAGTAGTGGTATCGGCGGTTGTATTCGGAGTCGTAGCGCTGTTCGCTGCGCTACTAGACACGCTTATCGTTTCGATTATCACGGCGATGCTCGGACGCCTCTCGGGGCGGCCTGATGGTAAGGCGATTATTGAAAGCGCATTTGGGCCGTGGGCATGTGTGGCCGTGGCGATGATGATTGTCGTGAGTTCGATCTTCGCAGGACGCATCGGACGAGCTCGGGTTCGCAACGGGGGTTCCGATTTTGGGTCGCCAGCATCGACCTCGGTACCCCCAATCTGACTCCCTAGGTCCAGACCTCGGTCGTTTTGCTGCTTCCGCGAAGAGCGGTTGGTCTTGTGGCGAGTTTGGGGCATGGCGGACATGTACGCGTCCCCAGGCACTCTCGGTTGACTTTGCATTGATGTGCGAGAGCCGAACACAGTCTGTCGCGGGACTGGGACGGGGGTAGACAATGTTGGAGCAGGACCAGGCCGGCCCTCAAAACGGGGAAGAACAAACGAGCACGGAAGTTCCCGCCGATGCATCGGCTAACACGTCAGCATTCTCGGTTGAGCTTGAATTCACGAGCGAGAGTGATACTCGAGTACCGAGAGTTTGCTATGCGCTGGCACACAACAGAATTCCCTTTGTTTCATCAATGACATTGCGGGTGACCGACTCGTCTTCGGTCGAGACAGGTTGAGTGACTTAAGTCGCTTATGGTACATTGTGGTTTCAATTGAGTAGAAGGTGAGAGCAAGAATGAATTTACGACGTGCCCGTTTAGGAACTGCGGCGATTCTTGCGGTTGCCATATCTTTAGTTTTTTCGCCAATGGCAACCACAGTGAGTGCTGCCAAAGTCAAGAGTGTCAATTGGAAATGGTCAGACAGTGGCACAAAGAGCGGTCGCACGCTTGCGAAGTCGACATTTGGATCTGCCGAACGACTTCCAACGATAAATGTCACAATCAAGCCACGAAACATCCCTCGAATTGCCTCGTTGCAGTGGTGGGACGACGATGGTGTCACGTGGGTTGAGGAGTATCGAGCACAGTCCGTAGACGGACTGGCCATTCTGAAGCTTGATCCGTACTGCGGGGGTGGCGCTTGGTGTAACGATTCTGTCTACTATCGAATTGTCATTGAGCCGTCAGGCAATCAGCCAACGTTCACACCAGCGGAGTTCTCCGTCAAGTATGTGAACGCTGCAAGTGGTGGAGGGAGTTCAAGTTCGAGTGGATCCTCAGGCGGGGGTTCAAGTAGCGGCTCGTCGGGCTCAAGTAGTGGTGTATCGGCAGCAGCATTTATTGGATGGAACCTTGAGCGCGTTCAGGACTATCTCGGGTTTGATCCGCGAACCGCAGATTGCTCGGGGACAGGTCGAAGCGTATGGTGGGCGAGCAATTGGTGGGTGATTAGTGCATACAGCGGTGTTCTTATCGTTTCGAAGAGTCGCTACGGCTGCTCCTAGTTGCTCTCAATCGCAGTACCGCTAGCGACTCACCGTTACAAACACCCCGGTGGCATCAACAGCGCTCACGGAGATCTCCACACCAGCGTGAGTAATCCGCTGTCCGGCCTGCAGTAAGCCGAGCGTCTTCATCGGGCCGGCACCGTGGCCGATGGTGCTGTTCAGTTCGTACACGTGCACGCCATCATCGATGTATTCGGCAAACAGCGCACGCCCGCGGGCGGCGGTGTCAGCTCGACGTATCGTCGTTCTTCCCGTCGTCTTCGATGTCGCCCATCAGGTTGTCGAAGATGAACTGGGCGAACTCGTCGAGCTCTTC
>Ga0194119_10012051_pt1 | contig 11034 bp, 8 predicted proteins | sample TA2MahC100mmetaG_FD_148620 | JGI IMG/M metagenome (GOLD analysis project Ga0194119, IMG submission 148620) | Freshwater microbial communities from Lake Tanganyika, Tanzania - TA2015018 Mahale Deep Cast 100m | ecosystem: Environmental > Aquatic > Freshwater > Lake | place: Tanzania: Lake... | reverse complement strand
AAAGCTGCGATTGATCGCCCAGTAGTAACCGAGGCCATATACCCAACCCAGTCTAGTACTGCGTCCGGCGTTCGGAGTGAGGAACCCGGAACGTCTGGGATTCTCGGAAAGATCCTTGTAAAAAGCCGGGGCATATAGGACCGGAATTTTCCTGACTTTGAAGAAAGTCTTATATGCAATGGCCCGGTCGCCGGGAACGATATCGAACCGAGGGGCGGTCAAACGCCACCAGGGTTTCGGAAGACGGCAATCCGTAACGAAACCGTCGTAGAGAAGGTAGCGGCCCTTGAATTTTTCTGCCCAGCGGCCCTGGAAGATAAAGGGGTTCTCGGTCATGAGAAGGCCCGGCCTGAATTCAACTTTCGGAAACGAGGAACCCTTTATTTCGTAGAATTTTCCAGTTTCATCTTTCAAGTTATACTCGATGCGATTGGCATACAGTTTTTCGCGAGTCTGGTAGTTCTCGAAGTAGACGTTTCCGCGGGCTTCGGCATCGCCTGTGAGTTCGTTGTAGTCGATCTCGTCGGCCTGTAAGACCATCTCGGTCGTCTCCAACTTGGCGGAAACGCGGAGCTTACGAACGGGGCCGTCCATTTCCTGGCGGAGGACGGCGGAGGTGATAATTTCGTCAGCGGCCGGACCGGCCGACCGGGCAATTTGGGCGTGCAGGCAACCAAGACCCAGGATGAAGTAGAGGGAAATGGCGTAAGACACTAGATCGTGTGGAGTAAGACGAAAACCCGAAAGAAGATAACAAAAGTGCTTGAAAAAGAAAGGAATAATGGTAAAGTAACGATATGGGTACGGGCTAGCCCAATGGTCCAGTACCATATCCCTCAAGCCGGAACATTCGGCGGTGCGAGTCAACTTTGCAACCCTAACACGGTCCGCAAAACAGAGGCAACCAAATGATCTGTTACCGATGTCGACATTGGAATAGCGAAGACGATCACCGATGCGCCAAGTGCGCCACTCGGTTGAATGATCGTATGGTTTCGACGGGCCTGCAGTATCAGGGCGCGTTGGCGTTGCAGCCGCGCATGGCGCAGGCAGCGGTGGCCGAACTGGAACCGGAATCCGGGCAACCGGCGGTTGCGGCGCGCACGCCCAAGCATCTTTCCTCCTTGCAGCAGTCGCTGTTCGCCCTCCGAGACGCCACGAAGGTTGTTTCCATTGACGGCAACTTGGACGAGCCGGTTTCGAGGCGTCCGGCGAGAGTTCGTACACAAAAACCCAAGCGGCAAATCTCGGCTTCCTACCTGCCACAGCAGGGCGTGCTGGAATTCGTGCCGATGCCGATGCCGGAGCCCCGGCGGCTGACCACTCAGGTGGAGGCGCGGATTTCCTGCAACCACGAGGTCGCCTCGCTGGCGCACCGGATGGTCGCGGGTTTGTGGGACGGCGGCATCGTGGCGGTGTTGATCTCGGTTTTTGTAGGCGTGGTTGGATACCTTTGCGAAGGGATAAGCGGCGTGATGCTGGAGCCCGCGGTTCTCGCCGTGGCGTCGATCGCGTCGGTCATTATCGCCCTGACCTACGAAGCCGCTTTCCTCGGACTCCGTGGGGAGACGCCGGGCATGCGTATGGCCGGCCTGACGCTGGTGGACTTCGACGGCCGGCCACCGCGCGCAGAACAATTGGCAAAACGGTTTATCGGCGATGTGTTGAGCATTCTGCCGTTCGGCTGTGGCTACTTTTGGGCGCTGGTAGACGAAGAGTCGTTGAGCTGGCGCGACCATATTTCGGAGACATTCGTCACACTGAAGTAATTTTGCGCGCTTCTGTATCTCCAAGTTACTCTGGAGGTATGGGAATTCGGTTCGATGAAACCAACCTACGCGCGCGCATGGTCGGCGCAACCCACGGAGTAACGGACGAGGAGATCTCTTCCGCTGCCCCGTTTGCACAAAAGGCGCTCGCGGGCTTCCGCAAGCTCTACGAATCCGGCGAAGTTGGATTCCCCGATCTGCCAAAGGGCGGAGCGGACATCGATGAAATCCGGGCGTTGGCAACACGGCTGAAAGGCAGCTACGACACGGTCTGCCTGGTGGGTATCGGCGGCAGCGCGCTCGGCGCCTGGGCGTTGGATTGCGGGCTGCGCGGACCGCACCCGGTTCAATCGGGCGGAGCGCCGCGCCTGGTCATTCTCGACAATGTCGATCCGGAGCTGATCGGCTTGGCACTGCGGACTATGAAGCCGAAGAAGACGTTGGTGGTCGCGATCGCCAAATCCGGGGCAACGGCCGAAACGGTGGCGACATTCCTGATTGTGAAATCGTGGCTGGAAGCGGGCGTAGGCGCGAAGCGCGCCAAGAGCCAGATCCTGATTGTCACGAGCGAGGGCCGCGGCGACCTAAAGGTGCTGGCGACACAAGAGAAATACCCGACGTTCCACCTGCCAAACAACGTGGGAGGGCGGTTCAGCGTGCTTTCGGCGGTGGGGATCTTGCCTGCCGCGCTGATCGGCGCGGACGTGAGGAAGCTTTTGAAGGGCGCGGCGGCGATGACAACGCTTGCCTGGACGGATGATTTCGAAACGAACACGCCGCTGCGGGCGGCGACGCTGCATTGGCTTCTAATTGCGAAGAAGAAAAAGCCGATTCAGGTTGCGTTTCCGTATTCGAACCGGCTGTGGGGCACGGCTTTCTGGTTCCGCCAATTGTGGGCGGAGTCGTTGGGTAAAAAACACAATCGGGCGGGCAAGGTGATCCACGCGGGGCAGACGCCGGTGGCGGCCTTGGGAACCACCGACCAGCACTCCCAGGTGCAGCTCTACATGGAGGGTCCGAACGATAAAGTATTCAGCTTCTGGGCGGTGGCGAAAGCTAGAGAAGATGTGAAGGTTCCGGATACGAAACCCGGCCTGGAGGGCTTCGACTACCTGTGCGGAAAGTCGATGGCGAAGTTGTTGGACGCCGAACGCAGGTCGACGGAAGCCGCACTGGCGGAGAACGAACGGCCGAACTGCACCTTTGTACTGGACAAGGTCGACGAGGAACATCTGGGCGCATTCTTCCAGTTGATGGAGTTTGAGACAGCCTTCGCCGGCGAGTTGATGAACATCAACGCTTTCGACCAGGAGGGCGTGGAGCTTGGCAAGAAGTTCACCTTCGGACTCATGGGGCGGAAGGGCGCGCAGCATCAGGAGTTCCGGGATCGATTCGCGGGCTACGAAACGCGGCGCAAGGGCTGATCGCGGATGCCGAACGCAAACCCGCCGTTTGCCAGCATCGAGGACGCGATCGCGGATTTCCGCGCGGGCCGGATGCTGGTGGTGGTGGACGATGAGGACCGGGAGAACGAAGGCGATTTAACGCTGGCGGCCGAGGCGGCGACGCCGGAGGCGATCAACTTCATGGCCGTGCATGGGCGAGGTCTCATATGCCTCGCCCTGAGCACGGAGAAGTGCAACCAGTTAGGGCTGGCGCTGATGTCGCCGAACAACACGAGCAAGTTTGGAACGGCGTTTACGGAGTCAGTCGACGCGGCGGAGGGCGTGACGACGGGAATCTCGGCCGCCGACCGGTCCTTGACGATTCAGGTGGCGATGCGGCCGGAGGCTAAGCCGTCGGACCTGGCGCGGCCGGGCCACATGTTCCCGCTGCGGGCGAAGGATGGCGGAGTGCTGGTGCGGGCCGGGCAGACGGAGGCGGCGGTGGATCTGGCCCGGCTGGCGGGTTTCGGACCGGGGGGCGTGATCTGCGAGATCATGAACGAGGACGGCACGATGGCGCGTCTGCCCGCGCTGGTGGAGTTCGCGAGGAAGCACGGCATTAAATTGATCAGCGTGGCGCAACTAATCCGGTACCGGATGGCGCACGAGCGATTCATTCAGCGGCGGGGAACGGGAACGATCCGGACCCGGCACGGAACGTTTACGCTGATTGCGTACCATTCGCCGATTCAGCCACTGATCCATACGGCGCTGGTACTGGGCGATATAGCGGGCAAGGAGAATGTGCTGGTGCGGATGCATTCGCACTGCGCGTACGGGAACATTTTCGGATCGATGGATCACGATGGCGCCGCGATCGTTGATGCCTCCCTTGCGGCGATTGCGCGTGAAGGAGAGGGGGCGCTCGTTTACCTTCACCAGAACAGCGACGGTTTGCGTTTCACTCCCTCGGCCGACGGCGTTACCACGGTATTGCCGCGGACGCGAGGACCGCAAGTTGTCGCAACCGCCGACGGCACTCCGGTCCTGCATGAGGCCGGGATTGGTGCGCAAATCCTCGCTGATCTCGGCCTGCATCACATCCGGCTGCTGACCAATAACCCTCGCCGTGTCGTAGGGTTGGAAGGTTATGGGATCACGATCGTCGAGCAGGTGCCTATAGCGCAGGCGGAAAAATTCCGATAAATCGTTTGGAACACTTCCCCGCCCTGAGCCGTTCCTATTTACAGAAGGGAGTTCTACCTTGAACCTGCGTTTTCTCCAACTGCCTGTTTTGCTCGCCGCCTCTTTGTACGGCGCCGATTCCTCTCTTTTGAAGTTCATCATGTCCGACGCCCGGTTCGTCGCCGGCGTGGATGTGGATCGAGCAAAGGATTCGAGTATCGGACGGAAGATGATGGAGGAATTGAACTCCCAGGAGTCCGAGCTGATGAAGGTAACGGCGGCTACGGGCTTCGACCCGCGCCGGGACATTCGCGAGATTCTCGTGGCGTCGCCGGACTCGAACTCGAAGAACGGCCCCGCCCTGGTGATCATTCGCGGCGCTTTCGACGTGGTCAAAATTAAGGCCTACGCCGCCATCAGCGGCTTCGCCAGCACCGACGTTGTTAACGGGGCCGACTTCTTCTCGGCGAAGAATAAGGACGACAACGCGCTCGCGTTTCTGGACGGCACACTAGCGCTGGCCGGCGACAGGGCTACTGTCCGGGCCGCTCTGCAAAGGAAGAACGCGACGTCGCCGGGCCTGAACGCCGAGACGATTGCGAAGATTCTGGCTATAAGCCAGGCCAACGATATTTGGCTGGTCTCCACGCTTCCCGTAGCGGAACTCAGCAAAGCCCTCCCCAACGGCGGCCCTTCGGGCGGCATGATGGGCGGCGATGCGTTCAAGGGTATTGAGCAAGCAGCCCTTGGACTCCGCTTCAACGCCGATGCGATGGAGATCACGGCCGAGACGATGTCGAAGGAGGCGAAAGACGCGACGGCTGTGGCTGACGTGGTCCGCTTCCTGGCAACGATGGTGCAGATGAATCGTGACAAGGCCGAGATGAAGGGTTTGGCAGGTGCTTTGGACGCAATGAAGTTGAGCGCCGAAGGCCGGACAACAAGGCTGACGATCTCCTTGCCCATGGCTGACATGGAGAGGATGTTCAACACGTCGAACGGCCGGAAACCAAACCGAATTTAAGGCCCGCGCCGCTACGCTAGGATGGGAGCCATATGCGTCCCTTCCTGCTATTCACCCTTTCGGTCTGCCTCCCCGCCCAGCAAAAGCAGTATCCTAACCTGAACGCTACGGCGTGGATGCAGACATCGGCCGAGTATGTGGCGGCCACCACACAGGCCTACCGAGCCGCGGAACGCAGTATGAACGATGCGTTGGCGGATCCGAATTGGACGGCCGCGTATGAGCAGGGCACCGATTTCCGGGGGCTGCCGCCGGCGGTGATTCTGGATTTGGATGAAACCGTGCTGGACAACTCGGCGTTCCAGGCAAGGCAGGTGGCGGATGAGCTTAGCTACTCCGACGCGCTCTGGCAGGCGTGGGTAAAGGAAGCCAAGGCAGGCGCGATTCCGGGTGCGGTCCAATTTCTGAATACGGCGCTGCTGAAGGGCGTGGCCCCGTTCTATGTCACCAACCGGGTTTGCGACGCGATGAATGACGACGATGCGACCGTGAAGGTTCTGAAAGCCCACCGGATTCCGTTTTCGCGGGAGCGTCTGCTGTGCAAGACCGGCACGAGCGAGAAGACGGAGCGCAGGAAGCTCGTGGCGGCGAAGTATCGCGTGCTGCTGATGGTGGGCGACGATTTCAACGACTTCACGGCGGCGCCGACGACGGTGGAGAAACGGGCCGATCTCGCGCACTTTCACCAAGCGATGTGGGGTACGAAATGGTTCGTGATTCCGAATCCTACGTATGGTTCCTGGGAGCGGGCCGTGGGGATGGCGATCGCCGATAAGCTTGGGAAGCTGGAGCGGAAGCAGTAGGGTAAGATGTGGAAGGATCACCGTACGAATGCAATTTCCAACCGAACGGCCGCGCAGGCTCAGGGCGAGCGCCGCGATTCGCGATCTGGTTCGCGAGACACACCTGCAACCTTCCAATTTCATCCTGCCGCTGTTCGTGGTGGAGGGTGAGGGGATTCGAAAGCCGATTGGCTCGATGCCCGGCAACGCACAGCTGTCGATCGACGAGTTGGTGAAAGAGGCCGGAGAGGCGCACGCACTGGGCGTGGGCGGCGTGATGCTGTTCGGAATTCCGAAGCACAAGGACGAGGACGCCACGGGCAACTACGATCCGGACGGCATTGTGCAAAGGGCGATCCGCGCGCTAAAGCGGGAGGTTCCGAAGCTTCTAGTGGTGACCGACGTCTGCAATTGCGAGTATACGAGCCACGGACATTGCGGCAAGATCGTCGACGACGATGTGGACAACGACATCACGCTCGGCTGGCTGGCAAAGGCGGCGTTGACGCACGCGCAAGCGGGGGCTGACGTCGTGGCGCCGTCGGACATGATGGACGGGCGGGTGGCGGCGATTCGCGAGGCGCTCGACGATGCCGGGTACCAGAAGACGCCGATCCTTTCGTACTCGGCCAAGTATGCGTCGGCGTTCTACGGTCCGTTCCGGGACGCGGCCGAATCGGCACCGCAGTTCGGCGACCGGAGGACGTATCAAATGGACCCGGCCAACGCGCGTGAGGCGCTGAAGGAGATGGAGCTCGACCTCGCCGAGGGCGCCGATATGTTGATGGTCAAGCCTGCGATGCCGTATCTCGACATCGTGAAAGCGGCCCACGAAAACTTCGACGTTCCGATCGCGGCGTATCAGGTTTCCGGCGAGTTCTCGATGATCCAGGCGGCGGCGATGAATGGCTGGATTGATTTGGACCGCGCGATGATGGAGTCGCTGACGAGCATCAAGAGGGCCGGGGCGCATATCATTCTGACCTACTTCGCAAAAGCGGCGGCCCGGCAATTGTGATTCACTAGCTTGATGAAGCTCAATCGCAGACAACTGACAAAGGCCGTTCTGACGGGCGCCGCGGCGGCCGCACAAGCTTCCGGTCCGAAGATTACGCATGGACCTTTTTTGGGACATTCGAACGCTACGAGCGTTTGGGTGTGGGGCCGGACGGAGAGGGCCGGCTCGCTGCGCGTGCGGTATGGCACCGATGCCGGCAACCTCGATCAGTTTTCGCAGTCCGTGGCGACAACGATCGAAAAGGACAACACGGCCTGGATTCACGTGACGGGATTGAAGTCGAATACCCGCTACTTCTACAAGCTCGACGGCGGCGACAAGACGGGCTCGTTCAAGACCTATCCGTCGGCCGGCGATTTCATGCACGCCGACACGAACCCCAAAGGGCATTTCAACTTTTCTTTCGCCTTCGGTTCCTGCGCCAACCAGAAGACGGATCTGGAACTGCCCGCGTATAAGGTGATGAACAAGAATCACGCGTCGAAGATGTTGTTCAGCGTGATGAACGGCGATTGGCTCTACGAAGAGAAGCGCGATTACCCGGCGAACGAGTGGCGCAAGCAGACCGGCATCGCCGAGGCGCAGACGCCGCGGATTGTACAGCTCGCGCCGTCGATCACGGGCGTGTGGGAGAACTACAAACTGTATTTGGAGCGTGGCGTGCCGCTATCGGACTGGCACCGAAACGTGCCCGGCTACTTCACCACCGACGATCATGAAATTTTGAATGACGTGTATGGAACGGGCTCGGCCGGCGTGACCTCGCGCGAAGCCGTGTTTCGCGATATCTCGCTGCAGGCCTGGTACGACTACATCGCGGGTTCGCAGCCGCTCGCAACCAAACAACCGCTCCACTTCGGAGCGGCGACGATCGCCGGCGATGTACTGACCGACAACGAGGCCGATTTTTCGAAACTCAACCGCAGCGAAATTTCCAATCTGCATGTTCATTGGGGCGGGCAGTTGGCGGGCGTGCCGCCGGGACAAAAGGTTCCGGGCCACGCGGCGGCGGGAGTCTACTCGATAGTCGAGTTCCTGGGAAAGAACAAGGTCCGGGTGACGCCGAAACCCAAGACCGAGGGCGCCTGCACGTACTCGATCGGCCGGGAGAACTACGGCAAGTTCCGCTGCGGGAACGCCGAAGTTTATCTGCTCGACACGCGCGGGCTGCGCGACATGCACGACATGGAAAACCCCAAGCGGCCGGGACTCTACATGCTGGGCAAGAAGCAGCACGATTGGTTGAAGCGCGAGATGGCGGCCTCCGACGCCGACTTCTTTTTTATCGCCTCGACGGTGAACCTGATGATTCCGCATATCGGTTCGCCGGGATCGACGGACCCGATCAAGGGCAAGGACGACGCTTGGACTGCGTTCGTCGCCGAGCGCGAGGAACTGATTGAGTTTTGGGATTCGTTGAACCGCCCGGTAATTGTGATGACCGGAGACCTGCATAACAGTTGGGCGGTAAAGGTGACCGACACGGTGTGGGAGTTCGCGGCCGGCCCGCACAACTCTCAGAATCACCCGCTCGTGAGCGAGGGATCGAGGCCCATCAACGGCAGGTTCGATTCGCGAGGACGCCAGTGCGATATTCGCTGGTCGTCGTTCATCATGAACGACGTGCCGGGCAAGCTGCGCCACTTCCCGATCTATGCGATCGCGCAGATCAACAATGTGTATCCGAATCCCGATGCGCAGGGCCGGCAACGCTGGGTGGCGTACCCGCGGCCGCATGTGGTGATTCAATACTACGACGGGTTTACGGGCGACCTGCTGTACGCCGAAGCTGTGCATCCGCGCCGATGACCGATTGGCGAGGATTGGCGGCGTGGGCACTGGCAAGCTACGTGGCGCACTGGTGCGCGACGTTGCTGCTGGCGATTCATCCCGAGACGGCCAGCGTCGATGTTTCGCCGCTGGCGGTTCGCGGGTTCGGCGCACCGTCGTGGCTGCTGGGTTTGGCTTTGGCCGGAGCGCTGAGTTTCGTGCCGCGCGCCGGCCCGCTGCTGGGAATCGCCGCGGGCATGTGCGTGGTGGAGACGCTGGCGTTCCGGCGACAGCGTCTGCTGGACAGTCATTGCCTTCTTGCGGCCGGATTGCTCGCGCTGGGAGTCTCGCGTATTGGGCACGGGGCGTGGTCCCTGGTGTTTGCCGTCTTGCTGCCGCTGTCGTTCCTTCGACTGGTGACGATTCCGTTCCAGTTTGGATGGCGCGCCGCGGCCGCTATTGCCGTTGGCGGCGGCGTCCTGGGGCTGCTGTTCACACGCGGGCGGGCCCGATGGACGGTTCCCGCGTTGCCCATGAAGCCCGTGGTTCTGGCCGCACTACTGATTCTCGCCACTAGCGCCGGCGCGAATCATTGGAAAGAACGGCGGCATCTGGACCGCATGGCCGCGCTGCCGAAGGCCGCTGCGTCAAGGCCGCTCGCGAAGGATTACTTCCACAAGGGCGTGTCCTTCACGGCCGAGAGCGGCATCGGTTACGACAATCCGCGTTCGCTGGAGACGCTGCGCCGATTGCCCGATTTCGGCGTGGACGCGATCGCGCTGGTGCCGTTCGGATTTATAGGGAGGGATTCGAAGACCATTCGAATCGCCGGCCGGCGGGAGAGTTGGGAGAACGAAGACGGAATGGAGATCCTCGCCTCCGAGGCCCGGGCGTTGGGAATGCGCGTGATGCTGAAGCCGCATGTGTGGCGCCTGCAGGGAAAACCAGCAATGCCGCGCGCCGAGGCGGTGGAGTGGCTGAAGCAGTATGAGCCGTTTATCGTGCACTACGCCAAATTCGCGGAGCGAATTCGCGCCGACGCCTTCTGCATCGGCACGGAGCTGCGGGCGTTGACGCAGCAGGAGAACGAGTGGCGGGGCATCGTACGCGCCGTGCGGCGCGAGTATTCGGGCGCCATCACCTACGCCGCCAACCACGGCGAGGAGTTTGAGACGATCCGGTTCTGGGACGCGCTGGATTGGATCGGCGTGGACAACTACTATCCGCTTTCGGACAACTACGAGCCGAAGGAGCTGCTGGCGAAGCTGGAGACCGTACAGACAAAATTCAACAAACCCGTTTTGTTCACCGAGGCGGGATTCGGCGCGCATGAGGGCGCGCATAAAGAGCCCTGGGAGGACGAGACGGCAAAGCCGCTGGACCTCGCCGAGCAGGCCAAGAGCTATGAGGGTTTGCTGTCGGCCGTCTACCGAAAGCCGTGGTTCCGCGGCGTGTATTGGTGGAAGGTGGGCACAAACGGTTACGGAGGGCCGGATAACAACTCCATGACCCCGTGGCGCAAACCTGCGATGGAGATCGTGAAAAAATACTATACGTCGCCATGAAGATACTTTCCCTGTGTGCCGTCATTCCGCTTCTCGCCCTGGAGCGGCCGGGTGTGGAATTCAAGATCTACCAGTTCGCCGCGAACCAGATTCCCCGGATCGACGGCGATACCGTTGACTGGGCCAGCGTGCCCGCCAGCTACGCGATCGGCATCGATCAGTTGAAGGACACAGTGAACAACACCGCGATGGACCGGAAAGATCTGGACGTGACGGTGAAGGTGGGTTGGGTGAGAGGGTTGAACCGGCTCTATTTCCTGTATGAAGCGAGCGACAACTATTGGGACTTCGCGCGCAGGGACCTGCACAACGACATCTTTGAATTGGTAGTGGATGGCGACCTATCTGGCGGCCCGTTCATCAAGCAGATGCATCCGGCCAAGTCCGGCGACGCACACTATCGGTTTCACGGCATTCACGCGCAGAACTATCACATCTTCACGCCAGCGCTGGATAAGGACTGGACGATGGTTTGGGGCTGCCAGCCGTGGATCAAGAATCTGCCCTACGCAAACGCGGCGTACAAGTACGATTTC
>Ga0194119_10012045_pt1 | contig 11038 bp, 8 predicted proteins | sample TA2MahC100mmetaG_FD_148620 | JGI IMG/M metagenome (GOLD analysis project Ga0194119, IMG submission 148620) | Freshwater microbial communities from Lake Tanganyika, Tanzania - TA2015018 Mahale Deep Cast 100m | ecosystem: Environmental > Aquatic > Freshwater > Lake | place: Tanzania: Lake... | reverse complement strand
GGCCGCCATAAAAATTCCGGAGACCAAAAGAGCGGCGAAGCCCATGAGCTTCCCGCCCACGACCGGATCCCCGGTGATTCCCGCCAGCCACATCCAGAACATGGTCAGCGCCGTTCCTGCTAAAGGCGCCGTGGGGGCTCCGCCTAGATAGTTCGGCGACCACCACGCGAATCCCTTGTTTTCCCAGATCAAATTCGCCAGATCCTGCGACTTGGCATAGTTTGCCAATAGCTCCTGGTTCGACGGCCCCGTCGTCAGCCATCCCCAGCCAAGGATAGCCGCAAACCCTAACCCCAACCAGGCCACAAGCGTAGTAAAGGAATGTTTGGAGTCCTTGGACATGAAGAGGTTATGCTAGTGCCATCGTTATGGCCGACAAGCGTCAGATCACCGGTAGAAAAGAACTTAAGCTTATCAACAGAAAAGTACTTCGTCGTATCACCTTACTTTTGATTCTCATAGTTTGGGGCGCCCTATACCTACCCAACTTATCGAACAGTCCCCGGTGGTATGGGGATGAGACCATCACCCTGGGCTGCGGCCAAGACCTTGTGAGGGGACTTTTCACGAATCGTGCTGTTTGGAATACGTATATCAATCCTCAATTCTGCTATCAGCCCGGGTATGTACTTTTGGTGGGCTTGGCTAGCACTCTTTCGGATCGTGAAATTGCCTGGCCCCGGTTACTTAATAGTTTGACTGCTTTGGGAATTGCTTGGATTTGTGTAGTCGTGCTCGGCCGACGGATCGGCCTAAGCCGAGCCCTGCTGATCGCCCTTCTTTTTTTGTCCTACCAGCAAAGCGTCATCCATTTCCGCTGGATTTATGCCCACAACTTGACGGCTTTGGGGCTTTTTCTCTGCTTCACCGCCCAGTGCCTCAGAAGAAGTTCTAAGAATAGCTGGCAAAGTGGCGCGGGATTGGCCATCGCAGCAACTGCCCACCCCCTCGCATTACACGGCGGAATCGCTGCGTTTTTGAATCAGTGGAACCGCCCCGCAGCCTGGATTCCCACTTTTTCCCCTCCCCTAATTGTCGGTCTCGCCTGCCTTGTCCCCATCTGGCTCTGGAACTTTGACTGGTGGTGGAATGATTTCCAAGCGCTCCGAGATTTTTATGCCGGATATACGCGGGAACTGGGGGCTGGCTGGCAATGGCCGGTGAACTTTTTCAGGTTTCTAACCCACGACTGGCTTCATGTGCTTGCCGGGATGGCCCTCATCCCGTGTCTGTTCACTTCAATCCGGCCTATCGCGGTCGCCGCTTTTGTCTTGATCGCGCTTCTCACTCAAAACCGTCAAAACCTTCCGGTTTTTTATTACCAGGCAGTCGTGGTCCTCCCCCTTCTGGTGGCTTGCCTAGGCTGGGGCTTGGTATGGCTACAACGAAGGTTTTTGCGCCGCTGGCGATGGACCCGTTGGGCCTTATTTCTTCTCCCCTTGCTCATGTTTCTGCACGTGGCACCCCAAGTATGGTCCGCTGGCCTGCTTTCAAGGAATGACCCTTGGGTAGTACCATCAATTTCAGATCAAAAGCAAATTGCAGACTGGCTCAACAAAAACACAAATGATTCGGATCTCGTCGTATGTCATTGGAATATTGGATGGCTTTTGAACTGCAGATCTGCCGACCTTCTGCAGTGCACGGCCTGGGAGGGAATGAAGACCCACCTTTTTGAAAACGGCCTGCCAAGAGAGCGATTTCGCTATGAGGCAGATATTTTAGATGCTAAGTTTGTTGTAATTACTTACATCGACCTTATTTGGACCCTCCAGCAACCAAATGTCCGTTTGTTGATTGAGCAAAAGGGTGTTCCTCAATACAGAAATGTTTTTAATACGCCGTCTGGAATGGTTTTACAAAAACGATAAGTTTTCATGTCCTTGCTAAGAACAAATTTAAGTGTTGTCTTTCTTTTTTAAATGAAAGCAGATATTCGTTTGAGTCCCTTTGCACAAGGGGTTTTTGTTCATCGCTTAATTCGTAAATACAAAAACCAAGAGCGCGGATTGAGTCTAAAAGTCTTTTCGGGCATGAGCCTGACTCATTAAGGCCCCAAGGCCAAAATTCCATTATGATCTGTATGTTATGGTTTTTTTTCAAAGTTTCATACATTCCACCCCAAACTTTTGCTTCATATCCTTGCGTATCGATCTTAACTAAATCAACTCTAGCAAGGCCATATCTCCTGACAATATTATCAATAGAGTCAACTAAAATTGAATTTGATATTCTTGAATGTGTTTTGTCGTACAACCTGTGGTCGGCAGGGTTCATTGGATTTAAAAAGAGTTTTCTTGTGCAAGCATACTCTCCAGCCGCTAACTTTTCGATACATAGGTTTTTATAGTCATTTCGCATTCTTGTCCTTTCTATTAATTCAACGTTTTTTTTGTCGGGTTCGATTGCGATAACTGGGTTTTTTTTCGAAACAACCTTGCAGGCTAAGGCAGAGTACAGACCAATATTTGCACCGACATCAATGAAAATAGTGTCTTTTTTTAGCTTCGATAAAAAAAACTCAATTATTGCTGTCTCATAGCATCCCAAAAAAAGACTCCCCGAAAGAATGGGGTCATTTTTGTTTAGGGATAGGATGGTCTGATGTATTGCAATTTCCTCAGGAATTATTTTCTTTATTAAAAAACCGACAATTTTTTTAAACAAAAAGGGCCGGCAGATCACTGTATATATGAAGGTTGCGGAAGTCGGTCGAATCCATTTAAGAATTCCAGGTTTAATTAAGAAAGCGCTCACAGCTTTTATTTCTTCTCGAGGACAATAGCCGCCTGTATCCAAAGGTCCCTTGGGCCAAAGTCGTACCGCACCAGGCGACATCCCGCAGCCTCAACAAGCGCCTCCGCCTCTTGACGGGACTTGAGGAGACTTGGTTCGGGAGGATGTAAGGGCTCCTGAATCCCGGCTCGCTGACGAATCCATGCTGCCGCCCTCAAAAAATAAACGGAGGGGGCATGACGATGAGGCCAAAAAAGAACTATCCTGCCGCCTGGTAAGATGCTTTGCCGCATATGAATAAGGATCTGAAGTATTTCTTCCTTTGAAAAATGTTCAACCAGCCCCAAGGAATAGATTCCGGCAAGGGGCGGGTTGAGGGGGCCTTCGAGAATGTTTTTGTTAATCACTGCGGCTTGCGGGTACTTCCGGGCATAAAGGTTCCTTGCCTCGGAAGAAATATCTACGCCGATAATTTTATACATCCCGGCCACTTGCTCATCCGCCTCTCCACCCCCGCAGCCCACATGATAAACTCGGGCCCCCAAAGGGAGATACCGGATCAAAATCGCCCGCAAACGAGGGACAATAAAAAGCTTTCGGTAAATCGAGGCAAGTAAGGCGTACCAACGCCTACCGCCGGATTGACCAGCCCTCCAGTAGTGATTCCAACCCTCGGAATCGTTTCGCGCGAACCCATTTTTTTCCGGTGAAAAAGAAAGGTCGAGCAGCACCCGGACGCTCCTCCAGGCTTGCCGAAGATTTAATTTGGACTCACCGTAAACCCTTTTCGGCAAGCGAATCGATATCTCTGCGCACTTCATATGATGGTTCCGCAAAACGAAAAGGCTTTCGAAAAAGAAGGCGTAACCGGAGGAATTCACCTCACCCCAAAGCTCCCTAGGTATTTGATTAAGGCGATACATCCGGAAAGCTCCCGTGGCATCCATGGGAAGACGAAGCAAGGTGGATGTCAGCCAGTGCCCAAGGTGGGTCAGGAATTTTCGCTTGAGATTCCATTCCTCCAGGGATCGGGAGTCGAGGAAACGAGAGCCAACGCCTATTGGAAATTTCGTATCCACAGCCAACAATCGAGGTATGTCTTCCGGTTGATGGGAAAAATCACAATCCATGGTGATCAGGGTTTCGTATAGGTGGTCATAGGCGTACCCAAGGATAGCTTGATGCGCAGAGCCTACCCCCGATGCGAATGGACGGTGCACCACCCTGACGGTGGAGTTTTCTTTGGCGAGACGATCCAAAATCTGGCCGGTGCCATCAGGGGAATTGTCGTCAACAAAGAGGATGTCGAGGGGCAAAGAAAGTCTCCCGAGTCTTGTCACCATGATTTCCACGTTTTTAGACTCATTCAGGGTGGGAATTCCCACGAGAATCCTTTTCATGGTTGGGGCTGAAGATCTTGCACAAGACGATGGGCTAGCTGAGGCAAGTGAAGGACCGGACATGATCCGGTTTTTTGCAACAGACGCGACGGATCCCCTACATACCTCCGGGCCGGTTTTTTTAATAATCCGGCCCTGGTAATAATATGGTTTTTCCAATCCAACCCAAAGCAGGCAAAGATCGCCTCCGCAAACTGGGATACCTTGGCCTCAAAGCCAGTCGCCACAACCAAATCATCAGGCGTATCAAGACCGAGAATACTCTGCATCGCCGCGGTATATTCCGGGGCATACCCCCAGTCGCAGGTGGCCTCAGGGTTACCGAGCTCAATCTGGTGACTAGCGTCCTGGGCGGCTTTCTGTGCGGCCAACAAAAGCTTTTTCGACAAAAAGCCGGGCCCCCGTAGGGCCGATTCATGAGGAAAAAGAATGGCATGCGATACGTGCATCCCGTGTTGTTCCCGAAAAAAACGTCCAGCCTCCATTCCAGCCAATTTGCTGCACCCATAAGCGCAAGTGGGTCGCCATGGAGTTGCCTCATTTTGAGGCACTTGGCTGGGGTGGCCAAAGATGTGGGCAGAAGAGGCAAATAGCAGTCGCGCCTTGGAACAATGCTTGTGGGCCCCATCCAATACATTCACCCAACCCTCTAGGTGAATCTGAAAGCTTTGTATCCACTCGGAGGCATCGGACTCCGGTGTTTGCTCACTGGAACGATGGTGAGCTGCAAGGTAGTAAATTTCGTCAGGCTTTTCCTTCCGGATCAAGTCGCTCACGGCTGTAGCGGAAAGTGGATTGGCAGGATGGGTAGGCGTAATGCCAAGGACCGCTCCGCCCTTTGACTCGATTTGTTTGGCAAGGATCCGGCCATCTTGGCCCCCTGCCCCAAAGATGACGGTTTTCATCAGGCGGTAACGATTTCAATTTCCGGCATCGGAAAAATCATTTTTCCGCCTTGGGCAAGGTAGGCACTTTCTTTCCTTAGGATGAAATCCCTAAAATGCCACGGTAAGACAAGATAGTATTCAGGCTTTCTCCGCGCCCCCTCCTCCTCCGAAATAATAGGAATATGGGTCCCCGGGGTCACACAGCCAAATTTTCTGGGGTTAACGTCTACAATCGCCTCCAAGTCGGAAGGCCCGAAACCGCAAAATTGCAGGATGACGTTTCCCTTGGTGGAGGCACCGTAGCCAAATACCTTTTTACCGTCAGCTCGAAGCGCTGAAATGAGGCGCCGCAGTGACTCCCGGTGGTGAAAAACCCGGTCCTCAAAGGCCCGGAAAGGCGCTGGAGAGCATAATCCCAGCCTGTCCTCTTCAGAAATTAGCCAATCGATCATCCTCTGATCCGGGGTGATCGCTGACGTACCCTTGACTGCGGTTACGGCGAAGCTGCCACCGTTGGTGGCATTCATCAGCACTTCAACCAACTGCAAACCTACCCTCTCTAAAATTTTCAGGACCGGTTGAAGCGAGTAGTACTCAAGGTGCTCATGGCAAATGGTGTCATATGAATTCTGCCGCAGCATGGAGGGCATATAGGATTGCTCAAAGTGCCAAACCCCACCGTCCGGCAACAAATCCGCCACTTGACCCGCAAAGCCAACCGGATCTTCAAGATCATAAAACATGGCCACAGAAGTGATCAGTCGGGGTCGTTTGGATGCCATGTGTTTCTCAAAAGCCTGCTTGGAGAAAAAGTCCGCCACTAGGCGGATTCCTTCGGTATAAAAAGAACGGAATTTTTCCGCCGAAGGATCCATCCCGATTCTTTCCAATCCAGCGACTTGGTAAGCCTTAAGCAACGTGGCGTCGCTACTGCCGATATCCAAAACCACGTCGCCTCCCCGTAATAGGCATTGTCTTTCCAAACGCCGGGCTTTGGCCTGTAAATGCTCGACCATGGAAGCATTCAGTCCGGATCGGTATCCGTAGCCCTCTCCATACATTTCGTGAGGGTCAAAAGAGTGATGTAGTTGTAATAGTCCACTGGCAGGGCACCAAACCAACTCCAAAGGTCCCTTGCTCAGGTGAGTTTCCTTGGTTTTTGGAAAGACCCCGGTCAGGGCTTGTTCCCCAAGATTGAGAACCGGAATCAGATTGGGATCACCCGAAATGCGACAACGGGAGATCATCCGGCACTTTTGGGATTGACCGGGGTTCATGACGGCAAGGGGAATGAGAAATCCCCGGCTAGCGGCAAAGCCAGCACCTCGCGGGCAAGTTTTTCGGCAGTTGGAAATTCCCCCTGTGCCATAGCGAAACACTTTTGTTCGTGCATGGACTTGGGGTAATAAATCTCGGTTTGGATTCCCTTTTGGCTTAAGTGATCCCGCAAATCGCCTCTCCTTTTTCCGCCCACCACTCTGATAACAAACTGATTCCAAGTATGTCCCAAATTTTCAGTTTGGCAGGAAAACGGAAGAAGGACCGCGCCTTCAGGTTGTGCCGGAGTTGCGGATTTTTCCCCCTCACACAGGCAACGGTCAGTTGAAAACAATCCTTTCCACTGATCCTTCAGCTGCCCGATGAGTTTTAATGCTTTTTCCCGCCGGGTTTTGAGGGCTTGATCGAGGTGCCGGAGCTTCACTCGTAGAAAAGCCGCCTGCAGTTCATGCAGGCGGAAGTTGCCCCCGACTATTTCGTGGAAATATTTCACCTTAGCGCCGTGGACCCTGAGTTTTCTCACCTTCTCAGCCAAGTCAGGATCCTTGGTCGTGACCAACCCCCCCTCACCCAAAGTCCCCAAATTTTTGGTCGGAAAAAAAGAGAAGCATCCAAGGGTCCCCATCGTTCCGGCCATTCTGCCTTTATCTTTTGCCCCTAGAGCCTGGGCAGCGTCCTCAATCACGGGAATATTCCGCTTTTTGGCCGCCGCTAAAATGGGGTCCATGTCGGCACACTGTCCAAAAAGATGCACCGCGATGATCGCCTTGGTCTTAGGCCCGGTCTTGGCCGCCACTTGGTCGGCCCGCAGGTTGTAGCAACATTCCGCACTATCCACGAAGACCGGCACTGCCCCTAACCTCGCCACCGCCCCAGCCGTCGCAAAAAAAGTAAAAGTCGGACAGATCACCTCATCCCCCGGCCCCACCCCAACGGCCTGCAGGGCCAACAGAAGGGCGTCGGATCCGTTCGAGACTCCAACGGCGTGGGGCACCCCGATCCACTTCCCAATTTCCTGCTCAAAGGATTCCACCTCAGGACCCAGAACAAATCGGCCGCTATCCAACACCCTCTCAAAAGCAGCCACGAGTTCCGCCCGGTAGGGCGCATGCTCCGCCACCAGGTCGAGCATCGGCACTTTCATAAACTGTTGAAATTACCACCCTTCCTCCCGCCCCTCGAACCCTTTTTGACCATCCTGCTTTCTCATCTTCGCACTCACACACCCACCGTCCCACTTTCCTAGGAATGTAGGACAATCCATTGATCCGCTCGGGATTGATCAAAACGGTCCGCCAAGGCAGTTTCCAGTGATGTCCGCCCCCTCCAACGGCCGTTTCCTTGTCCAAGGGGGTAGCCCGATCCACGGGGAGATCGAACCCCAGGGGAATAAGAACGAAGCCATGCCGCTGATGGCCGCCGCCTGCCTGACCGACCAACCCGTGGTCCTTCAGAACGTCCCCCAGATCGATGACGTGAAGCTCATGGAGACGATCCTCAACGAACTGGGCCTTGCCTCCTCGGAAACCGACTCCAACAAAGCCAGCCGCACCGTCACCCTCCAAGCCAAGACCCTGCCCAAAAACACCATTCCACTGGAGCTAGGCTCCCGTTTACGCGGTTCGGTCACCTTGGCCGGACCCCTGCTAGCCCGCACCGGCTCGGTCACCCTTCCCCGCCCCGGCGGGGACCGGATCGGCCGGCGACGACTCGACACCCATCTCCAGATTTTTTCCGATTTGGGGGCCGAGATCTCCGACACCCGCGACGGCATCAAAATTCAGGCCAAGAAGCTTAAAGGTGCTGATATCCTCTTGGACGAAGCTTCTGTCACTGCCACCGAAAACGGCCTTTGTGCCGCCGCCCTAGCCGAGGGAACCACCGTCTTTCATAACGCCGCCAGCGAGCCCCACGTCCAGGCCTTGGCTCACCTTCTCAACGCCATGGGGGCTAAAATCTCGGGAATCGGCACAAACACCTTGACCATCGAAGGGGTAAAGTCGCTGAAGGGTGCCACCCACCGGATTGGCCCCGACTATCTCGAAGCTGGCTCCTTCCTGGCCTTGGCCGCGGTCACCGGCGGAGAACTAAAAATCAAAAGCGCCGCCCCCCACCATCTCCGGATGATCCTACAAACCTTTGCCCGGTTGGGGATCCAGACGGAAATACAGGGTCAGGACATTCGCGTTCCCAAGAATCAAAAGCTGGAGGTGGAAAAGGAGTTTGGCGGCGCCGTCCCCCACATCGCCGACGCTCCCTGGCCGGGTTTCCCGGCCGATATGACCTCCGTCGCCCTGGTCACTGCCACCCAGTGCAAAGGCACGGTGCTGATCCACGAGAAGCTTTTCGAATCCCGCCTTTTCTTCGTCGACGGTCTTTTGGAGATGGGAGCCCGCATCATCCTCTGCGACCCTCATCGCGCCGTGATTCTTGGCTCGGACAAACTCCGGGGCGCTAAACTGGCCAGCCCCGACATCCGTGCCGGCATGGCTTTACTCATCGCCGCCCTTTGCGCGGAGGGAGAATCGGAGATTCGCAACATCGGCCAGATCGACCGTGGCTTCAGCCGAATCGAGGAACGCCTCCGTTCCCTCGGCGCCAAAATCGAACGGAAGTAATCAGCTGGCGGGTTGGGCTGTTTTCACCTGATTTTCCAGTTCCAACAAGGCTTGCCCAACCAACGTATCCTTTCCTGCCTTTAAGACTCGCTTGGCCTCCTGAAGGGCGTTTTTGGCGGTTTTGGGCTGTCCCTCGGCCAGGGCTGTATCCACAAAAGGAGCGACCAACCCATAAAGAAGATGGCCACCGCTTTGTCCTTTAAATTCCCGGAGGGCCTGACGGTAGGCGGACTCTGCTCCCACCCAGTCCCCCGCCTCGATCTTTTCGCCGACCTTCGCCGCCGTTGCCCCAATGCTCAGATCAAATCGTTTGGTCCGGTTTTGCACCAGAATTTGCCTCTCCAGATTTTTGGCGGCCGGTTCATCCCCTCTGGCTTTAGCCAGTTCCAGGAGTTTTTCTTGCCCGCCTACCTTGAGATCGGGGTAACGGGAAAAGCGCTTCACGAAAGCCCGCCAGAATTCCTCCCTCTGCTGGGATGTCCCCGTCTCATCCAGCCAAGCTCCCCGTACATTCCACGCAGCTAGAAATTCGGGTTGAAGCGCCAAGGCTGCATCAAGGAATGGGTTTCCATCCTGCGGCCCCATAGCGGTGGCGTAATCGGTCCATAGCTTGGCCTGTCGGTATCCCTCCGATCGCTCTCTCCCTTTTGCCAAAAAGGTTAGTTCCGTGTCAGTGATAGGTTTCCAGGTTTGTGGATCCATGGCCTCGCCCACGGGATAGTTCTCCTCGGCATACTTCCCGCAGTCCGTCACCCATCGTCCGGGGGCATCCAGATAACCAAACCAAGCGTGACCGCCACTTTCCCCCTGTCCCGTGAAAAAGAGCGTGGGGAGTCCTTTGGCCTTTCCTGCCATGGCGGCGAAGTAGCCTTGGTCGACGCAGATACCCCCCTTGTCCTTAATATCCGTTAGTCGGTAAGTCGGATAGGGCCAGGTCAGTAAACCTGCTTGCAGGCGGGCAAAATCGTAACGAATGCTCGGAAAAACTTTGTCAAAAGAGCTTCGGCTAGTGGTGACGTTTTTCCGGGCCCACTCCATCTCCGACTCGGGCAAGGGGTGATCGACCAAGAACTTCAACTCATTCACTGACAGATCTGGAAGGTTTAAGGCATAGCGCCGTTTGGACTGAAGCTGGGCCATTTCCTTGAGGCGCTGGACAGGATCCACGACCTCCTTGGGCACCGCCGAAGCTGGCACTTGATGATGCGGCCATTTATCGGGAAACGGTTGATCAAAAACCAAGGCGATCGCCACAGCCAAACCGGACAGATCCTTCATCTCCTGAGGCGCCTGGGTCTGCATCTTAGAGAGGATTTCCAAAACCTCCCCACGGCGGTCCTCTTTTTGGATGTTTTCAAAATAAGCCCGAACCAGCTCATGGTTTTTGCCGAGTTCGGTAAAGATTTTTGGATCCATTCCTCTCGCCTCTGGCCATTCGCCCAACCACTGCCAAAGTCGGAACTCCTGCTCCAAAGAACTGCCCGGTTTCAGCGCCGCCGGACCTCCCTTTTGTAACTTTTCTCGCAACTGATTTCTTGATGACTCCCTCGCCTGCACCCAAGTTTCTGGATTCGGATTCTCCTCCCACCAACTCCCTCGAATATCCGGCAGCGCCAGAAACAGAGTGCCCAGAATTAAAATTTCGAATTTCAAGAAATTGGTATTCTGACTCTCTTTCGTTTTTTGAAGGCTGTGAGTTCCCGGTAACCAATCTCTTTCACCAAATTCAGCGCCCTTTGGAATTCATGCCCGACCTCATGGGGTGCGTGCGAATCGGAGGAGATCAATACCGGGATCTTTCTTCGGAAAGCCTCTTTAAGGAACTGCACAGAGGGATAGATCTCCGCCGCCTCCTTCCGTAACCCTGCTGTACTGACTTCAATGGCCATCTTGGAGGCCTCGATGGCATCTAAAGCCTCCTTGTAATATGGGAGCAGATCCCCTGAAGGAATGTGGCCGAATTTTTTCACCAAGTCGGGATGCGCCAGAAAATCAAAAAGACCACTTTGGGCCGCCTGGCCCAGCGCCCGAAAGTAGCGCGTCCAAACTTCCTCGACCGGTTGCAACTTCCAGCGATCCAGCTTCAGCGGATTATCCACGTCCCAGTCTGGGGTGATGT
>Ga0194119_10012033_pt1 | contig 11049 bp, 10 predicted proteins | sample TA2MahC100mmetaG_FD_148620 | JGI IMG/M metagenome (GOLD analysis project Ga0194119, IMG submission 148620) | Freshwater microbial communities from Lake Tanganyika, Tanzania - TA2015018 Mahale Deep Cast 100m | ecosystem: Environmental > Aquatic > Freshwater > Lake | place: Tanzania: Lake... | reverse complement strand
GGCTTGAAGAATCCCCCGTTCGCAACGCTCCTCGGCGAGCGGCTCCGGGCGGCTGGCCTCGATGTCGAGACCGTCTCGGACCTCAGGCCCCGGGGGGAGTTTCTGGGGCATCTGGCCCGGGCCCGCATCGTCGTCACGCTCCCCACCAAGGACGAAGGCTTCTTCCTGCCGGCACTCGAGGCCATGGCAGCGGGAGCGATCGTGGTCTGTCCGGACTGTGTCGGGAACCGGGGCTTCTGCCTCGACGGGATCACCTGCCTGCGGCCGGCCTACACGCTCGAAGCGGTGACGGCGGCCACGCTGCAGGCGGCCACGCTGTCGCCGGCAGCCGTCGCCGCGATGCTGGACGCAGCGGCCGATCAGGCACGTCGTCACGGCTTGGAGCGGGAGCGGTTGGCGTTTCTGGAGATCCTCGATTCGCTGTAGGGTGCCGCCCGGCGGCACTCGTTCGGCGTCCGGCCCCTCGGAGACTGTGGCGTGGACATCATCCTCACCGGCATCGCCCGTTCGGGCACGACCCTGACCTGCTTTCTGCTCAACAAGCTCCCCCAGGCGGTCGCCCTCCACGAGCCGATGGACCCTTCGCAGCTCGTGGGGCTTTCGCAGCCCGACAAGTACCTCGCCCGGATCGCCGAGTTCTTCGCCGTGCAACGAGCCACGCTGCTGGCCGCCGGCACGGCCGTCAGCAAGGCGTGCGGCGGTCGCGTGCCGGAGAACCCCTTTGCGGCGGTGGCGGGTGACCAGGGCCTGCGGGCCTCGATGGTCACCAACGAGGAGGTGCAGTTCGGCAAGCCGCTGCTCCCCGGCTTCAGGCTGGCCGTCAAGCACCCCAACCTGTTCACCGCCACGCTGGCCACGCTACAGCCGCGGTATCCGTGCTTCGCGGTGGTCCGCAACCCGCTGGCCGTGCTGCTGTCCTGGCAGACCATCCAGGCGCCGGTTCGCGACGGGCACCTGCCGTTCGGGGAAGCCTTCGACCACCAGTTGAAGGCGGCCTTGGCCGAGGAGCCGGACCGCGTGAGGCGGCAGCTCATGCTCCTCCGCTGGTACTTCTCCCGCTACCGCAGCCACCTGCCGGCCGACCATGTGATCCGCTACGAGGAGATCGTGGCGTCCGGTGGCAGGGCGCTGGCGGTGATCGATCCCGATGCTGCCGCGCTCGTGGAGCCCCTCGAGAGCCGAAATCGCAGCGCCCTCTACGATGCGGGGCTCGTGACCCGGCTCTCGGAACAGCTCCTGGCCGAAGAGGACATCTTCGCGGGCTTCTATGCGGCCGAGTCGATCGCCGCGTTGCGGGACGCGTGGCTGGCGTAGCCCGAGGCGGCGATGCGGAGGCCGCCGCTGGCGGCGGCTCCGCGGGGCCGGAATCGGTCCCTCGGCTGGTGAGGCGGTCACCGGGGTGGTGAGGGGGGCCGCGGAGCCCTTGTTTTCAGGGGTTTTCGAGGGTTTTCGGGGCGTTCCAGCCCCGGCACGGCCACCAAGGCTGTGATTCGCGGTTCGGGCCGTCGGGGCGGGCCGCAGATTTTTTTGGGAGCGGTTTGGCCCTGCATTTCCGGGGCGATCGGGGCTCGTGCCGGCGCGGCAACGAGCCCGCGGCACGAGTTGGCACGCGGCGTGCTTTTTCTTCCTCCGTCGCGGTGGTCGTCGAAGCCCAACACGGGTGCGAGACACCGCGGGATGAAAAGGAGGTGGCCAATGATGGTCGTAGCTGTTGGGATCACGTCCGAGGAAGTGCGGTCGCTGGCAAGCCAGGCCCCGTCGGTCCGCGTGGGACGTCTTCCCGGTTTGAAGTGCCTGATCGCATCCGGCGACGCCGGCCTCCGTGGCCGTCTCTCCACGATGTCGGAGCTGGGTGGGTTCGTCGGCTGCGAAGCGCCGGCCGACTCCGCCGATCTCCACGCCGCGGTGGACGGTGACTACCAGCTTGTGATCGTCGACATCGCTCGCCCGGTCGGTGAGCGGGTCAACGACACGGTGGAACTGGCCGAGGAGTTCGCGGGCCGTCCCGGGACGCTCCTGGTCGTGTGCGGCTCCAACGACAGCGTCGACGAGGAGCTGTGGGCCCGTCAGCTCGGTGCCTGGGTGTACCTGCCCGGCGTGTCGAACGGCGACGCCCTGATGAGCCTGTTCGCCGAAGCCCGGCGGATTTCGGATCGGCGTGGCGTGATGCAGATGGCCTGAGGCCTGCCCGCGGCCTCGAAGGGCCGCGTGCAGTCCTGGGACGGGATTCGGTGGATCGATCGCGGCGCGGAGTTCCGTTGGCGGCCGAAGGAGGCCGGGGGACGAGGCGAATCGAGCGAGCCGCAGGAGCCCGGCGACGTGGTGGGGGCGTCCGAGCGCGGAGGCCCCACGGCGGCGAACCAATGACGGCGGATCCAGTTCGTTGATTTCGGTGATTCGAGGAGACGGACCGGCACACGCAGTCAGGCGAGCGACGAGCGACGAGCGACGAGCGACGAGCGACGAGCGACGAGCGACGAGCGACGAGCAACCAGCAACCAGCAACAGACAGACGAGCAGTCCGGATCCGGCCGCGTGGCCGGCGGACGAGACCAGACACGCCCGGGAACGTTTCCCGGGCGAGCGAACGATTGAGACCAGAGAACCGCCGCCGCGCCCCATCGGCCGGCGGCCCAAATGCGAAGGAGCAGTGTCATGAGCGCAGTTGTGGAAACCTATCGTGACGGTGTGGACGTGAGCTACGCGGTCGACTTCGGTCGGGATCGCGATCCGGTCCAGAAGCGGAGCCGTTTCCCCGAGTACCGTCGCAAGGGCGGTCCGGCGCAGGTCAACGGCATTCATCGGCGCCGCAGCAAGCGGTGGACCTGGGGCAGCGGGCGGGGCGCTCGGATGCTCAACATGCGAGTCTTCGCCGGCAGCCTGGCATTCGCCGTGGCAAGCATCTCGGCGGCGGCCTTCGGCGTGACGATCGACTACGGAACTGTCGGCAACCCCGGCAACTCCGCCAACACCAACAGCTGGGGAGCGGTGTCGAACACGTTCAAGATCTCGAAGTACGAGACGACGAACCAGCAGTACAAGGATTTTCTCAACGCGGTGGACTCCGCGGGCACCAACCCCAACGGGATCTACAACTCGCAGATGGGCGCCGATTCCCTCGGTGGGATCACGTTCAACGCGGGTGCGTCGCCAGGCTCGAAGTACGCCGTCAAGGGGGGCACGGCTCCCAGTGGCGCCGCCTACGGCACCATGCCGGTGGTGTTCACCAGCTGGTGGTCCGCGGCCCGGTTCGTGAACTGGATTGAGAACGGCCAGGGCTCGGGCGGCACGGAGACGGGGGCCTACACCCTCGCCAACAAGACCTCCGGCCCGATCGTGGCCCGCAACGCCGGTGCCAAGAACTTCCTGCCCAGCCGGGATGAGTGGTACAAGTCGGGCTTCTACAACGGGAGCGGCTACACGACCTGGCAGACCAACAGCAACACGCAGCCCACCAACACCATCACCAACCTGACGCTCGCCAACGCCGCGAACTACGGGTTCAGCTCCACCCCGACGACCAACCCGATCGCGGTGGGAGCCTACGGCAACACCACCTCCGCCTACGGCATGTACGACATGCTCGGCAACGTGACGGAATTCACCGACACCGCCGGGACGGGTGCCGACGCGGGCCGGCCGCAGATCTTCTCCGGCAGCTGGGCGGTGGCTCTGGCCGACATCAACAAGTGGAATGCGACGGCCGCGGCCACCTTCCGCAACTCGACCTCCGCGACCAGCCAGCTCGGCTTCCGCGTCGCCGCGGTGCCCGAGCCGGCCACGATCGCCCTGGCCGGTGTCGGACTGGCGGGCCTCGCCGGGATCGACTGGCTGAAGCGTCGGAAGAAGAAGCCCGTCGCCCGCATCGGGGCCTGAGCCGACCGCTCGGCACCCTCGACGCCACGCACAGCCCCGGCCCTCGCAACCGCGAGGGCCGGGGTTTTTCATGCGCGCTGCCGACGACACCCAGAACCCGGCCGCCCGGTTGACCCCCCGCGAGAACCGGTGGTAGGGTCGACCGCATGCCCGATCCACTCGGCCGCGATCCCGACGAGCACGACGGACCCGGGCCGTCCCGGCAGCCGGTTGACGACGACGCGACGGTGATCTCCTCCCCGGCGGAGCTGGCGGCTTCGTGGAGCGGCTCGGTGGCGCCGCGTGACGGCCTGGCACGGGCCCCTGCCTCGACCGCCGACATCGGCCGGCTGCTCGCAGGGTCGACCCTGGGGCCCTACCGACTCGACCGCTTCATCGGCGGGGGTGGCATGGGAGCCGTGTTCCGGGCGATCGACACCACCCTGGATCGAGTGGTCGCCGTCAAGGTGCTGGCCGGTCGTCAGGCTGACGACGAGGAGATGCTCAAGCGGTTTCGCAACGAGGCCCAATCCGCCGCCCGGCTCGACCACGAGAACATCGGTCGGGTGCACGCGGTGGGCAGCGACGAAGGCTGGCACTACATCGTCTTCGAGTTCATCGAGGGCACCAACATCCGGGATCTGGTCCGGCAGCAGGGCCCTTTCGACGTGGCCCGCACCGTCGACGTGGCGGTCCAGATCGCCGACGCGCTGGAACATGCGGCCGAGCGCGACGTGGTGCACCGGGACATCAAGCCCTCGAATGTCGTGATCACGCCCGCCGGCCGCGCGCGGATCGTCGACATGGGGCTCGCCCGGCTCCATCAGGTCGCGGACGATCAGGATCTGACCGTGAGCGGCATGACGCTCGGAACGTTCGACTACATCTCGCCGGAGCAGGCCCGCGATCCGCGGGCCGCCGACGTCCGCAGCGACCTGTACTCCCTCGGGTGCACGATCTTCTTCATGCTGGTGGGGCGGCCTCCGTTTGCGGACGGGACGATGGTGCAGAAACTCCTGCAGCACCAGCAGGATCGGCCACCGGTTCTCGACGAGATCCGGCCCGACGTGCCGCGGCGGCTCGCGGCGATCGTCGAGCGGCTGATGGCGAAGGACCCCGAGGACCGCTACCAGCGGCCGGCCGTGCTGGCAGCCGACCTCGCTGCCGTCGCCGACGAGGAAGGCTTCGTGCTGGCCGACGAGCGACCGGTCAGCCCGCCCCCGTCGTCGATGCCGAGCCGCCTGCCGTGGCTGCTGCCACTGGTGGGACTCATGGGCCTGGTGATGGCGGCGTGGCTGCGGTCCGCGGCCGATCGCGGCGACGGCGCGTCGCTCCGCAGGCCCCTCGCCGAGCCGGTCGCGGTGGTCCGGCCCGCCACGATCACTCTGTCCGCCCCGGCCACGGGCCGCGATGCCGTCGAGTCGCTCGCCGCCGCGGTCAGCCGCGTCGCCGACGGTGGCACGATCGAACTCGCCTACGATGGACCGCGGCGTGAGCCACCGCTGGCGATCGCCGGCAAACGGGTCACGCTCGTCGCCGCCACCGGCTTCCGGCCCGCGGTGGACTTCGTCGTCGATCGGGACGAGCCGAACGCATCCCCGACGGTGGCGTGCCGAATCGACGACGGCCGACTGATGGTCAAGGGGGTCGTCGTGCGGGTCATGGACCGGCCCCCCGGATCCGGCCCCGTGGCGATGTTCGGCATCGGCACCGGCCGGCTCGTCTGCGAGGATGCGATCCTCCGGATGCCGGGCGAGCCGCGGGCGCCGACGAGTGGTGAGGCCGACCATCCCGACGCCTTCGTGATCGCCACCGGCGCGAGCGGCACCTCGGCGGGGGTCGCCCTGCTCCGCTCGCGGGCTGCCGGTGACGCGGTGTTTCTCGAAGTCGCTCCCGCGGCTACGGGAGATGTGTCGCTCGAGTGGAGCGGCGGCGCTTTCGTGTCGCCGCGCCGCCTGCTCGTCGCCGGCGGAGCCGCATCCGGCGAGGTGTCGGTCGATTGCAGCCTGCACGACGCCACCTTCTGCTGCGGCGAGGGGATCGCGGCGCTCGGCGACACGCTCGACCGGCCGGACGCGCCGCGGCTGCGGGTGCGGGCGGCGGGCTGCCGGTTCGTGCTCACCGACGCCGACCGCCCTGTGATCCTCCAGGCCGGGGCGGGGGAGCCCGATCGCTATCGGGCCGCCATCACCTGGCTCGACGAGCAGAGCCGCTACGAGGGCGGGGCCGCCTTCCAGCGGATCGACGGCGCGGCGGAGCGGGTCGACGTCGGCTACCGGGAGGTCCTGCCGCCCCTGTTTCACAAAACCGAGATCGGCGCCTGCCCTGACCCCGGGGGCTGGGCCGGCTGGTGATGGGCCAGCGAACCGGCCGCTTCCTTGACGGTGCCGACGCAGGGCGGTCTAGTGTTTTGAATGCCGGTCGCGGTGCCGAGCTGATCCATTCCCACGGAGTCGTTCGATGAAGCGTTCCATCAGGCTTGAGTGGTTGTGCGGGGCCGGCGTGGCACTGCTCGCCGGAGGTTCGGCGCAGGATGCCTTCGCCATCAAGCAGTTCGCCGACGAGTTCAAGGCGGTCTATGTCAAGGAGGGAACCCCGCTGGCCGCCGCGGTGGAGGAGGCGAAGTGCAACGTCTGCCACGTCGCGGGGGAGAAGAAGGACAAGCGCAACGCCTACGGCACCGCGCTGGCGGAACGGCTCGACAAGAAGGCCGACAAAGACAACAAGGAAAAGATCCGCCAGGCGCTGGAGGAGGTGGCATCGCTCTCGAGCGATCCGTCGAAGCCCGATGCCCCGACATTCGGCGGCTTGATCAAGGAAGGCAAGTTGCCCGGCGGACCGAACTGAATCCCCTTCCGGTCGGTGGCGTTGGAGGGCCGGATCAGCGGCGCCTGGCGGCGGCCTCGAGCAGCAGTTCCTCGAGGCTGCCGGCTGGGGCGACGACCTCCGCCCAGTCGGGATCGGCATAGATCCGGACCTGCTTGACCAGGTCGTCGAACTGCTGGTAGGCGAGGCTGCGGACGACCGGTGAGATGTCTTCCAGCCGCCGCCACGTCGCGCCGGACTGCGGCCCCGACGCGGGCTCCCGCACCTGCAGGCGGAACTCGACCTCGCGCTCCGCGGGGGGCGCGTCGACGATCACCATGCCTGCCGGCACGTTCCGGCCGTGGCGACGCGAGAGCGAATCCGACAAGCGCGACGAGATCTCCACCATCTCGGCATAGGGCCGGCCAGCGACTGCCGCATGGACGTCGGGCCGCCGGACCGCGTCGAACGCCACGACCCGCTTGAACAGCCGTCGCTGCGGCCCGAACAGGCCGGCGGCGAGCGGTTCGGCCGGCGTTCCGGCCGCGGCGGCGGTCAGCCATTCGGCGAAGCCGGCATCGTCGAGCCGCACCAGGGCCCGTGGGTCGATCACACCCCGAAGCATCCACATCGCCCGCTGGAGCATGCCCGTCGCCGCCCGCACCGCGTGGTGCCAGTAGACTTCGCTGAACATCACGTACCGGGCGAAGACCATGAGTTCCGCGGCCGTCCGTCCCTTCGCGGTGATGGCCAGCGAGGTCCCCGTCTCGTCGAGGCACAGGCTCGCGAGAAGCCGCGGCTGGTCGAAGTTGTGGCCGTAGGGCACTCCGGCGTGGAGGCTGTCGCGGGCGAGGTAATCCATCTTGTCCACATCGACCGGCCCGGAAAGCAGCGAGTGGAGGATCCGCCCGGCGTGATCGGTGGCCGAGCCCGTGATCAGCGCCGCGATCCGCGCAGGATCGAGCTGCCACTGCCCGCGGATCACGCCGGCGAGCGGCTCGGCGTTCACAAGCCCAGACACGCGTGTTTCGTGCCGCGGGATCTCCGCAAGACCCATGTCCTCGATCGGATGGCAGTAGGCCCAGTGCCCGATGTCGTGCACGAGCGCCGCCACCAAAAACGCCGCCGCATCCCGATCGTCGACGGCGGTCGAGAACCGCAGGTCGTGCCGCAGGCGGCGGAGAAACTCCAGCGCCAGGCGATAGACCCCCAGCGAATGCTCCAAACGCGAGTGGACGGCGCCCGGGTAGACGAGCGCCACCAGCCCGAGCTGCGACACTCGGGCCAGCCTTCGCAGCGCGGCGGTGTCGAGGATCGCCCGCACCCGGGGGGTGAGCGGGGCCGTGTCGCCGGGCGGGATCCGCACGCCCGCGGAGCCGGAGTCGAGCGCCTCGAGTTCGGGGATGCCGCCTGGCGTCATGGCATTCACCCGGGCGTCAGAGCGGAAGCAGTCCGGCCAGCCAGCGCAGCAGGGCGGTGAACAGGGCGTAGAGGGAGAAGTGCGCGATGGCCGGCCCCCAGTCGAGCTCCAGGCTCACCAGTGCCGCCAGTCCGCCCGCGACGACGAACATCGGCCCCAGGTAGAGCCACTGCCACAGCTCCGACGTCGCCTCGGTCGGCAGCTGCCCCTTCACGACCCACAGCAAGGCGTACACGGCCGCGCACGCGAGCGATCGCACGAGCAGCGGCGTGCCGCTGTAGGGTTCGAGTTCGCGGTCCCGCACGGCCGCGTAGCCCAGCAGCACGCACGGCAAGGCCACGAGAAACCCGCCGGCGGCGAGCATCCATGACCACTCCCCGCCGAGTTTCTCGGGGCCGATCATCCGGCCCGCCGCCCAGGCGGCTCCCAGGATAGCCAGGGCCGCCAGGGCGAGCGCCACGAACCGCGCTGCCGGGACCGGCTTGTCGATCCGCCGGATCGGGGCGGTCGGGGCCCGCCCCGTGCCCGCGGACGAGACGACGGGCGCCTCGGGCTCGTGGATCGTCACCGCCTGGACGGCTGGTTCCGGAATCTTGATCGACTGCTTGCACTTCGGACACGGACCGGTCCGCCCCGCGAACTGGTCGCTGACCGTGAACCGTGCCTTGCAGCCTGGACAGACGACGGGGATCGGCATGAAAAGCTCCAGACGGCCGGATCTCCGCGCCGCACCCGCCGCAGTGTCAGACGCGGCCGGGATGGAGTCAAGGCGGGGGGCGGTCGTTACACTCTCGGCGAAGGGCCCCGCCGTCGGGTGCCCCGGTTCACCGAGGCCGCACGCCCATGCCAGACGACACAGCCCGCGTTTCTGAACGCAAGACCTCCACGCCGGCGGCCGAGCCGGGAATCGTCGACGGGCAGATCGTCTTCTTTTGCCCGGCGGGGCATCGGATCGTCGTGCCGCAATCGTTGGCCGGCAAACGCGGCACGTGCAGCAAGTGCGCGGAGCCTGTCGTGATCCCGAACCCGAAGGCCGGTAAGGTGGGGCCGACGGCTGAAATCGCGGTCACCCCCGGCACGGGGAGCCCCGCTGCCGACCCTGCCGCGGTCACGGCCGCGGAGGAGGGCGATTGGAACTTCATCTCCGGCATCGACGGCCCCATCCTCCAGCCGGCCTTGGACGTGTCCAGCGCCTGGGCCGTCGCCCAGACGATTCCGCCCGATGCCAATCCGATGGCGCGGCTGCTCGCCAGGCTCTGGGCCGAGCGGGATCACGGCGGGATCGTGGAACTCCACCTCGTGGGCGGCGGCGTCATCCTGCCGGAGGAGTTTTCACCCCGCTGGTCCGGGGATTCCCACGGCGTGTTCGCCAGCCAGGCGGCCGACGGCAGCGTGACGATCACCGCGGTGGCCTGGGAGACCGTGCAGCGGATCGTCGTCAGGCAACTCACCGCCGTTCCGAGCGACATGTTCGAGTGATCGCCGGCATGCCGGCGGAGGGCCGCGTCATTCCCCCTCGTCCAGGTCGCCCTCGGTGATCATGGTGAAGCCCTTGGCCGCCAGGGTCTCCATGCCCATTTCCGTGTTGTCGACCATCAGGGCCACCGCCGGCCGTCCCCGTGGTCGCAGGAGGATGGGGTAGGCCTGGATGATGTTGACCTCCGCCTGCAGCAGGGCCGTGCAGATGCGCAGCAGCGGCTGCTGGTCATCCGGCAGTTCCACCCCGAGGAGATCGCTCTCGATCAGGGCGAGTCCGGCACGCTCGAGGATTTCCCGGCCCTGTTCCGGATGGCTGAGCAGGAAGCGGGCGAAGGCGCACTCCCCGGAATCACTGATCGATAAGGCGACGATCCGAACCCTCGAGCCCTCGAAGCGGCGGACGACCTCGAGGAGTTGGCCGACCCGATTTTCCAGGAACACGGTGAACTGCCGCAGGGTCGGCCAGTTCCGGCCACGGGCGGTCGCGAATCCGATGCCGGCGCCCTCGCCCGCGTCGCCCTGTCCCACGGTGACAACTCCGACTGACCTGGTGGCCGATTGATTGAAACGACGCCCGCCTTTGCGGGAAGACGGGAGAGCAGGATAGAGTCTGTCTCGCGTGCCGGTCAACGAACGCCGCCCGTTCCCGTCCCCCCGCCGAATCCCCGATGGCCGCGGTTCACGAACTGGAGATCCGCGTCCGTTACCAGGAGACGGACGGGCAGCGGCGGGTTCATCACGCCAACTTCCTCACCTATTTCGAGATGGGCCGCACCGAGATGCTGCGGGCCCACGGCCACTCGTATCGGCAGTTCGAGGACGAGGGCCTGTTCATGGTGGTGTCGGAAGCCCGGCTCGCCTACCACGCCCCGGCGGAGTACGACGACCTGCTGCTGCTCCGCACACGGGTCGAGAAGGTCGGGGCCGCCCACATCAAGCACGCCTACGAAGTGATCCGCGGCACGCAGATCCTGGTGACGGGCTCGACGACCGTCGTGTGCGTCGACCGGGAGGGCAGGGTCCGGCGGCTGCCGGAGTGGATCACGGGCTGACCCCCGCCGCGATCCCGGCGGGGGTGTCCGGCAGCCGCCTCGGCCCGCGCAGCGCAGGAGTTTGCCTGCGCGGTCGCCCGGCACAATCCTTCGCCGGGCCGTGCGCGGGGTCGCGCCGCAGTCCCGCGGGCAGCGGGCGGTTCCGCCCTGCCGCGGCTGTCCCCGCGGACCCCTTGCACCGGAGACCACACCCATGACGCTGGCTGCCGAACAGGAACTCGCCCATCTGGGCGAGACCACAGGGGTCCATCGGGGATTTTTGTGGGTAGCTCCGTAGGGGAGAATGCGGCCTTTCCCCGGAGGCAAGGCGCATGTTCGACACGGAGCTCTACCAGCAGGTTCTCGGCTTGACCACTCCTTGGAAGGTGACGGACGTGAGGCTCGATGTCGAATCGACCGAGATCCACGTTCACGTCGAGCACCCCGAAGGCTGCCGCC
>Ga0194119_10012032_pt1 | contig 11050 bp, 9 predicted proteins | sample TA2MahC100mmetaG_FD_148620 | JGI IMG/M metagenome (GOLD analysis project Ga0194119, IMG submission 148620) | Freshwater microbial communities from Lake Tanganyika, Tanzania - TA2015018 Mahale Deep Cast 100m | ecosystem: Environmental > Aquatic > Freshwater > Lake | place: Tanzania: Lake... | reverse complement strand
GCTGAATTTCCTTTCCATCCAAGCAAGCCAGCACAATGCGGGCGCGCTCCACCATCCGTGCTTCTTCTTTACGGCTTCTGCTCATCGCCATCAACTCTGCGCGAACTTCCGCCGAACACTTGAGGGGGCCGCGTGTCTGGGCATCTCCCAAACATTCTATTATACTAATAGTTTAATGCAACTAAGCACTAGCTGGTGCGCCTAGCCATTCTCAATGCCACCAGTGCGCACGGGAGCAGGAGCCAGATGGCATGCGGTTCGGGTACGTACTCCAACTCAACAAAGCCATAGGATCCGTGCAACTCGAAGGCGCTCGGCGGCGGCACGCCAAGGCCGGAATGGTGCAGTACGAGACTCCCTTTCCAGCCGTAGTCGTTGTATCCATAAAACGATGCCAGTAGCGAGTTCGGGCGCCCCACGAAGGGGGCGAGAACGTCGTAGCAGCAGCCAGCGTCGGTGAATACCCAGACGGGAGCCGTGAATTCTCCCTCAAAGATGTTCGAGTTTGGCGCGATGTCTCCGGCGTCCTGCATGCCGTTATCATCCAGGTCCACCCCTCCCAACATTCGGACCTCGTTCAAGCCGTGGAGGTTGAACCGCCAAGAGGCGGGGTCATCGGACCATCCGGCCCCCGGGATGATTGGCCCGGCTCCGAACAGAAACCTGCCGCCGGGAAAGAAGCTTCGCACCACGCCGTCGTTGAGGGCCGTTCCGACTCCTCGCACGCTGGTTGGTTCCACGTTCACATACAGGTTGTAGTCCAATCCCTGCAGGCCAGCGCGGTACCGCATAAAGCCTTGCACTTCGAAAACCAATCTCGGAGCAGCCTGTGCGGGGGTAAGCGAAAGGCCGATCCACAACACAACCAAGCCTGGCGGTTTCATGCCTTCTCCTCTCCGATTCACGCTGGCAAAACGGAATCATCTGCATCAGAGCAATTGTCTGGCCGCTGAGGCCACGGAGGGCGGAGTCGGCTTTCCGGGCGGCGTCTGCGTCTAGTTCCCCAATCCAATGAGTGGCCTGGCTCCGGTGCAGGCATGATGATTCACCGGGCCTGAGCCGTGTCCCAGGCCGGGGTTGGTGGCGATGGCTTCGGTGATGAACTGTTTGGCGCGCGCGACGGCCTCGGGCAGCGGCGTACGCATAGCCAGTAGCGCGGTGATGGCGGCGGCATAGGTACAGCCGGTGCCGTGTGTATGCGTGGTGGCGATGCGCGCGGCCGGGAACGCGTGGGTTTCGCCGGAGGCGGTCAGAAGCAGGTCTGTGGCGGTGTCGTGGAAGTGGCCGCCTTTGAGCAGCACGGCTTGCGGCCCCAGGGCGAGGATGGCTTCGGCGGCGCGGCGGGCGTCGTCCGGCGTGACGATGCGCAAGGTTGTCAGCGCTTCGGCTTCGGATAGATTGGGCGCGACGAGTGCGGCCAGCGGTAGCAGTTCCGACTTGAGCGCGGCGACGGCTTCGGCGGCGATGAGCGGTGCGCCGTGTTTGCTCACCATCACTGGATCCACCACCAGCGGCGCGCCGCGCAGATCGAGCGCGGCCACCATGCGGATCATGTCGGCATTGCCCAGCGAGCCGGTCTTGACCGCGCCGGGCGGGATGTCTTCGAGCACCGCCTCAACCTGCTCGCGCACGAGCGATGGGTCGAGAATCTCGACGCGCGCAACGCGCTGCGTGTTCTGCACGGTGAGCAGCGTGATGGCCGCCGCGCCGTACACGCCGAATTGGTGAAATGTTTTGAGGTCCGCCTGGATACCCGCGCCGCCCGAGGGGTCCGAGCCCGCGATGGTGAGCGCGACGGGCTTGCTCATGACGACGCGCCGGCCTCGTCGAGCGACTGCGAGAGTTCTTCCCATTCGGCCATCAGCTTGTCGATGGTAGCGCGCGACTTGTCGATTTCAGCGGTGCGGCGCGTGGTGTCTTCAACGCTGACGAAATTGGCGAGTTCGCGCGAGTGATCGGAGATGACGGTTTCGAGCGCCGCCATTTCGGCTTCCACAGCCTTGAGGCGGTCGCGCATCTTTTGGATCTTGATCGGATTCACGCGCGCCTTGGGGGGCTCGGCGGGGGCAGCCACCGCCGGAGTGGAGGCGGTGGGCGTAGGGGCGGAGACAGCTTCGGCGGCGCGGATGGCGTCCACCGAAGGCAACGATTGCCCGCTGATCCGCCACAGGTAGTCTTCGTAGTTGCCGGGATAGATCTTCACTTCGCCGCCGCCTACTTCGAAAACACGCGTGGCGAGTTTGTCCATGAAGTAGCGGTCGTGCGATACGAAAAGCACGGTGCCGATGTACTCGCTGAGCGCTTCGAGCAGCACGTTTTTCGAGCGCATGTCGAGGTGGTTGGTCGGCTCGTCGAGCAGTAGGAAGTTCGACGGCTTCAGCAGCAGCCGTGCCAGCGCATAGCGATTGCGCTCGCCGCCGGAGAGCACGCCCATCTTCTTCTCCACGTCGTCGCCAGAGAACAGGAAGCAGCCGAGGAGGTTCCGCAATTCGGTGGAGGTGCGGCTACGCGCGAGATTGGAAAGATCGTCGATGAGCGAGGCGTTCGGGTCCAGCTCTTTGTACTGGTCTTGCGCGAAGTACTCCATCATCACGTTGTGGCCGAGCTTGTACTCGCCCGCCGTCAGCGGTTCGGTGCCTGCCAGCAGTTTGATCAGCGTCGACTTGCCCGCGCCGTTGTGGCCCACCAGCGCCACCTTGTCGCCGCGCTCAATCAGGAGACTGACATCGCGCAGCACGTTCTTAGCGCCGTAGCTTTTGCCGAGACCCCTCACCTCAGCGACAATGCGGCCGCTCGAAGTGGGCGAGGGGAACGAGAACTTGATGGCCTTTTCGTCGGGCGGCGGCGGCTCCACCTTCTCCATGCGCTCGAGTTCCTTGATGCGGCTCTGCACCTGCTTGGCCTTGGTGGCCTGCGCGCGGAACCGGTTGATGAAGGCTTCGAGCTGTTCGATCTTGGCTTGCTGGTTGGTGTAGGCCGCGGCGATCTGCGCGATGCGCTCGGCCTTTTGCGCCTCGTATTTCTCGTAGTTGCCCGGGTAGAAGTGAACCTTCTTGTTCCAGATTTCGACTATCTTTTTCACCGTCACGTCGAGAAAGTAGCGGTCGTGCGAGATGAGGATGAAGGCGTGCGGATAGCTGTTGAGATAGTCTTCGAGCCAGTTGCGCGCCTCAATGTCGAGGTGGTTGGTGGGCTCGTCCATCAACAGCAGGTCGGGTGCGTCGAGCAGGAGCTTGGCGAGCGCGATGCGCATCTGCCAGCCGCCGGAGAACTCTTCGCACGGGCGGTCCCAATCGTCGCGCGGGAATTGCAGGCCGCTGAGGACGGTGCCCACTTTCGAGTCGAGCGCGTAGCCGTCGCGCGTGACGAACTCCATCTCAAACTGATGAAAGCGGTCCGCCACCTGCGCGTATTCGGGGGATTCGGGCGAAAGGTCGCTCATGCGGTGCAGGAGCGTTTCCATCTCCGCTTCGAGCGCGCGCAGCGGGTCGAAGACGGACATGCATTCCTGGAACACCGTGCGGCCGCGCATCATCAGGCCTTCTTGCGGAAGGTAGCCGATGCGCGTACCCTTGGCGGGGTTGAGCGAGCCGTGGTCGAGTTGCTCGATACCGGCCAGCACTTTCAGCAACGTCGACTTGCCGGTGCCGTTGCCGCCGACGATGCCGACGCGCTCGTTGGGCGTGATCAGCCAGCCGAGCCCTTCAAAGAGGGTCTTGAAGCCGAAGTGTTTGCCGCCGTTGGAAACTTGAATCATCTCAGGGGCGATGACGCAGCACGCGTCCACCGCGCGCTGCGGTCAACTTGCCGTCCTCCACCATCACCACACCGTTTACCAATACGAAGTCGAAGCCCTCGGTGTAAGCGTGCGGCTTCTGGTAGGTTGCTTTGTCCTGCACCTTGGCGGGGTCAAATACCAGCAGGTCCGCCGCCATGCCTTCGGCGATCAGTCCGCGGTCACGCAGGCGGAACGTGCGGGCAGGCATCGACGTCATGCGGCGTACGGCGTCTTCGAGCGTCAGCACCTTGCGCAGGCGGACGAATTCGGCGAGTACGCGCCCGTTGGTGCCGTACGAGCGCGGATGCGGCATACCGAGGCCGAACTCAAGCCCGCCACCTTCGGAGGCCACGGCTGTGTACGGGTACTTCATGATGCGCTCCACGTCCACCATCGACATTGAGTGGTACACCATCTGGGCACCGCCTTGGTCCATGATCTCCAGGATGGTTTCGGCTTCGTTCGCCGGCGTGGGCGCGCGCTTGCGCAGGCGGTTGATCTGCGAGATGGTCTTGCCTTCGAGAGTACGATCCGGCGCAAAGCCGGCCACAATCGCATAGGAATAATTTGGCCGGCCCTTCACGGCGAGCAAGCGCAGCATCTCGCGTTTGATCCGCACGCGAGTCTCCTTCGTCGTTAGCCGTTCCTTGATTGCCGCTTCGCCGTCGGCCAGCGCCCAACTCGGTAGCGTGATGCCGAGGTTCGTCGACGAGTGATCGTAGGGGTACTGATCGACCACCACGTCCACACCTTCCTGGCGATACTTCTCCACCAGAGCGAGCGACCTGGCGCTCATGCCCCACAGGCGCCGGTTATCGATCTTGAAGTGTGAGATCTGCACGGGCATGCCCGCTTCTTTGCCGGCGCGCACGGCTTCGTTGATCGCGTCTACAATCTTCTCGCCCTCGTCGCGCATGTGGCTGGCATACGTGCCGCCGTGTTTGGCCGCGGCTTTGGCGAGCGCCACCACTTCGCCGGAATCCGAGTACGTGCCGGGGATGTAGATGAGGCCCGTCGACAAGCCCACTGCGCCTTCGCGCATGGCCTGCTCCACCAGTGCCTGCATCTTGACGATTTCTTCCGGCGTGGCCTTGCGGTTGGCGGTGCCGATCACTTCACGGCGCACCGTGTTGTGGCCGATGAGCGTGGCGACGTTCAACCCCAGGCCTCGTTTGGTGAGCGTGTCAAACCACTCGGCCACTTGCGCGCGCGAGCCGCCGCAGTTGCCCGTGATGACCGTGGTGACGCCGTCGAGCAGGTAGTTGTCGCCGCGCGGCACCTTCTCCACGGCGCCCTCGATGCGAGTGTGGACGTCGATGAAGCCAGGTGAAACGATGCGACCCGCGGCATTGATCGTACGGTCAGCCGTGGCCGGATCTGGAATGCTGCCGATGGCGGCGATGCGGCCCTGCCGTACGCCGATGTCAGCACGGTGCCATGGATTGCCCGCGCCGTCGAGCACGCGTGCGCGGCGGATGATGAGATCGAATTCCGCCGCCGGCGCGGTCAACGTGAACGCCAGTGTCGCGGCAAGGGCAAAGGCAGGGCGCATCATGCGTATTTGCCGCAGAAGAAGTCGAACGACTGCGCGAGGTATTGCCGCAGATCCGGGCGCTTCACCACGGCGTCGAGGAAGCCGTGCTGCAGGAGAAACTCCGAGCGCTGGAAGCCGGCGGGCAACTTCTGGCGAATCGCCTGTTCAATCACGCGGGGTCCGGCAAAGCCGATCAGCGCGCCCGGTTCGGCGATGTTCAGGTCGCCGAGCATGGCGTAGCTGGCCGTGACGCCGCCCGTGGTGGGGTCCGTCAGGATGCTGATGTAGGGGAGCTTGGCTTCGTCCAGGCGCATCAGCGCCGACGAGACCTTAGCCATCTGCATCAGGCTGATGGCGCCTTCCTGCATACGCGCGCCACCGGACGCCGAGACAATCACCACCGGGCTGCGCGCGACGATTGCGCGTTCAATGGCCCGCGTGATCTTCTCGCCCACCACCGCGCCCATGCTGCCGCCGACGAACTTCAACTCCATCGCGCAGGCTTCCACGGGCCGGCCGAGAATGCGCCCGGTGGCGCATATCACCGCATCGGGGAGGCCCGTGGACGCGCGGTTCTCGGTGAGCCGCCGGCCGTACGGCTTGGAATCAGCGAACCCTAGCGGATCGGTGGAAACCAGCGCTGCATCGTGCTCAGTGAAGTCGCCATCATCGAACAATTGCTTCAGCCGCGTGACGGCGTCCACCTTAAAGTGATAGCCGCACTTTTCGCACAGCCACAGGTTTTCCTCGAGGCCTTTGCGCCAGATCACCTGACCGCAGCCCTCGCATTTCAACCACAGGCCTTCGGTTTTTACTTTACGTTCGCCTTCTTCGGAATCCGGAGTGAGGCTAGGCTGTTTACGGGTGAACCAGGACATCGGCAGGAATGCTCAAACCAGGTTAACGCGGATATGGATGGCCTCGCAACGTTGCAAACGCCCGATAGATCTGTTCGCACAGCATGGCGCGTGCCAATTCGTGGTGAAACGTCATGGCCGAGAGCGACAGCAGGATGTCTGCCAGGCGGCGCCAATCGGCAGGGAAGCCGTCGTGGCCGCCCAGCACAAACGCCACTTCGCGGCCTTCGTCTTCCAACTTGCGGATCATTTCGACGAACGCGGACGAGGCCATGGTACGCCCGGCGGGATCGAGCAGGACTTTGTAGCTGGCCGCGTGGCGCGCCCAAAAATCGGTGCGCGCCGGGTCGATCTCGCGCATTTCCACTTTGGCGTAGCGCGAGGTGCGTTTCAAAAACTCGGCGGCGATCGCATTCGAATGCTCGTCGCGCGGCTTGCCGATGAAGTAGACGAAGACCTTCACGCCTACTCGTCGTTCCGCCGCAAGTGGATGGTGGCAGGGCGCGAGCAGACGCGCGTTTGCGGCGCCGCGGCAGGGACGCCGCAGACCAGCACTTCGCTTTGCATGGTGGGCAGATCATCCGGGATGAACAGGTTGATCTGTTGGATGCCGGGCAGTCCGGGTGCGGGGCCGGCGTACTGCGGCTGCGTGATTTCGCGGTCATGGAGCTTGGCGGTGATCTGACCGAGGCCTTCAGCAGGCAAGCCCGTGGCGTAGATGGTGAACAGGCGGCCGGGTGCTTCGGGATTACCGAGGCCGTTGGGCGTTGCATCCTGATTCAACACTGCGTTGGGGAAGATCACCGGAGCGGCGACGGTGAGATTGACAGGAGCGGGCAAACTCGCCACTCTGGTCACGGCCACTTGCAGTTGCGCGCGCGCTTGCGAGCCGAGGCCAGTGGGCACGACGAAATCGACGCGCTGCTCACCGCCGGCGGAAGATGTCGAGACTACTTGCGCAGTGAAGCCATCGAGCAGCACGCCCAGGTCCTGGCCGAGCAAACGGGTGCCGCGGATGGAGGCGAGCGAGCCGGGGACGATGGTCAGGGTCTGATCGCTGACATAGCTGGACACCAGGCGGATGTTGGGTGAGGTGCCCGCGGGCGGCGGCGTATCGCCGGTCACCGTGATGGTGACGTCGATCACACGGGTGCCAGCCAGCGGCCCGGCGTCGATCGTCAGTACGGCGGAGTAGCGGCCGGGCGCGAGGCGTTCCGGGAAGGCTGTCAGATTCAACGAGGCATTGTTGATGCCGGACTCGGGGAAGATGCGCAGCCAGTTAGCGCCGGCGCGGTATTCAATGCGCGCGGTCCAGTTCATCAGGCCCTGGTTGTCGTTCAGCACGCGCAAGAACTTTTGATAGAAGCCGGGCGTGGCCGGGGTGTTGAAGTCAAGCGCGGGCGCGTCAACGACCAGGCGCGGGAAGTAGCCGGCCGTGCAGTCGCGCAGAAGCTGGCAGTCAAGCGGCGGCGCGGCATCGCGGAAGCGCGGCACAGGCGCATTGGAGGTGGCTTCGGCGACGGTGGACAGCGGGCCCATCGTCACGCGCGAGGTGGCCACGGTGCCATCCTGGCCGCTGTCACGGGGCAACGCCACGAAGGTGGGAATCTGCGCGGTTTCAAACGCGCTGGCATTGGAGTCCACTACCTCGTACGTCGCCGAGCCTTCGCCGGCGGAGAGGAATACTTCGCTCACCCCTAGCAGCACTGCGCTGAACACAATGCGCGGGTCGCCGCCTGCGCCGTTCGGATCAGCCGCGTTCACGCGCGCGAGCAGCAGCCGCCCGCCGCCCGGGCTAGAGTTATAGACGCCGGGCGAGGCGGGCCAGCCGAGATCGCCGGCGGAGGTGGGCTCGTTGGCGGTGGAGCCGGCGATATGGTCAGGCACGAAAAGCCTGGCTTGCGACGGAAAGCCGGCATAACGAATGACGATGCGGGTACCGGACGTGAGCGGGTCGCGCCGGGGTTCGAAGGCGGATGGGAAGCCTTCGGTGACGCGCGTGGTGGCAAAGCGGACGTTGTTGGCGACAAGCGTGGCGAAGGCGGTTTCGTCGGCCGTGGCTGGGAGGTTGGAGTCCGTGCAGACGATGCGCGCCGCGGTGCCGCTGGCGTAGACCCCGCGCCGTGGCGTGCCGGGCGTCACCGGGTTGTTGCGCACGCCGATGGAGGTGCGCCCACTGGTGCTCAGCAGCGCGTTCACCGGCGCTTCAGACGCTGCATTGAGGCTGGCCACACGCAGCCCGGTGATGACAAAGCTGGTGCGTCCGCTAGCCGGGAGGACGAAATCAAACGCACCGAAACTCACCACGTTGCGGCTGACGAGCAAGCCGTTGGGCACGACCACGAGCCTGCCGCCGACGGTTTGCGCTTCGAGGCGCGCGTCGATCAGGTCGCCGCCGAGCAAGCGGTTGGTGATCGAGTGCGACAGGGAAACCGAGATCGATGCCGAAACCGTGCCCGCGCCGGAGCTGCTTTGGCAAGTGAGCACAATTTCGCCCAGCTTTTCGCTGAGGCCTTCTGAACGGAACAGCAGGTTCTCCGCCGTCGCGTCACACGTGATTTGCGGCACCACCGGCGGGTTTTGCGCGAAAGCGAACGCCGGCGTCAGCACAGCGACGGCAACAGACAACACGAACCGATGATTCATGAATGGATACCTGCCTCCATTCTATTGAACGCGCGCCAGACGCGGCCGGTATGCAACATACTCAATCGAGAGTAGAGCGGCGGCGCGTGCGGGCGGGTGATTGCCGAGCGCTTGCAGCTGCGCAGCAGTAAGATGGGTCAGACTCATGCGCGCCTTATTCGTCCTGCTGCTGCTTGCCTCCGTCCTGCTCGCCGCCGCTGACTGGCCGCAGTTGCGCGGCCCGCAGGGCTCCGGCCTCTGCCCGTCGTGCGGTGCGATGCTTGTAGAATTTGGGCCGCAGAAAAATGTCCGGTGGAAAACGGCGCTGCCTGAGGGGAAGTCATCACCGGTGCTCGCTGGCGACCGCCTCTTCCTCACTGCCGCCGAAGGCGACGAGTTGCTCACGATCTGCTTGAGCCGCGCCACCGGCAAGGTGCTATGGCGGCGCGCTCTCCCTGCGCCGAAGCGCGAAGCGCAGCACAAGCTCAATCATCGCGCCGCGCCCACCGCCGTGATCGGCGATGACCGGGTGTTTGTCTTTTTCGCGGACTATGGTCTTGCGGCCTACAGCTTCGACGGTACGCCCCGCTGGCAGTATCCGCTCGGGCCGTTTAATAGCCAGCACGGCATCGTCGCCTCGCCTGTATACGCCGACGGCCGCGTGGTGCTCGTCAGCGATGGCGACACCGATGCGTTCATCCTCGCGATTGATGCCTACACCGGCAAGACCGCGTGGAAACAGCCGCGCGACGTCATCAACGGCTACTCCACGCCCATCGTCTATCACCCGCCGGGTGGCGGCCCCGCGCAGATCATCGTACCGGGTTCCTACCGGATGACGGCGTATTCCGCCAAGGACGGCGAGGTGCTGTGGTTCGCCGGCGGCCTCACCTGTCAGCCGAAGTCCGCGCCCGTGATCGTGGACGGCATCCTGTACTTCAACGGCTGGACCGTAGGCAACGACGAAGGCCAGCAGGTGGAACTGCCGCCGTTTGCCGAAGTGGCAGCGAAGGCGGATGCCAACGGCGACCGTCAACTCGCGCAGGCCGAACTTCCCAAGGAGTGGCAACCAACAGGCACCTGGCGCGCGATTGATCTGGACCGCAACGGCTTTCTCAACGAACGCGAGTGGAACTTCTTCCGCACGCGCCGCGCCTCGCGCAACTCCATGATGGCTGTGAAGCTCAGTGGCACGAGCGGCGATGTGACGGCCACGCACGTTTTGTGGCGGCATAGCAAATCGCTACCCGACGTGCCAGCGCCGCTGGTCTACAACGGCGTTGTGTATCTGGTGCGCAGCGGCGGCATCGCCACGTCACTCGATGCCAAAACCGGCAAGGTGCTGAAGCAGGGGCGGCTGACCGGCGCGCTGGAAGACTACTACTCGTCGCCGGTCGGCGCCGATGGCAAAGTGTACGCCGCCACCGAGCACGGCAAAGTCGTGGTGCTGCGCGCGGCCGGCGAGTGGGAAATTTTGGCGATCAACGATTTCGAATCAGAGATCTTTGCCACTCCCGCGCTCGCCGGCAACGAGATGTACATCCGGACGCGCGACGCACTCTATGCCATCGCCGCGCCCGCCCGTTAGAAGACGAACTTCGCGCCCACCTGCATGCGGCGCGGATCGTTGGCCTGGCCGCGCACCTGTCCGAACGTGGGCGAGGTCACCGTGGAATCCGGCCCGCCCCATCGGGTGCGGTTCAGGATGTTGAATGCTTCAAACCGCAGCGTGAAGCGCACGCGTTCGGTGATACTCACGTCCTTGGCGAGCGACAGATTCTCGTTGAAGTCCCAGGGCTGGCGCGCCTTCGGGTTATTCGCTGTCGCGTTGCCGATCCCGGACTCCAGTTCCGCGGTGGTGAGCCGGCGGCCACCGGGACCCACTTGAAAGACGGCGTGGTTCCACCAACTATCCGTGAACGGATCGAACTTTCCACTGGGCGTCGCGCCGCGCCATCCTTCGTAGGAAGGCTCTGGTGCAAATCGGCAGGATGGACGAGGATAGAGGAATGGTCCGTCTTGCTCCGGTCGAGGAATGGTTCGGCGGCCGCCACTTCGATGGCGAGATCGTGGTGTTGTGCGTCTGCTGGTATTTAAGCTTCAAGTTGAGCTATCGGGATTTGGTGAGCATGATGAATGAGCGCAGCATTGCGATGGCGCACACGACGATTCTGCGCTGGGTGCAGCATTACATGCCGGAGTTCGAGAAGCGCTGGAAGCGATACGCCCGCCCGGTGGGTGACTCGTGGCGGATGG
>Ga0194119_10012024_pt1 | contig 11054 bp, 5 predicted proteins | sample TA2MahC100mmetaG_FD_148620 | JGI IMG/M metagenome (GOLD analysis project Ga0194119, IMG submission 148620) | Freshwater microbial communities from Lake Tanganyika, Tanzania - TA2015018 Mahale Deep Cast 100m | ecosystem: Environmental > Aquatic > Freshwater > Lake | place: Tanzania: Lake... | reverse complement strand
TCTTCTAACCCTACCAGGACCTTGCCTCTCTTCTTTCAGAGCCTAATTTGGACAGGCGTGCAGGGACATCGAAGTCGGGACTTTGTCCCAGACTGTTACGGCTGGTGGTTCGGTTGGTGGCAAGAAAACAAACTACACCGCCGCGACCCAGGCTGGCCAACTAGCGTCGCTTCCAATTCAGGAACTGACGCCATCAGTCAATTTTTCATATGTCGACGCCCTGCAGCGGAAGCTGCGCGAGCAGTTGAATTTCCGCTCGGCTTCAATCGAGGCGGACGGTCAACTATTTCGTCTGGTACAGCGGGCTTCGGTGGAAAACGCGATTCCGTCGATGACCCGGCAAATCCTGACGCTACAGTTTACCGATCAGTTTCCTCTGGCCAGATTGGATATTGGCTCCACGGGAGACAAATTGAGCTCGCTTGGCGTGAAGCAGTTTCTGCAACCACAATTCTGTGGCGTGGAAACCGCGCGAAACAATTTCGATTTGATGTACGACATCAAGGCGACTCCGGTAATGCTCTCGGCTGTGCGACGCATTCGCAATGAGAAAGGGGTCAAGACTCTTGGCTTCGATGACGACGATCGTGTGACCTACGATATCCATTTGGATTCTAAACCCAAAGTGACCATGGCTACGGTACAGGTCCGACAGTGGACCATTCGCTTTCGCTCCAAAGACGGGAAAAAAAGCTACTTCCTTCACGTGAAGAGGAATCCAGCCGATCCTCCAGGAGTCGTGACATTCAACAGCGATACGGATGCCTCCTGGTTCAGTCTCTTCTTGGCACAGCGATTGACCGAGATGACCGCCCCACAAAAGGAGCAAGGGTTGCTGTTGGAAGGGCTCGACGAATTGAAGCAACCGTTGCTCCGCTTCGGCGTAGCTTCCGGCGCGGGAAATGACCTTTCGTTTCCAAGTCTTTTAGATCTTTCCCGACCCGAGCCGTATCTGTTTCCGTTCGGGGAAGCCTTTCCTGAAAACTGCCCTCACACGATTTCTGGGACGGTCACTGGACCCGCAAATCCGGGAGTGACGCTAAAATTCGTGAACGAAAAGGCGACCGTCACGGCGACGACAAATGGAGATGGAAGCTACACCTCGCCCGAATTGGCCCCAGGGAAGTTCTCGGTGACGCCGCAGAAGGCCGGTTTTAGCTTCTTACCGCCTTCAATGACCGCCGTGATCGAAGACAAGAACATTGTCAAAGTGGACTTTACAGCGACACCAATAGGCACTGAGTCCCCGGCAGGGCCGGGGACTCCTCGGTAGGCCGTAGCATTCGATTAATCTTCTCCTCTACAACACCGCCTCAATCAGAAACGGCCCCTTTTGCTTGAGCAACTCCGCGAACCGCTCCACCGTCTCCGCCCGCGCCGCTGCAACGCCTTGCGCGCGCGCCAACGCGCACCAATCGAGTTCCGGATCGTGTAGATCGAGCATCGACTGCGCCCGCGGCTCAATCGATTTCACGCCAGTCCGCTGCATCTCGATCTCAAGAATCCGATAGCGCCGGTTGGCGAAGATCACAATCGTCACATCAAGCTTCTCGCGCGCCATCGTCCACAGCGCTTGCAGTGTGTACATGCCGCTGCCATCAGCTTCGAGCGCGAAGACCTTGCGGTCCGGCGCTCCGACCGCCGCGCCTAGCGCCACCGGCAGGCCTTGTCCGATCGATCCACCGCAGACCGGCAGAATCGTGTGCCGCGCCGCGCTGATTAGGTGCTTGTTGACGATCTCGCCGGAGGAGACCATTTCATCGGAGACGATGGCGTCATCGGGCAGCAGGTGGGCGAGCGTCAGGCCGATCGCATCGAGCGTCAGAGCGCCCTTGGCCACCTCGCTCGGTGCGTCGATCGAAACCCCAGCTACATCGGGAAACCGTTCGGCCAGCCACTCCAGCGCGTCGAGCGAGTCCTCCGTTTCGCTGACAAAGGGCTCGATGGCGCAATCAAGCGGTGCGAGCGTGCTGCGCCGGTCGGGATAGGCGAAGAACGACACCGGCTCGGCGGTCTCAACCAGGATGAGGTGGCGCGCGCCCGCCATCGCGGCCTCGGCGACTTCGGGAAAGTACGGCATGCGGACCAGAAACTCGCGGCCACGTCCGCGCGGCAGGCTCGCAGAGAAGCGGTTCATGAACACTCGCGCGCCCGTCGCGCGATGGATGCGGCCAAGCGCTTCGACGCCGCGCCGCGACAACGACCGGCCGCCCACATAGAACGCCGCTCCCCCGCCCCGAAGCAGCGCCGCGACCCGGTCGATCCGCGCGTCGTCAACACGCGGCTGTTGCGGGAGCGGCAAAGGTCCGGCCGCCGCGGAGGCAGGCAGCCAGGAGTGATCGGCGGGTACGATGAGCGACGCGACGCCACAGGGCGCGGTATTCGCCGCGCGCACCGCCTCGGCCGTCGAGGCCGCGATGTCTTCGGGCGATGTCGTCGTGTGCACCCACTTCGATACCGGCGCCGCGAACGCCTCGGTATCGGCCGTTAGCGGCGCGTCGTATGCGGTGTGCTGCGTGGCGTGTTCACCGACGATGTTCACCACCGGCGAACGCGCCTTCCGCGCGTTGTGCAGATTCGACAACGCGTTGGCCAGCCCAGGGCCCAGATGCAGAAGCGTCGACGCCGGCCGCCCCGTGACCCGCGCATAGCCATCGGCCGCTCCCGAGCAGATATTCTCCTGCAGGCCCAGGATTCCGCGCATCGCCGGCACGCGGTCGAGCGCCGACACGAACTGCATCTCGCTCGTTCCCGGGTTCATGAAGCAGACATCGATCCCGTTGGCGACCAGCGAATGCAGCAGGCACTCGGCGCCGTTCATACTCTCGTTCTCGTTTGGCATTCAAGTTTGCCTCCGCTTACTGAAAAGACAGGAGGGAGAACTCTATTGTACGGATTAGTGAACAAGGCAATTCAAGAGTTGGTCGTCAGTCGACACGGTGAACAGGCGTGGACGAACATCTGTGCGGGCGCCGGAGTCGATACGACCCAGTTTGTCGCGCCGCGGCCCGCTGCGGTGTCTAGTGCGTCATCGCATAGATCAGATAGTTCACGCCAAGCCGGTAGGCCATAGACGCGTACTTCTCCGGGTACTCCGGGATATCGGCCCACTCCCACGCATCACCCAAATCCTGATTGAAGCAGATCGCGACGATCACACGGCCCTTGTCGTCGAGAATCGCGCGCCAATGCGGCTCGATGCCGCCGCGTTCAATCTGGTCGTCGTGCACGACGTTGAGACCGGGCACGCGAAAGCGCTTCGAAAGATCGTAAACCGTGTGCAGAATCGGATCGTCGTCCTGCAACTCGACGGCATGGCAGCCAGGCATGATACGCTCCATGCCGGTCATGAAACGGGCCCACTCATTTTCGTTGTGGAAGTCGTCGACCATGAAAAATCCGCCTCGATCGAAGAACGCGCGCATGCGCTTGGCGTGAGTTTCCGAAACGTTCCAATCGCCGATGCCGACGGCGTAGAGAAACGGCCAATTGAACATCTCATCGGTGTCGATATCGACGATGTGTTCGACGCTCCGCGCGTGTATCCGCGTGAGCCGCCGCACGCCTTGAATAAACTGCCGGTCGCTCTTGTTGGCGTCGACGCCCCATCGCGCGCGCCAACCATCGCGGCCCGACCGATACCGCAGCCGCGCGAACGCAAACTCGGTTTCCTCCCACGCGTCGGGCGGATCCTCGGCCGGATCCTGCATCTCGCGTTCGTACTGCGCCCACCGCCGGACTCCCCCGCCGGGGCGGCCCGTCTGGGCCACGGCGGCGAGGATCGCGATCGAGAGCAGCGCGAGTTTCATGGCGTCACGGCGGTCTTCAGCCAGACATCGATATCGGCGGCCAGGCGCTTGGTCAGTTCGGGCATTTCGGGCGCGAGATTGCGGCGCTCGCCGGGATCGGCGTCCACGTTGTAGAGATAGCGCGCGCCGTTGATGTCCAGCAGTTTGTAGTCGCCGCGCATGGCGGCGAGTTGGCGAGGATTCTCGGGCCACTCCCAGAAAACGGTGCGTTCCGGACTCTTCGACCTGCCTTGCCAAACAGCGCTCATGTCGGCGCCGTCGACGTTGGCCGGTGCCTTCGTACCGGCAATCGCGGCGAAGGTCGGATGCACATCGATCATCTGTACAACCTCCTTCGAACGCTTGCCCGCGGGAACTTTGCCGGGCCATCGCACGAACGAAGGCATTCGGATGCCCCCTCTTCGAGCGTCCGCTTCTGCCCGCGAAACGGCCTGTTCGAATCGTGAAACGCCGACACGCCCTGATTGCCCGCTTCAAAGGTCGCGCCGTTGTCGCTGGTGAAGACGATACAGGTCGACTCGCGTAATCCGAGTTTGTCGAGATGCGCGACAACACGGCCGATGGCAGCGTCGAGGCGCTCAATCATCGCGGCGTAATTCGCGCGATAGGGCTTCGACGGGTCCTTCTCGGGGAACTTGCCCCGATACTTCTTCAAGTTCTCTTCGGGGGCTTCGATGTAGAAGTGCGGCTCGATAAACGGCAGGTAGAGGAAGAACGGCTTCGCGCGATTCTGATCGAGAAAGCGCATCGCTTCCTTCACGATGATGTCGCAGCTATACCCGGACACCTCTTCCTCGACCCGCCCGCGCCAGAACTTCTTCGGAAAGTGTTCCCAGGCATGTTGCGCGGTGAGATAGCCAAACGTCTCGTCGAAGCCTTGATCGAGCGGATGCGTTTGGTTGCGTGCGCCCTGATGCCACTTGCCGAACAGCGCGGTGGCGTAGCCCTGCTGCTTCAAGGTCTCGGCGATGGTGACTTCGTTCGCGGGAATGTCGACGCTGTTGTTGCGCACGGTGTGATGGATGCCGTAGCGGCCGGTCATCAGACACGCTCGCGACGGCGCGCAGACGGGGAACGCCGTGTACCAGCGGTCGAAGATCGTGCCTTGCGCGGCGATGCGATCGAGGTTGGGAGTCGACCAGTCCTTCCGGCCGTTGAAGCCCACATCGCCCCAACCAAAATCATCGGCGAATAAGAACAAAAAGTTCGGCTTCTGTTGTTGGGCGAAAACCGAGCTTGTAAGGGTTAAAAATACGCGGCGGTTCATAGTTGGCTGAGAAGGGTTTTAACGGCAGTCTCGAGTTGAATGTCGGCGCCGCGATAGCTTTCGCCCATCGGGCGATCGACGCGGATGTCGACAGAGCGCGGGTTGCGTTCCATGTTCACGCCGCTGGTGGTTGTGACCTTGGTTCCTGGGACGCGGAACATGGTGCCGTCGATGAGTTGATCGTTACTCGTGTAGATGATCCATCCGGCGGTCGGTTCGCCGACCACCTTGCCGAGTCCAAGAGCGCGATAGCCTTCGGTGAAATCCTCGCCGTCGCTCAACGTGTGTTGATTGGTGATCAAAATCGTCGGCTTGCCGATGGCGCGCTGGCCCAGCGCGGCGCGCGCCGTGACGTTCGGGCCGTCGCGCATCTGCATGTTCATGTAGTTGCGGCGCGTCAGAATATCGAGCGCGTAACCGTTGACGAAACCGCCGTTATTGTTGCGGATGTCCACGACGACGCCTTGTTTGCCCTGCGCGACGGCGTCGAGGTCGAGCTCAAGTCTCGTGAGCGAATCCGAACCCATGTCCATGATGTGGACGTAGCCAAGTTTGCCGCCGCTCCACTTGTCGACGAACGCTTTGCGCTCGTTGACCCACTGGCTGTAGCGCAGCGCTCTTTCCGCGACCGTTGTGATCGGCAGTACGCGGAATGCGTCAAGCATCGTTTCTTTACCCACGCGGCGCGCCAGCAGCCGGTCAAGGCTGGTGGCGCCATCGAGTTTTTCTCCGTTAACAGCGGTGATGACCGCGCCGACTGGAATGCCGGCGAGCGCCGCGGGGCCGCGCGGCAGAATGTGCGCGACGCGCCACTTCCCTTCCTTCTCGTAGGCGTTCACATCCCAGTCGATACCGAGGCGACCGACTGTTCCTGTGTCGCCGGATGGCGCCGCGCTCGCGCCAAGATGCGACGCATTCAGTTCGCCGACCATCAGATTCAACAACCGCCGCACTTCGTCGGTTGTGCGCGCGCGGCCGATCTGTTCGCCGTAGGTGCGTTTCACTTCACCGTTCCAGTCGGCGCCGTGAAACGCCGGATCGTAGAAGCGGTCGCGGATGGTCATCCACGCATCGCGGAACATGGCGCGCTTGGTGTCCTCGAACCGCGTCTCAAGCTCCGCCAATACATTAATACTCTTGGGCTGCGGTTGATCGATGGCGATTGACGAGACGCGGCCGTCCTGCAGGAAATAGATCGTCTTGTTGTCGGCATCCCAGCGTAGACTAGACTTCCGTCCCGGACCGGTGAGCAGCGTGCGCGGCCGCGCCGTGGCTTCGGTGGGTAGCAGCAGGATCGCCGATGCACCGGCAAGATCAGCCACGAACGCGAGTTGCTTTCCATCGCGGCTCAGCGTGGCGCCGAAAGCGCTCACATCGAGCGGGGTGATGCGCACCCGCTCGCGCAATCCGTCGAGTACGATCTCTGTTTTGTTCGACGGCTTGACCTCCTTCTGCTCGAAGAGCGCGAGGAATTTTGCTTCGCGAAATTCGGGGGCGCGCGGCTTGAAGGAAACGCTCGCGATGCGGATGGGCTCGGTGCGCTGATTCGTCGTGAAGATCAACCCCGAGCCGTCGGGCAGCCACACGAGCCCGCCGCCTTGTGTATTCGGCAACCAACTGACTTGGTGCTGAATCGAGCCATCGGCCTTGATGACGTGGGCATTGACGAATCCACGCTCGTCGGTGAGCATCGCGCCAAGCCACTCGCCGTCGGGCGACCAGACCGCGCCGTCGCGTCGGATCTTGCCCTTGTAAATCGACGTAGCACTGCCGTCGAGCGCATGGACGAAGAGCTCTTCGCCGCCTTTTACGTAAGCGAGTTTCTTCCCATCGGGAGACCACGCGGGGCGCACGAACGTCGCCGCGCCGGAAGTCAGCGTGCGCGATTGTTTGGACCGAAAGTCGTATATCGCAATGTGCGACACACCGTCGCCGCTAGCGGTGTAAGCGAGTTGGTTCGAGTCGGGCGACCAAACGGGATCGCCGTCACCGTCGATGTTCGCGGTCACGCGGAACGCTTCGCCGCCTTCTTTCGCCGATGTCGCCCAGATCTCCCCCCAGTAGTTGAACGCGATCTTTTTCCCATCGGGCGAAAGCGCTAATTGCGAGAACCCTTGTGCGGCGCGCTGAAACTCCGTCGCGCGCGGCGTGGCCGGCGCGCCGCGCTGAATGATCGGGATGCGCTCACTCTTGCCGGACGCGGTGTCGAGCTTCCAAATACCGAAGTCGCGTTCGAACACGATCAACTTGCCGTCGGCGCTCAGCGATGGATAGAGCACGCGGCCGTCGCTGAACTTGGTGACGGCGCGCTCGCCTTTGCCCATTGTGTAGAGGTGCAGATTTTGCGCGCCGCCGCGATCGGAGACGAAGTAGAACGACTGGCCGTCGGGCATCCACTGCGGCCAGAGTTGCTTGGCGCCGCGGCCGAGAAGTTGCTTGTCCTTTTCGGCGGCGGCTTCGTCGAGAATCCAGATCTCGCTTTCATCGATGTGGCTGCGTCCTTTGCGCCACCACTGCGTCATGCCCAAGCCGCGCGCGACGAACAATAGCCGCTTGCCATCTGGAGTTGGCGCCGCGTGAAATTCGCTCGCGTAGCGATCGGCGCTAACCGGCATCGGAGTTCCTCCGGAGGAGCGAACTCGATAGATGTCCAGCAGGCCGCCCACTTCGGCGTGCGCGGTCGAGATATAGATCCACTCCCCATCGCGCGACCAGGCGTCAAGCGAGTGTGTCTGGTCAAGGTGCGTCAGCCGTGTGATGACGCCGCTCGACAGTTCGAGCACGTACGCGTTCGCCGCACCGTCGCGCGTCGACAGGAACGCGAGCCGTTTGCCGTCGGGACTATAGAGCGGACGCGTGTCGTTGGCCGCGTGCGAAATCAATAGACGCGCTTCGCCGCCTTGCGCGGGGACGGTCCAGATATCGCCTCCGGAAACGAAGGCGATTTCCTTACGATCGGGCGAAATCGCTGGTTCGGCAAGCGGGGGCGATCCCGCCGCCGACAGCGAGAGAAGCAGTGCTGCAAATCGCATGTTGTTACTTGTTGCCTTTGCTCAAACGCCGATAGTATTCGGCGACTTGTTCGGCGTAGCCGGGCGGAATGCGCTCGCCACTGCCGCTGCGAACGTTACCGGCCGTTGCCTCTTCCATGTTGCGCCGCAGCTTCAACTCAAGCTGCTCCAGCGCCGGAAGGAACTGCGTGCGGATCTTCTCGAGCAATTGCGGATTCCCCGGGAACTTCGATGGGTCGAGGCGTTGCATCTCACGCAACATCGCTTCCAGTTCCTTAGTCATCTCGGGATTGTTCTGCGCCTGGCTGCGCAGGTCTTGCAGCGCGCGCATCCCGTCCTGCCAGGCACGATTCGCGCCGCCGGCCATGCTGTTGAAATCGCGTGTGCCGTCGTTCATCGCGCTGCCATCGCGCGAATCGCGATTCCCGCCACCCCACGCGCCGCCGTTCATTTCGCGTCCGCCGGGTCCGCCTTGCTGGCCGCCTTGTTGACCTTGGCCTGCCTGTTGACCCTGTCCCTGTTGCTGGCCTTGGCCTTGCCCCTGCTGTTGGCCCTGGCCTTGTTGACCCTGACCTTGCTGCTGACCAGCCTGTTGTCCCTGTTGCCCTTGTTGGCCGGGCTGTTGACCTTGACTTTGCTGGCCCTGCTGTCCTTGCTGACCACGCTGCTGGCCTTGGCCCTGTTGCCGTCCATTCACCATCTGCCGCATCTGCTCGCGCAGCCGCTCGATCCCGGCGAGATTTCGTTCATCCTTGCCGCCGTCGCGGGCGTTCGGATCCATGCCCTGCTGCGCTCCTTCGATCTGTTTGCGCAGCTTTTCGAGATCGCGCGCCAGCGTCTCTTCGCGGGAACCAAGGTACGGCGCCAGGCCGCGGCGATAGTATTCTCCGAGCATTCTGTTCCGCAGCGTCACCTGGTCGGACTGCATCTGCCCGACAGCTTCGCGAAGCTTCGTCGCGGTCTGGCGCTGCGATCCCTGCATCTGCCGGCTGGCGTCCTGCAGATCGCGTTCCAGCCGCTGCGTTTCTCGCGTCATCCGTTCCTTTTGCTCGGCGAGTTGATTCTGCACATCCATGCGTTGCCCTTGCGGCAACGCTTCTCCGGGCCGCGCGCCCTGTGCGCCGAACTCTTTCTGCACCCGATCGGCGAGTGCGCGTTGTTCCTCGGCGAGCTTCTTCGCGCGCTCCGCCATATCGCCGACGCGATTCGATCCCTGCTCCTGCCGCATGCCGCGCAGCGCGTTCTGCGCTTCGCTCAAGCGGTCGGCGGCGCGTTGTGCTTCCGACGCACGCTCATTGCCCTGTTGGCCTTGATTGGCGCGCTGCATGTCCTTGGTCGCTTGTTCGAGATTTTCGAGAGCTCGTTGCAAGCGCGGATCCTGCGGTTTCTGACCGGCCTGCCCCGCCATCTGGCGAAGACGATCGCGGGAGTTCTGCTGCTGGCCTTGTTGTCCCTGCGACTGTCCGGACTGCCCTTGCTGGCCACCCTGCGACGAAGAAGACTGCTGGCCCTGCTGGCCTTGCTGGCCCTGTTGACCCTGCTGCCCTTGTTGCTGCTGGCCCTTTTGCTGCGACAACTCCTGCAACTTCTTCTTCAACTCTTCGGCTTCACGGCGCAACTGCTCCTGCTGCCACTTCTGTTGAAAGCTCTGCTGTTGCTGCCGCTGCTGCTGCGCGAGTTCCTGTTGACGCCGCGCCAGCTCTTTCAGCCGCTGCATCGCCTCGTCGATTTCCTTCTCTTTGTTATCTTCGGCCGACGCGCTCTGCTGGCCCGTCTCGTACTGATTTTTCTCGGTATCGAGTTCGAGATCGAACAGGTTTTCGAGATCGCGCGCGGCGCCGCCGCCACCTCCGCCACCTCCGCCCCGAGATCCAAACGCCACTTGAATCTGCTTGGAAAGGCTCTCAGCACGCATCAAGTGCTGCAACGCCTTTTGCTCATCGGGCAGCGCATCTTTGAACTTCGAACTCTTCAACTGATCGGCGGCTTTGCCCATGGCATCGGAGGCCAGCTCGATCTCCTTGGTAAACGTCTTGAACTCTTCGTTAGACCCGGCCAGTTCACGCCTCTTCATACGCTCGGCCAGCGACTTCGCCTGATCCTTCAACTTCGCCTGCATCTCCGACAGGAACTTTGCGTTCTCGGCGGTCGACTTCTTGTCGGCGAAGCGATTGCGTAACTGATTCCAGGTCGCCGCAATAATTTCCTTCTGCCGCGCGGAAATCTTGCCGCCGTCTTCTTCACCACCACCTCCGCCACCGCCTCCGCCTTGCTGCGATTGCGTGTACTCAAGTTCCCAAGGCATCGCTTCGACGAACTTGATATCGGTATCGACGGTCGTCCGCGCATCGCGCGCCGTCGCCCAAACGCTAACCACATCGCCGGGCTGCATCTTGTAGTCTTCAAGCGCGAGCAGCATCTTGCCGTCCGCCGTTTTGGCGTTGGCGCTCGACAGCATGTTCACCGTCTTCTCAGCGCCGCCGTTGACCGAGTAGTGCAGCGTAAGCCCGCGTAGTCCGAAATCGTCGGAGGCCTCGACTTCGATCGGCACCTCTTCGACCGGATTCACGCGCGCGTCACGGCCCGGCCGCCGGATCGAAACAACCGGAGGCGTGTCGTCCTGCGCCTCGATGAAGTAGTCATCGGTCAATCGCACCGTTTCGTTCATCTCGCGCGTGGCGATGTGATACACGCCGCTCTTGGAGATCGTGATCTCGACTTGCGCCTTGGTCGGCGCGGTCATCAAGAGCGACCTCGTCTCCTCGCCGTCGATCACCACCATGCCATCGGTCAACGCCTTATCGAATTCGATTTCCAGCTTCGCCTTCGTGCCAACAACGCCGCGAAGATCGCCGCCCTTCTCCTCGACTGTCGGCTTAATGCCGAGTTGCGGCGGATGCTCGTAAGTCACGCGGATGTTCTTCACGCCCGGCAGATCGAGCGCCGTCAGCTTGAACGTCTTCGAAC
>Ga0194119_10012020_pt1 | contig 11058 bp, 4 predicted proteins | sample TA2MahC100mmetaG_FD_148620 | JGI IMG/M metagenome (GOLD analysis project Ga0194119, IMG submission 148620) | Freshwater microbial communities from Lake Tanganyika, Tanzania - TA2015018 Mahale Deep Cast 100m | ecosystem: Environmental > Aquatic > Freshwater > Lake | place: Tanzania: Lake... | reverse complement strand
TCGTACCAGATGGTGCCCGCCGTCTCCCAGGCCGGCCCGCCGAGCGCCTGGGCCACGAGCACGAACGCCCGGTTCGGGATCCCGGAGTTGATGTGCACGCCGCCGGAATCAGCCGGCCCGACGTAGAGCCGATCCATGTGGTCGGGCTGGGGGTCGGTGCCGAGCGCGGGGTCGTCGCGGTAGGCCGTCCCCGGATGCTCCATGTCGCGGATGCCGCGGCGCGTGGGCGCCGGCACGAGCACCTCCCTGCCGATCAGCCAACTCGCCCCGGTGGCCGACTCCTGCCGCCGCCACTGCCGCACGAGCATCCCGAACACGTCGGAGAAGTGCTCGTTGAGGGCTCCCGACTGCCCGCGGTAGAGGAGATTGCTGGAGAACGACTGCACGCCGTGGGTCAGTTCGTGCCCCACCACGTCGAGCGACCGCGTGAAGCACTGGAACACCACCCCGTCGCCGTCTCCGTAGGCCATCTGGCTGCCGTCCCAGAAGGCGTTGTTCATCGGCTGGTAGCGGTCGCGGCCGTCGGCCTCGCCGACGTGCACGCTCGAGACCAGCGTCATGCCGGCATCGTCGAGGGAGTTGCGGCCGAACACCTCGAAGAAGAAGTCGAAGGTGTCGCCGGAGTAGTCGTAGGCCTCCGTCACGGCCACGTCCGCCGTCTTGGCCTCCCCCTCGCCGCGGACGAGCCTGCCCGGCAAGGAGTCTTTCTTCCGGGCGTCGTAGATGAGCCGGTGCTTGCGGCCGGTGGGCGAGGCGGTGACCATCATCGCCGGCATCTGCTGGGCGAACGACCGCACCGCCCGGATCGCCGCCGCCCGCGCCAGGTGCACCAGTGCCCACTCGCGGAGCCGCGGGTCGGGCCCGCGGGCCATGTGCTCCACGATGTACGGGGGCACGATGCACTGGATCGGATGCCGACGGGCCGCGTTCATGACTGGACACCTCCTGTTGACCGACGTACCGCTGCGAACCTGCGCAAGGTGACGGCGACCGCACGCGCCCCTGCGAGCCGTGCTCATTGGATCGGTCGCGCCGGCCGATCTGCTTGAGGGGGCCGGCCCCCACCCCGGTTGCCCCGCCGTCGAGGGAGCCTGCCATGACGCCGATTCCGGCCTCCGGCCGCCACCTGCTGCTCGCCGCCACCGTCGTCGCGATGTCCGCCGCCCCGGCCGCGGGCCGTGAGTTCGGCCACGTGTGGCGGGTGGTCGCGGCCCCGTTCCAGGCGGCCCACCGCATGCCACCGCCGCCGGAAGGCGACCCCTGCGTGAAGACCCTCGCCGACCAGCTCGCGTGGCTCGAGCATCACCTCGACTGCCACGGGTCGATCGTCGCCAAGCAGCCCGACGTCTGGGGTCAGAGCCGGCTCACGCGGGCCCGGCTTGAATACGAGGAGGAGATGCGGAAGCAGCTCGGGCAGTTCACCGAGCGGACCAGCGCCGCCATCCGCCGCAGCGACCAGGCGTATCTCGGCATGGCGCTCGCCCTCCAGTCGGCCTCGGGCCGGCGCCGCGCGGCGCCGGAGACGGCCGTGCCGGAGGCGACCGGCTCGGCGAGCGTGATCAACACCATCCAGGGGCTGATCCCCAGCGGCAACGAGACGGCCGGCCGGGGTGATCCGGTCGTGATCGCCCGCACGGCGCCCTTCGCCCTGCCGCCGAATTCGGCCGGCATGCAGTTCGACGGCGATCCGGTCTCGCTCGAGCCCAGCGTGCATCTCGACCAGCTCTCGCGGTATCTCAACCACCTCGCGGAGCTGCGGCGGGTCAACGAGGGGGACGATTCGGCGGACTCTCCTGGCTATTCGCTGAACCTCGTGCGAATTCCGGTGTCGGTCATCCCCGGGGCTTGCACGCGCAAGGGGTACGGCGCCGAGATCACGGTGATCGCCGAACCCTGCCTCGGCGCAGACCTGCTGCCGGCCACCTTCCGCAGCCTCGTGATCAACGACCTGATCGACATGATCGCCCCCGCGCTGACCTGGGCGGTCAACGACCGCGACTGCCTGCAGTGGGCCGACACGATCGTGACCGGCGACACAGCGGCCCTCGCGGTCCCTCGGACCGCTTCCGCGGCGGTGCTTCCGGAGCCGGGCACCCCGTCGCCCGTGATGCTCGCCTCGGGAGCCCGAGCGTTCGACACGCTCTCCCTGGAAGCCCGGGCGCGGGATCGCCAGGGGTTGAATCCCGTGGATCCGACTCCCCGGCAGGGCGTGATGGCGGCCATGCAGTCGCTGCGGGCCAAGCTGCCCACGGCCGCGCCGTCGTCGGCTCCGGGCCTCAAGACCCGTCGCTCGCGGATGCCGATTCCATTCTCACAGCTGGTCGACGTGGCCGGCATCGGGCAGATCGCGATCCTGATCCGCGACACGCACGCGGCGCTCGCCAACCTTCCCGAGAACCGTCCGTGCATCGGCTACATGCAGGTCCGCGGCCACCTCCACGACGAGCTCGACGCGGCCTACGACTTTCTCTCCCTCGACGTGCACGAGCACGTCTGGCGGGAGCTCCCCGGCTGGAACCTGGCCTCCCTCGTCCGCGGCCGACAGTCCCGGGAACTCGCCGCCGCCCGCTGCCGGTTCTTCGACTCCATGGGCACCGGCGCGTCCGACGGCATCGAGCTTCCTCTGGCCGAGCCGGCCGGCATCTGCTGCGAGCCCGATCAGCCCGCCGCGGCCATCTGCCGCACCACCACGGCGGTGCTCGCGTGGGCGATCCTCGTGGAGTCGGCGCTGCTCGACGGCCGGCTCGCGGCGGACACCCGCGAGGCGGCCACGTCCCGCGGCCAGGCCGCGCCTCTCGGCGGCTGCGCGGGCCCCTTCTTCGGCCCCGACCCGCCCCCGGAAGCCCGCGTCGCCTTCGCCGACTATGTCCGCGTCCGCTGGCCGCTGCGCGTGTTCGCCCTCGACCCGGTGAGCGAGGAGCAGAACGTCGACGACTCCTACGCCCGCCGCCGCGAACTCCAGATCGCGATGGCGATGGCCTCGGCGAGCGGCCCGCTCAACGCCCAGGCCATGCAGCGCTACACGCGGCGGCTGGAACTCGACATGGCGACCATCCAGCTCAACAAGACCGCCGTCGGCTTCTCGCACGGCGCCGACACGTTCGGCTGGCGGTTCTACCCCCGGGTGCAGACGCCGCCCACGCGGGGCGGCCTGGCCGCGTTCGGCGAGACGGTCTGCGGGCCGTCCTCCGACGCCGACCTCGCCCAGCGGCAGCTGGAGCCGGGGCAGCGGGAGTGCGTGGCGATCATCGTGATGCCGGCCTTCGTGCCGTGGGTCAACCTCGACGTCCGCACCACCTGGTTCTCGCTCACGCACCCCAAGGACACCGACCCGGGCATGAGAGAGTCGCTGCGGCTCTCGCGGGCGATCCAAGCAGTGCAGGCCACGGGCCAGGCCTGCAGCCGTTGCCCGGGCCATGCCGCCGGCGCGGACGTGGCTCACCTCCTCCGTCGGGCCGACGCCCTCTCGCGCCGGCTGCCGCTGCAGTCGCTGCAGGCCCAGATTCCGCGCGAGAACACGGCCGGCGGGTTCGAGCTGTTCAACGCGGGCATCACCGACCTCGCCCCCGAGCTGCTCGGCTGGTACGGGGCCCCGGGCGTCGATCCCGCCACGACCACGGCGCTGTTCTTGATCGGCAAGGGCTTCAGCATCCACGAAACGCGCGTGATCGCCGGGGGCAAACCGGCGCGGTTCCAGCTGCTCTCGCGGGAGATCCTCCAGGTGGAGATCCCCGCCGGCGCCGCCACGGTGGACGCGCCGGGCTGCACGACGGCCGCGGCCGCACCGCGCTTCTCCGGCCCTGCGGCAGCCGGCGTGGGCCTCGCCAGCCACGAGACGGTCGAGACCCTGCCCGAACCGGCGACTCCGGCCACCGGCCCCTGCACCGCCGGCGGCCCGGCCGACCCGGCGGCCTGCGGCATCGACTGCAACCGCCGCGAGGTGGTCGAGGTGCATCTCGCCACGCCCTACGGGGTGACCAGCCACCTGCTCGTGCCGGTGGTCCGACGGAACGAGCCGGGGGGCGGGCCGGCGTTCTCGCAGGCCTGCACGCTCGGCCTGTCGTTCACCGTCACCAAGTCGACGGCCACCCGGGCCGAGGCGGCGCGAATGGACGAGTTCTTCTCGTCGAGTTGCGACGCGCTCGAGATCAGGGTGCCCGAGTCGTTCATCCCGCCGGCGAAGTCGACCCTCCGGCTGCTCGTCCGCAATGCCGGCAGCGACGAGACGGCCGCCACGTTCTCGTTCGACGATCCGCCGTTCGACGCGCGGCGGTCAAGCTACGTGATCGCCGGGGGCGACCTGAGGAACTTCGTGGGCGATACGTCGCGTCCGGCCACCGACAAGACGCTCCGCGGCGCGGTGAAGCCATATCTCGACACGCTGCTGCTGCGGGGCCAACTCGCCGACGACGGCGACGACGTGACGCTCCTGGCGACGGCCACGCTGGCATCGGGCGACCACGACGTGCCGGTCGGGGGCGAGATCACGGTGCGCGCGGTCCGCCGCGGCCGGACCACCGTCGAGCCCGCCCCGGCGGACGTCGCTCCGTAGATCCGGGTCACACGTGAGGCTCGCGCGGCGCGGGCTCGGGGGCTGCCCCTCGTGGCGCGGGTTTTCAACCCGCGGCGCACCCCCGCAAACCCCGCATCGGAAGCCCCAATCGCGTGAGCGATGGGGACTGAGCCTCACGTGGCGCGGGTTTTCAACCCGCGGCGCAGCCCCGCAAACCCCGCATCGGAAGCCCCGATCTCCGAGCCATGCCCGCTGGCCGCATGCCCGCATCGCTCACGCGATTGCGGCTTCCGGAGGAGAGACGAACGTCCGGCGACGAGGCACGGGCAGCCGCGCGCTGCAGCCTCGTTGCTACGGATCATGGAACCCGGAAGCGGTGCTGAAGTGACGCGCGAGGATCACGCGGAGTCCGTATCAGGCAGGGTGTCAGGCCGCGCGGAAAACCCACGCGACCCGGCTCGGGCGCGGGTTGACCCCGCGTGCTTTGACAGCATCCGTGCGCGTTGTCACCATGGCGCCAGGTGGACATGGACCTTAGAAAGTGCACCAGCGTGCCCTCGCGAGGCTCACTGCCGACGGCCATCCCTCTGGTGGCGGCGTGTCTCCTCACCCTCCCCAGCCCGGCCAGCCCTCCGGTGGCGCCGACCGAGCCGCTCACGGCTGCGGAGGAGCGGGAGAAGTTTCGCCTGCCCGCAGGCTACGAAATCCAGCTGGTGGCCGCCGAGCCCGAGATCCAGAAGCCGATGAATCTCGCCTTCGACGCCCGCGGGCGGCTCTGGGTGACGCACTCCGTGGAGTATCCCTTCGCCCCGCCTCCCGACGCGGCCCCCCGCGACGGGCTCACCGTGCTCTCCGATTTCGGCCCCGACGGCAGGGCGCGGAAGGCCCACCGATTCGCCGGCGATCTCTCCATTCCCATCGGCGTCCTACCCCTCGCGGACGGCGGCGACGGCACCACGGCCGCGATCGTCTGGTCGCTCCCCCACATCTGGAAGCTCACCGACACCGATGGCGACCTGGTGAGCGACACCCGCGAAGTCCTGTACGGGCCGTTCGACTTCGTCGACACCCACGGCGACCAGAACTCCTTCCGCATGGGTCTCGACGGCTGGATCTATGCCTGCCACGGCTTCCGCAACGACTCCAAGGTGCGGCTCCGCGGTGCTGGCCCGGTGGTGCTCGAGATGCAGTCGGGAAACACCTACCGCTTCAAGCCCGACGGGTCGGCGATCGAGTTGGTTTCGCGGGGCCAGGTGAATCCCTTCGGCATGGCCTTCGACGCGCTCGGCAACCAGTTCACCGCGGACTGCCATTCCAGACCGCTCTCGCTCGTGCTTCGCGGGGCATGCTACGAGAGTTTCGGCAAGCCTCACGACGGCCTCGGCTTCGGGCCGTCCGTCACCGGCCACGACCACGGGTCGACCGGCATCGCCGGGGTGATCATCGGCGAGAGCGACGCCCTCGCCAGCGGTGACCGCGGCAGCGCGTTCGTCGGCAACGTGATCACCAACACGGTCCACCGCGACCGCCTCGCCTGGCGCGGCAGCTCTCCGTGGGTCGACGCGCCGGAGGACTTCGTGACCTGCGACGACTGGTGGTTCCGCCCCGTGGACCTGCAGATCGGCCCCGACGGGGCGGTCTACATCGCCGACTTCTACAACTGCATCATCGGCCACTACGAGGTCGACCTGCATCATCCGCGGCGGGACCGCGAGCGCGGCCGGATCTGGCGGGTGATGACGACCGCGAAGGCGACCGGCACGCCCCCCGATCTCTCCGGCCTGCCGGTGGCCGGACTGGTCGAGCGGCTGGGAGCCCCCACCGGCACGCTCCGCCGCCTGGCCTTCGAGACGCTGCTCGCCCGCGCATCGCAGGACGAAGCGGTGGCCCAGGCGCTCGACGGGGCGATGCGGGCGATGCCGAGCGGGACGGGCGAGACGATCGCCGCGGGACCGATTCCGACCGATGCGGCGGCCCACCGCCGGGCGCTGGCGCTGCGTGGCCTCGACCGGCTGGGCCGCTGCGACGCCGCCTGTCTCGCGACGGCCGCGGCGGATCCCGCCGTGATCGTGCGGGTCCATGCGGCCCACCTGCTCGCAGAGCGGGCATCGTGGGGGGCCGCGGACCGCGACCTCGTCCATCGGCTGCTCGCCGACGGCGATCCGTTCGTCCGCCGGGCGGCCGCCGCCGCGGCCGGCCGCCACCCAGACGTCGCCAGCGTGCCGCTGCTGGCGCGGGCGTGGGACGCGGCCGAGACGGCCGACGTGCAGCTCATCCACGCCCTGCGGATCGCTCTCCGCGACACCCTCCGCGGCATCGATCCTGCGGCGCTGGCGACACTCGATCCCGGATCCGGCGCGGAGGCAACCTCCATCTGGGGCCGCGTCGCCGACGTCGCGGCCGTGACCGGCAGCGCGGACACCGCGTGGTTCGCCCTGACCGCGGCGCGGCGGCACGATCTCGGACCGGAGGTCACGGCCCGGGCGTTGGCCGGCGTCGCGGAGCGATGCGGCATCGAGCGGGTCGACGAGGCGGTGGCCTTCGCCCGCGGGAGCGGTCCGGCCGATCGTCCGTTTTGCGCTCTCGTCGAGGGCTGGCAGCGGCGCGGCAAGTCGCTCGAACGCGGCACCGCGCTGGGCCAGTGGGCGGAGGCGCTCGCCGGCGAAACGCTTGCGGCTGCCGCGGCACACGGCCCCGCCGGGGATCCGCAGCCGCTGCTGGTGTCGCTCGCCGCCGCGCGGCAACTCGGGCTCACGGGGCTCGCCGACCCGGTGGCGACGATCCTCGCCGACGGTCGATCGTCCGACGAGGCGCGGATCGCGGCGGTCGAGACGCTGCTCGCACTCGACGAGCCACGAGGCACCGCGGCCGCCGGAGGCTTGGTCGCCGACGGCCGGCTGGCCACGGGCTTGCGCAAGGGCGTGGCCGAACGGCTCGGCAGCGTGCGGAGCCCGGCAGCGGCCGCGGCGCTGGTGCAGGCGCTGGCGACGGCGCCCGAGCCACTCGAGCAGCCGGTCGCGCTGGCCGCGGCCGCCACGCCGGAGGGTGCGGCGCTGCTCGTCGATGCCATCACCGCCGGCAAGGCCTCGGCCCGCATCCTGCAGCAGCCCGCCGTGGTGGAGCGACTCGAGGCCGTCGGGGTCGAGAACCTGCGACCGCGACTGGCGGAGCTGACCGACGGCCTGCCGCCGGCCGACGAGGCGCTCCGGCGGCTGATCGACACCGTGGCTGCCCGGCACGCGGCCGGCCCGGTCGATCCGGCCACCGGCGCGGCGGTGTTCGGCCGCGCCTGTGCCGCCTGCCACGCCCGAGGCGGGGTCGGGGCCAGGATCGGGCCACAGCTCGATGGGATCGGTCAGCGGGGCCGCGATCGGTTGCTCGAAGACCTGCTCGATCCGAGCCGCCATGTCGACGATGCCTTTCGGACCACCATCCTGCAGCTGACAGATGGCCGCGTCGTGACGGGGCTGCGGCTCCGCGACGAGGGCGGCGACGTCGTCCTGGCCGACGCCCTCGGCAAGGAACTGCGGATCGCGGCCGCGGACATCGCCGCAACGCGGGTCTCCCGGCTCTCTCCGATGCCGAACAACGTGCGGGAGTTGGTCGGCGAGGAGAACCTGCCCCACCTGCTCGCCTACCTGCTCGAGTCGGCTGCGGCGGCACCCTGACGGCCATCGGGATTTTTCTGCCGTTGCGGCGGAGTCAGCGAGGCACCGGGAACGAGCGTGGGCTTGACCTCGATGGTGACCGCGGCGCCGTCGAACTCGCCCGTGATCCGCCGCGTCAACTGCCGCACCGCGAGCCTGCCGATCTGTCGCAGGTGGACGTCGATGCTGGCGAGGGTCGGCAGCAGTCCCGTGACCAGGCTCTGCTCGTTGTTGCAGGAAATGACCGAGATCTCGCCCCCCGGCTCCAGGCCCCGGTTCGTGAGCGCCCGGTACGTCATGACCGCGATGCTGTCGGCCGGGCAGAAGATCGCGGTCGGCCGCGGCTGCTCGCGGAGCAGCGCGTCGACGAGCGGCTGCACGTCGGCGACGCTCATGATCGGCTGGATCGGGAATCCGCCACTCATGCCGCGCCGGCTCGTGAACGCCGCGACGCTGGCCTTGCGTCCGGCGGCAGCCTGCCGGAAGCCCTGTTCGCGGACGACGAACATCGCGTGGTCGGCCTTGGGATTGATGAAGCCGAGTCGCCGGTGCCCCTTGGCCATCAGCACCTCCGCCGCGACCCGCCCCACGGCCAGGTTGTCGGGGTTGACCGCGTCTCCCTCCACCCCTTCCGGCCTTCCCAGAACCCAGATCAGGGAACTCGACTGGAGCACGCCCTGGAGTTTCGAGCCCAGCGCCGCCACGATGTCGCCCTGGAGCGCCGCCTTGGCGATGATCCCGTCGAACCGGGTCCGCCGGAGCGACCGCGGCGGTTCGGACGGATCCGGGACGTTGACGAGCACGGGGTGGGCACCGACTTCGGAGAGGGCTTCCTCGGCACCGTGGATGGCCTCGCCGACGGCCGGAGAGCCGGCGAGCGTGCGATCGATGCCGAGCATCGCGATCGCGATCCGCCTTCCCGCCAGCGGCTCACTGCGGCGGCGGCCGGAGCGATCGCGAAGCGGCCGGTAGCCCATCGCCTCCGCGATCCGGCGCACCCGGGAGATGCACTCCTCGCTGATCTGCGGATGGCCGCGGAGGGCCCGGCTCGCCGTGCCTGGCGACACGCCGGCCGCGGCGGCGACGTCTCGAACCGTGATACTCAATCGGGGAATCCTCCGATCAGCGCACGAAAGCCTCGAGCAGCCCTCTGGAAACCTGACTTCCTCCGCCTCGAACCGTGGCCGAAGGAGGGTACGGTCGGAATCCGGCCCGTGATCCATCTGCCATGCCGTCACCCCTCGTTGAAGATCGCCCGGGGCCGACGTCCGCAACGACCGACACCGAGCACCTTCGACAGCGTAGCGATGGCCACGATGGACGTCATTTGACGCCGCTTGCATCTTTTTGTATTAATCGTTCATGGCAGCACCGAGCGAGACGCGGCGGTTTCCCGATCGCGTGGCAGCGCAGGTGCTGCGTCTGTTCGACGCCCTGCCCGACGTGTATCTGTTCGTGAAGGACCGCGAGAGCCGCTTCGTCACGGCGAACGCGGCGTGGCTTGCCCTCCACGGGTTCCCATCGGAGGCGGCGGCGGTCGGCAAGAGCGACTACGACCTCAACCCGCCGGCTCTCGCCGCCCAGTACGTGGCCGAGGACCAGCGGGTGATGCGGGCGGGAAAGCCGCTCCGTGAGCAGGCCTGGCTCGTGCCCGACCACACCGGTCTGCCGCAGTGGTACCTGTGCACCAAACTGCCGCTCTTCGCCGCTGACGGCGGGGTCATCGGCATCGCGGGAGTGCTGCGACCGTTCGGCAACGCCGGCCACGCCCCAGACGAATACCGGCGGCTGACGCCGGTCCTCGAGCACGTCGTCACGCAGTATCGGCGGCCGCTCGCCGTGGGCGACCTCGCCCGCCGGGCCGGTTTGTCGGCGAGCCAACTGCAGCGGGAGTTCCGCCGGCTGTTCGGCATGACGGTCGGCGACTACGTACTCCGGCTGCGGCTGCTGATGGCGCAGCGGCGGCTCCGCCTCACCACCGATGCGGCGGGGCGGATCGCGATCGACTGCGGGTTCTACGACCAGGCCCACTTCACGCGGGCCTTCAAGCGGCACACCGGCCAGACGCCGCTGGAGTACCGCCGCGGCCTGCGGCCCTTGGGCTGAGCGGCCCGGAGCCGCTCAGCCGGCCCCCCCTACGGGCCACGAGCCACATCTCCCCGCTCATCCCCTCCGCGCCGTGCCGCCTCGAGGATCTCGGCGACGACCACGTTGTACTCGAGGCTCGAGAGGGGATCGACCTCACACTCGCCTCGCACGACGTGCCGCAGGTACGTCCACTCGTCCTTCAACGCCGCGGGAAGCGCCGGCGGCCGGATCGATGTCGGGCCGCGGTTCTCCTCACGCACCGCCAGGTCGCCCCACTTGCCCGCGTGGATCGAGCCGCGCTCCGTGTGCAGATCCATCTCCTTGGTGTCGTGGGTCCACGCCCACGAGGCCTGGATCGTCGCGGTCGCGCCGGGGTACGTCAGCACGATCGTCGCGTCGTCGTCCACGTCGGGATAGCGATCGGCCTTGAGTGTCGAACGGCTGGCCACCACGCTCGTCGGACGCCGACCTTCCATCAACCACGTCGCGAGCACCGCGCCGTAGCAGCCGAAGTCGACCACCGCGCCGCCGCCGTTGGCCTCCGGATCGATCAGCCAGTCCACGAACTCAGCCGCGCACCCGATCTCCCGCGGACCCTTGTGGCCGTGCCGGAAGACCATCCGTCGGATCGGCGCCCGCTCGCCGGACATCGCCATCCGTCCCGCCTCCCGCACCGAGGCGTACCAACTCGTCTCGAAGTTCGTGAGCTCGGGTTTTGCACTTTTTGAGGGCCGAATCGCGGGCTGAAACTGGCCTCTGAAAAGCGGCGAGCCTCCTTCAAAGTGAGTGGACTTCAACCCCCATTCACTT
>Ga0194119_10012019_pt1 | contig 11058 bp, 11 predicted proteins | sample TA2MahC100mmetaG_FD_148620 | JGI IMG/M metagenome (GOLD analysis project Ga0194119, IMG submission 148620) | Freshwater microbial communities from Lake Tanganyika, Tanzania - TA2015018 Mahale Deep Cast 100m | ecosystem: Environmental > Aquatic > Freshwater > Lake | place: Tanzania: Lake... | reverse complement strand
GCTGAATTGTATAAGGAAAAAATTCCTAAAAAATTTCACGAAACTATTAAAATAAATTTATCATTCTTAAAAAACAAATCAAAGTCATTAGAGGACATATATAATAACTCTAAATACATATTTTCTTATGAACTAAAGGAAGAGCAGATACAAAAAATAGATAAATCTAAATTAAATATTATAAAAAATATTTATTCTCTTGTAAAAAAAGAAAATAATATAAGTAAAGATTATTTAAAAAATATTTTTGATAAAATTATTGAAACTGAAAAAATTAACTTTAAAGATTTAGGACAGCCATTAAGAATTATATTAACTGGTTCTGAGTATGGTCCGGCTATCTACGATATAGCTAATTCTTTAGGTTTAAATGAGTTTGTAAACCGATTAGAACTATTTATTACAAAAATAGACAAAAATATTAAAAACTGATAACTAAATTTTATGTCAGACAAATGTTTCATAGAAATAGACAGTAAAAAATACGAATTACCAGTCAAAAAAGGTACCATTGGTCCTTCAGTCGTCGATATTAGGGATTTTTATAAAAATACCGGTCATTTTACCTTTGATCCAGGTTTTACCTCGACTGCGAGTTGCCAATCCAATATTTGTTTTATTGATGGTGATAAAGGAACTCTTTTATATAGAGGGTATGAAATTGAGCAATTATCTGAAAAGAGTTCATTTTTAGAAGTTGCTTATCTTCTAATTAAAGGTGAGCTTCCTACAAAAGATCAATTCAACGAATTTTCTAGTGCTATTAAAAACCATACTATGGTTCATGAGCAAATAAGATCTTTTTACAATGGATTTAGACGCGGCAGTCACCCTATGGCTATGATGTTAGGCGTTGTGGGTGCTTTATCTGCTTTTTATGCAGACTCTGCTAATGTAAATGATCCCAAAGAAAGAGAGATATCATCCAGAAGAATGATAGCTAAAGTTCCAACTTTAGCTGCTATGGCCTATAAATACTCAATTGGCCAACCATTTGTATATCCTGATAATGAATTTAATTATTGCGAGAATTTCTTAAATATGTGTTTTTCTGTTCCAGCACAAAAATATAAAATAAATAAAGTACTAGCTAATGCACTAGAAAAAATATTTATACTTCATGCAGATCATGAGCAAAACGCATCTACTTCAACTGTAAGATTGGCTGCTTCTTCAGCTGTTAATCCATTTGCATCTGTTGCTGCTGGTTTTTCTGCACTTTGGGGACCATTACATGGTGGTGCTAATGAGGCAGCATTAAACATGTTAAAAAAAATTGGAAGCGTCAAAAATATTCCCGAATATATAAATCGAGCAAAGGATCCTAATGACAATTTTAGATTGATGGGATTTGGACACAGAGTATATAGAAACTATGATCCTAGAGCTAAGGTTATGCAAAAAGCTTGTCATGAAGTGCTTGAGGCTTTGGGAAAAAAAGATGATGACTTATTAAAAATAGCTATAGAACTTGAAAAAATTGCTCTAAATGATGACTATTTTGTTCAAAAAAAACTGTACCCTAATATAGATTTTTATTCTGGAATAACCCTTAGTGCAATGGGTTTTCCAACTGAAATGTTTGTCGTTCTATTTGCTGTAGCTAGGACCTCTGGATGGATTGCTCATTGGAAAGAAATGTACTCAGATCCAAGTAATAAATTAAATAGACCTAGACAATTATATGCTGGATCAACAAAAAGGAACTTTTTAGACATCAATAAAAGATAATTGTTATTCAACAATATAATTTGAGATTTTTTTAAGACTATCAGGAACAATTATAGTCTCTAAAATTTTAGAATATTGCGAGACAACTTCATTCCTTAATAATTCATCATCAATAAATTCTTTTACTTTTTTATAAATATCATCTGAATTACATTTGTTTTGTATTAATTCAGGTATTATTTCTTTTTGCGCAATAACATTTATAATATTACCAAATTTTGTTTTAATAAAAGGTTTAATTAACAAATAGTTCAACCAAGATGTTTTATAGACAACAATTAATGGACATTTGTTTTTACAAATATCAAGTGTAATTGTTCCTGATTTGGAAACACTTAAAATTGAATTTTGGATATAAAAATTTTTGTCACTTTCAGTTGTAGTAATTATAAAATTACTAATTTTAGATTTTTTTAAATAATTAGTTATTAAATTTCTATTATTTTCAATAGTTGGAATATGAAAAATAAATTTTTGATTAAAATTTATTTTTTTAATTATTTCAATAAATATGGGCATAAAGATTTTTAATTCTGAACTTCGGCTACCTGGGCATAATGTAAAATACTTATTACTTATTTGTTTAATTTCATTAACTTTAAAAACAGAAAAATCAAGAAAAGGGTGACCAACAAATGAATTTCTAATAAAACCCTCAAAATATTTTTTTTCAAAAGGAAAAAGAAAAAGTAAATGATCTATAAACTTATATAGAATTTTTTTTCTGTTTTCTCGCCAAGCCCAAACATGTGGAGCTACTAAGTGTACAGTTTTAATTTGACTATTTTTATTTTTAATTTTTTTTAAAATTCGAAATGTAAAATCGGGAGAATCAACAGAAAAAATAGTATCAGGATTAAATTTCTAAAATTTTTTAATTGTATAATTAATTCTTTTTTTTATAGCAAATATGTTCTTGATCACATCAAGAAAACCCATATATGAAATTTCAGAAATATCAAAAATGCAGTTTATATTTTGTAATTTTAGATTATCTCCACCAATTGCCAAAAATTTTATATTTATATCTTTTTTCTTAATTTCATTAATTATCAAAGAAGCTATTTTATCTCCTGATGGTTCACCGGTAATAATAAATATTTTTTTAGACAATTAAATTGATGTAATAAAAAAATTGTTTCTTATTGTTGTATCTAGAATTCTTTTTTTATCTAAAAGAATATTTTTATTTCTTTTTAGAGCGATACCTTTAATATTAGCCTTTATACAGTTTTGAACAGTTTTAAAGCCTATTGTAGGTAAATCAACTCGGAGATCTTGATTACTTTTTGGAAATTTAATTAAAATAGATTTTTGTTTTAAATTATATTTCTTTCTTAAAAATGAGGCTCTTTTAATAGTTTTGTCTGTGCCTTCTGGTCCTTCTATTGCTAAAACAAAACCATCATTTATTATTACAGACTGACCAATATCAAATTTACTTAAACTCTTAATTATTTTAACGCCTTTTTCAATAGTACTTTTATCCTTATAACTTACTTGAACATTGTTAATAAGCTTATCTTTAAAAATTAACTCTGGAGTGAATTTCATACTATTTAAGACTTGTATCTTATTTTCTCTAAAAATTTTAATTACTTCTTTCAAAATGCTTCCATCTCCTTTTCTGAAAGCAACGTATAATCTTTTGTAATATTTTATGGATCTAAAATTAAAATCACTTAATGAAAGATTGGGACGAAGAACTTTTCCTGCAAAAATGATTTTATTACATTTATTACTTTTTAAAATTTGCAAAGCTTTATCTACCTCAGTAATATTAATGCTAAAGGAGTTGTGATATTTTCTATAAATTTCATTAAATGTCAGGTCTAAAATAATAAATTTAATTTTTTTTTTTTTTAATAATTTTATTAAAATTTTTGGTAGATTTGTATCACCTAGTATTAGAGCTAACATAAAAATTTAAGGTCTACATATTGGTCTTTTTTTACTCTTTTCCAAAAAAGAAATTACTTCTTTAACTGTTTGAAATTTATTAAATTTTTTGGCTTCATTAATGCCGTTTTTTAGTAATTTATTCGAAAAAATTAGATCTATCGATTTCTTTAAAATGCTGATTTCTTTAGATTGATAGTTATGTCTTTTTAAACCAATTATATTCACGCCATGTAAATGCGATCTATTTCCAATTACAAAACCGTATGGGATAACGTCTTTCTCAACTCCTGTCATACCTCCAACTATTGCTAATTTTCCAATACGTGTAAATTGCTGAACAGCTGAATTTCCACCTATAATCACGTTATCATCAATTTCAACGTGACCAGCAATTGCCACATTATTTGCAAAAACAACTTTATTACCTATTTTAGAGTCATGCCCAACATGAGATGATGTCATAAACAGACACTTACTTCCAACAGTTGTGATACCACCACTCTCTTCTGTGCCTCTATTTATAGTTACAAATTCTCTAATAATACAATCTTTTCCAATAAAGACTTTTGTTCCCTCGCTCTTAAATTTTAAATGTTGAGGAGAAGTTCCAATACACGCAAATGGGTATATTTCACATCCATCAGAGATTATTGTATTACCAGTTATAAAAACATTTGCAGATATTTTAACATTTCTTCCAATTTTAACATCTTTGTCAATAAAAGTATTATGACCAACTTGAACCGAGGAATCTAAATTAGCATATTTATTAATAAAGGATTTTTTACTGATCATTCTTTTTATCAACAATTGTTGCCATCCATTCGCTTTCAGCCATAATCTTATTATCTATCATGGCAATACCTTTATACTTCCATATTTTTCCTTTTGATTTTAAAGCCGTTATATTTAATTGTAACTCTGAATCAGGAAAAATTGGATTTCTAAATCTAGCATTCTGGATTGTCATTAAATACACCAATTTATTTTTTACTATCTGTGGATCTAAACTGTATGCCGTTAATGCGGCGGCGCTTTGACCAAAGGCTTCTACGATTAAAACTCCCGGCATTACAGGTTGGCCTGGAAAATGTCCACTGAAAAAAAAACTGTCTTTTGTAATATTCATAATTCCTGTAGCTGAAATCATAGGAACAATATTAATTAATTTATCAATCAATAAAAAAGGTTCCCTATGAGGAATTAAGTTTTCTATTTCTTTTTTGCTAATCTCTTTTTTTAAAATCATTTCTTGTTTTGCTTTACAAATTCTCTTAAACTTTTTGCTGGGTAACCCATAACAATCTGATTGTCATCAATACTTGATACTACACCACTTTTTCCACCAATTTTAACATAATTACCAATTTTTAAATGATGAGAGATACCAGCTTGACCTCCAATTAAAACATTATTGCCAATTATAGTGCTGCCGGCAATGCCAACTTGAGACGCAATAATGCAAAAGCTTCCTATTTTGACATTGTGAGCTATTTGGACTTGATTATCTATTGTAGAGAATTCACCAACAACTGTATCTGATAAAGTTCCACGATCTATAGTGCATAATGAGCCAATTTGACAATTATTTTCAAGAACAACTCTTCCAATGTGTGGAAAATTAAGTCTTGTTTTATCTATATATTTAAAACCAAATCCCGTTTGACCAATCAAAGTTCCAGATTTTATAATTACATTATCTCCAATTAAAGCATTACTAATGATCACATTTGAACCAATCAGGCAATTATTACCTATTTTCACATTGGGCTTAATAATAACATTATTTCCTATTTTGGTACCATTTCCAATTTCAGCCGTTTTATCTACTAATGTATTATGACCAATAAAGATGTTTTTTTTAATCAGATTTATATTTTTAGAATGTATAACATTTTCATTATCAACATTCGAATTTGGATAAAAAAAATTTACTACTTTATAAAAATCAATTTCGGGTTGTTCAGAAATTAATGGTATTGTTTTTTTATTTAAATATTTTTTAAATTTTTTATTAATAATGCATACTAATGCGTTTGTATGCATAGCATCTTTTAAATAATTAGAACTATTTAGAAATGTAATTTCAGAATTACTAGCTTCTTTTATACTATTTACATTTAATATTTTTTTTTTAATTTTTTTTTTATAAGATAAATTACAAATTTTTTCTAAATCTTCTAATAAAATAAATTTTATTTTTTTATGAAAAAAATTATTCATAATAATTGTAAATAAATGTTAAAAGCTTGATCCAATATTAAATACAAATCTTTGTTCTTTATCGGTTGAAGATTTAGTAATTGGTAATGCATAAATAAAACTTACTGGACCTATTGGCGTTGTAATATCCAATCCAAGTCCAGCTGAACTTCGTAATTTATTATTGACTGAAATAGTGTCTGAATAGTCAACGCCCCATACATTTCCTAAATCATAAAAAAGATACGAATTTGACTTAAAATTATTAGGAATAAAATTTGGAAATGAAGATTTAAAACTTAATGTTGCAAGATTATTTCCTCCTACATGATCACCCCCATCAACTGGACCAATTCCTCTTGTCTCAAATCCTTTAATATCATAATTTGAAGTATAGAGCCTATCAGAAATTTTTACAGAATCTGTGCTCAACTTTGAAACATTTGCTAATCTTAATTTTACTGAACCTGTAGATTTATCCTCAAGAATTTCTTGAAATATTGTAGCATTAAATCCGGTTTCAATATTAGGAACATCACTTAAAAATGTAGCATGATTTTGTTCGAAAGATAAAATGTAGCCTGAAGTTGGATTAAATTTTGAGTTTCGTTGATCAAAAGAAATATTATAACCTATTGAATTTGTTATATAATCACCTTCTCGTTTCTTCAGTAAACTTGATGCACTAGCAGTAGTTGATACACTGTCATATTGCAATGAAATTAACGGTCTAAGAAATACATCCTCATAAATCTCATATCTTGTTCCAATTCTTGTTCCTGCTCTGGTATTTGTATAACCTGCATTTTCATAATCATTACGCTCTGAATAAAGTCCTAGAATAAGGTCTCTACTTGAATTTCTGTAATTGGGTTCGATATAAGTAAAGTCGCCGTTGATTCTCTCTTTAGTTGCTCTTATGACAGCGTTTAAATTAATACCCTTCCCTAGAAAGTTAGCTTCGTTAACTGATGTCTCAACCATAAATCCGCTACTTCCATATCCAGCACCAGCACTTATACTTCCGGTCGGTTTTTCTTTAACAAAAATATCTAAATTTTTAAAATCTTTTCTATCAGAATCAATAATTTTATAATTAATATCTCTAAACAATCCGGCAGATTTAATATTATCAACAGAATTCCTTAATTTAAATAAATCTAAATAATCTCCTTCTACAATATTAATTTTATCTCGAATTACTTTTTCTTCAGTTATATTATTACCGTAAAAATTAATTCTACCAATTAAAGATTTTTTACGGTCATTAACTTGTACAACTAAATTAATATCGCTTTCGCTTAATTTTAACTCATCAATAATTATTTCAAAATTATTATATTTTTTTTTTTCAAGATATTCATTTAACTTATTATAAGTTTTAGTCGTTATAGCTGGGGAGTAAACTTTATTTCTTAAAGTATCATTTGCTAATTTACTTAATTCATTAATATCGTCTTTTTTAATAATCGTATTATTAGTTTTAATTTCGGCCTTAGCAAAATTAAATTTATTTCCTGAATTAATTACAAAAGTCAAAGAAAAATTATTATTTTTGGTAATAGAAGCAAAAGCGCTTTCAATTTGAACATCATAGAAACCGCGTGATTTATAAAAGTTTTTTAATAAAATTTTATCATATTCAAGATTTTCTTCTGAAAAAGGTGATGCGGTAAAAATTTTCCACCAGCTGTCTTCTTTTGAAGATATAACATCAATTAATATAGAATCCTTAAAAAATTTTTTACCAATAAAAAAGATATTTTCAATTTTTGAAATTTGATTTTTATTTATATTATATATTAAGTTAATTTGAGAATTTTCAATTTTAATTACTTCTGGATTTACAGTTGAATTAAAATATCCTCGAGATTTTAAATATGCTAAAATATTTTCAGTATCATTTTTTAATTTGGCAGTAGAAAAAATAATGTTTTCTTTTAATTTAGTAATTTTATTAATTTCTTTTAAATCATCTTCTTCTAAACCGTTAATATAAAAAAAATTAACAACAGGGTTTTCAATAACTACTATTTTTAAAACATCTTGACTAAAAGATATCTTAACATCAGAAAAGAAGTCAGTATCATAAATTTTTTTAGTTAGTTCATTAATGTATATGGAGTCTACGTTTTTATTTTTTTTATCAACTAAAGTTTCTATAGTGTTTGAATTAACTCTTACGTTTCCAGAAATGTCGATTTTTTTAATCTCAGAGTAAGAACTAGTTGTTAAGAAAAAAAAAAAGATTAATACAAATCGTATCAAGATACTAATCTCCTACAAAAGTTATATGCTTTAAAAACGTCATTTATATGTCGAATCTTATTATTTTTTAAGTAATTTTTAACAATTTTTGAATTTAAAATACTCAATAGTTTATACACAATATCGGTAAAATATATCTTATTATTGATGAAACTTGCTACTAAAATTTCATTTAAAATGTTGATTATAACAAATCCAGTTTCATTTATCTGTTTAGTTAATTTTAAAATCTTTATTGCTGGTAAATTTTCAATTTTCGGTTCATAAAATGAAAGACTTTTATCAAAGTAATTTTTTTTATTTGTATTTTTATTAATATACGAATTTCCATATAATGAATTGGCAATTGGTATTTTCATATCGTTATTGTGATAGATCATTGAGGAAAGGCCATTTTGAAATTCAACAATAGCATGAATTAATGATTGAGGATGAATCATTATTTCAAACTTATTTATTGGAAGATTAAAAATTAAAGATGCCTCTATTACTTCGAGCACTTTGTTCATTAAATTTGCAGAATCAATTGAAATCTTTTTACCCATTTTCCAATTAGGATGTCTTGCAGCTTGATCAGGAGAAACTTTTTTTAAATTAATAGATTTTCCATAGAAAGGCCCTCCTGATGCTAGTAGGTAGATTTTTTTTATTAATTTTTTATTTTTATGCTCAATTAACTTTGCAATTGAAAAATGTTCCGAGTCAATTGGTGCAAAAGTGCAATTATATTTTTTAAGTTCTATTGAAATAAATTTCCATCCACAAATAATACTTTCTTTATTAGCTATTAATATTTTTTTAGAAAATTTAATAATATTAATAGTTGGTAATAAACCAGAAATTCCTGAAATAGCCGACACTGTAATATCAAATTTTATTTCTTTGAGTGAGTTAAGATCATTAATAATTATAATTTTATTTTTTTTACAAAAATCTTTAATTTTATTTACTAAAACTAAATTATTTGCATAAATATATTTTGGTTTAAATTCATTTGCTTGTTTTAATAATAATTTAAAATTTTGATTAGCGCTTAATAATAAAACCTCAAAATTTTTTTTATCTTTAGAAAGAATATTTAATGTAGAAATACCAATACTGCCTGTGGAACCCAGAATACAAATTTTTTTTTTCATTAAATTATAAAATTTCCAAATATTATTATCCAAATTAACCCATCTAACCTATCTAAAAAACCACCATGACCAGGAATAAAGTTAGACGTATCCTTTTTATTATTTTTACGTTTAACGTAGGACATCATTATATCTCCAGCTTGTCCTATAATTGATAAAATAAATTGGGCAAATATTATTGAAATACTAAATTTATAGTTAGGATCTAAAAAAAAAATTAAAAAAGCAAATTGACTTAAAAAAATTGACCCAACTAATCCAGACCAAGTCTTATTTGGGCTTATTTTAATTAGCTTAGGACCCCCAATTAATTTTCCAAAAATATACCCACCAATATCTGTCAACCAGGTAATAAGAATTAACCATAAAAATTTAAGATTAAATTCACTTAAATTATAAATCCTTAATATGGAGATAAGAAAAATTAATAAAATAATTAGACCAAAAATAAAAAGTAGGCCTTTTTTACTAAAAAGATTTAACCACTCATAAATACAAAACAAAAATGTAATAATAATTAATATGTTAAATAAATATTTTTGATAAAGAAGAATATAAATTAGTGGAAATGCTAATAAAGAAATAATAAGTCTTTTTGCAAAATTACTCATTTAATCCGCCAAATTTTCTTTTAGTAACTCCAAAAGCCTTAATTACTTTTTTTAAATCAAAAAAATTAAAATCTGGCCAATTTTTATTAATAAAAAATAGTTCTGCATATGAAAGTTGCCATAATAAAAAATTGCTCAGCCTTTTTTCTCCGCCAGTTCGTATAAGAATATCAGGATCAGGGATATTATTTGTATATAAATAATTATTGATTAATTCTTCATTAATTTCATTAACTTTAGTTTTATTCTTTATTATATTTTTAAAAGCGTTTACTAATTCTGATTTTGCACCATAATTAAATGCAAAAATTACAGTTATAACGTCATTATTTTTAGTCTTATCTTCAATTTTTTTTATAATAATTTTTAAATCTTTTGGAACATTTTTTAAATCTCCAATAAACTTTATTTTAATATTATTTTTATTTAATTTATTAAAATTTTTTTTATAAAAATATTTAAATAAAAAAAAAAGGTAATCTATTTCTTTTTTAGGTCTATTCCAATTTTCTGTCGAAAACGTATAAAGGGTTAAATATTTAATTTTTATTTTAATACAATGCTCAATAACTTTATTTATATTTAATAGTCCGTAATAATGACCTTTGTTTCTATCGTTATATTTTTTTAAACCCCAACGACCATTACCATCCATTATAATGGCGATGTGGGATGGCGAGATCATACTTTTAATATTTCAACTTCTTTTTCACTTAATTTTTTATCAATCTCTGCAATTTTTAAATCAGTAATTTTTTGAACTTCATTGGAATTTTTTTTTAGATCATCTTCACTTAAATTTTTATCTTTCTGTTCTTTTTTTAGCTCTTCTAATGAATCTCTTCTAATATTTCTTATGGCAACTTTAGCTTTTTCAGCTATGGTTTTTAAAACTTTGATTAGCTCTTTTCTTCTTTCTTCTGTCAGTTTTGGTATTGCAATTCTTAATAATTGACCATCAACTAATGGATTTAAATTTAAATCTGATGTTCTTATTGCTTGATCTACTGCTGAAACATTTGCCTTATCCCAAACCTGTACATTAATCATTTGTGGCTCTGGAATAGAAACTGTAGCTAGCTGACTAATTGGCATTTTTTGTCCGTATACCTCAACTCTTACGCCGTCTAACATCTTAGGATTTGCCCTACCAGTTCTAACAGTAGATAACTCTTTTCCATACGAACTTAAGGACAAATTCATTCTTT
>Ga0194119_10012010_pt1 | contig 11064 bp, 5 predicted proteins | sample TA2MahC100mmetaG_FD_148620 | JGI IMG/M metagenome (GOLD analysis project Ga0194119, IMG submission 148620) | Freshwater microbial communities from Lake Tanganyika, Tanzania - TA2015018 Mahale Deep Cast 100m | ecosystem: Environmental > Aquatic > Freshwater > Lake | place: Tanzania: Lake... | reverse complement strand
CGCCCCACCCCCGGACATCTTGCAACCGACGATCCGCAGGATAGGATACTGAAAGAGGTTTACGGTGTACTGTGTCTGCCCCCTGGTGTAGCTTGCAACCGACGATCCGCAGGATAGGATACTGAAAGCTTTTCACGCCAGACCCGCTCAGCCTCGCTCAGCGCACTTGCAACCGACGATCCGCAGGATAGGATACTGAAAGAGTTGTACAATGCTCGGTACAACGCCGAGCTGTACAACCTTGCAACCGACGATCCGCAGGATAGGATACTGAAAGGCCTTTGCCTGAGCTCGACAAAGCAACTGTACCATTCCTTGCAACCGACGATCCGCAGGATAGGATACTGAAAGTACGCCGTTGATGCGGATCTCACCGTCGGCGTGATACTTGCAACCGACGATCCGCAGGATAGGATACTGAAAGAGTAGCGCCCCCAAAGAGTTCCAGACCCCTTGAACCGCTTGCAACCGACGATCCGCAGGATAGGATACTGAAAGGGCGGCTCTATTTGTGGTATGCGCTCCTGGTGCAAGAGGACTTGCAACCGACGATCCGCAGGATAGGATACTGAAAGTCTATAAGTTAGGTATCCTGCCCTCTGGCTTTAACTTCTTGCAACCGACGATCCGCAGGATAGGATACTGAAAGTTGAAGTAGACAACCACCTTATTGGCGTGGTGCGTCCTTGCAACCGACGATCCGCAGGATAGGATACTGAAAGGGATTAGTTCCCACCAGCTACCCCCCTGCCCATCGGCCTTGCAACCGACGATCCGCAGGATAGGATACTGAAAGGTAGGTCGTGCCGTCGCCGGCGTCCAGAGCAGCAAACTTGCAACCGACGATCCGCAGGATAGGATACTGAAAGCTACGCCGGGGATGTTCGAGTGCTGGCGAAAGCTAACTTGCAACCGACGATCCGCAGGATAGGATACTGAAAGTTTGTAGTGCGAGGGACCAGGCCGCACGTAATCTACCTTGCAACCGACGATCCGCAGGATAGGATACTGAAAGTGCCCACCCGCCAGTTGTGGGAAAGCCAAAGCCACAAGCTTGCAACCGACGATCCGCAGGATAGGATACTGAAAGTGGGCTGCCGGCGCTACCACCACGAGCGCCAGGGGCAACTTGCAACCGACGATCCGCAGGATAGGATACTGAAAGTGATTACACCTGATGGCGAGCAGCCGGTAGCCTCGGTGCTTGCAACCGACGATCCGCAGGATAGGATACTGAAAGTCCGATAGCGGCTTGCGGCACAGCAGCACCGGCTCCCTTGCAACCGACGATCCGCAGGATAGGATACTGAAAGTCTACGTTCTCCACGCTGGCCGCCGCCTGATAGTCTCTTGCAACCGACGATCCGCAGGATAGGATACTGAAAGCTGACTGGCTGGCGCTGGCCATTGGCGCGGCGCTAGCTTGCAACCGACGATCCGCAGGATAGGATACTGAAAGAGACGCTTCCTAGACGCTTACCCGCACTATCCCTCCCTCTTGCAACCGACGATCCGCAGGATAGGATACTGAAAGCCACGGAGTAGGGCCTGGCGTGATAGATCGTCTGCCATCTTGCAACCGACGATCCGCAGGATAGGATACTGAAAGTGAGCAGTCGCAGCGCGCTCACGCAGGCGCAGATTCCTTGCAACCGACGATCCGCAGGATAGGATACTGAAAGCATGTCTGTTTTTCTGGGCGCCATGAGTGTACCTCCACTTGCAACCGACGATCCGCAGGATAGGATACTGAAAGGCAGGATCAGGATGGCCAGGACCGCCCCGCCGATGACTTGCAACCGACGATCCGCAGGATAGGATACTGAAAGGCGTGTTACACGCCGAACACCAAATCCTGCCCACCAACCTTGCAACCGACGATCCGCAGGATAGGATACTGAAAGACGCTAAATGTGGTCGCCCCGCCGCCGTACTGCGCCCGCTTGCAACCGACGATCCGCAGGATAGGATACTGAAAGGGACGAAGCGCCCAAAGGCAAGACGGGGCGGCTCAAGCTTGCAACCGACGATCCGCAGGATAGGATACTGAAAGGCTGGTAGAGATTTACACGCTGTGGCAGGACGCCGATCTTGCAACCGACGATCCGCAGGATAGGATACTGAAAGTGCCGCTGGCCTGGCGGCTGAGGCAAAAGCCAGCATCTTGCAACCGACGATCCGCAGGATAGGATACTGAAAGGCCGAGCTATGATGAGCCAACTGACCAGCAGTGCCGTCTTGCAACCGACGATCCGCAGGATAGGATACTGAAAGAAGGGATGCGGCGGCTATTCGAGCAGCCGTAGGCGGCCTTGCAACCGACGATCCGCAGGATAGGATACTGAAAGGCCGCACAGAGTACGGCATGAGTGACCGGGGCTATACCTTGCAACCGACGATCCGCAGGATAGGATACTGAAAGTCAGCAAAACGGCTCTGTGGATCTCAGGCGAAAGAATCCTTGCAACCGACGATCCGCAGGATAGGATACTGAAAGCTCTTTCTTTCGTTATGCTGGTCTCTACCACAAATGGCCTTGCAACCGACGATCCGCAGGATAGGATACTGAAAGATGAACCCGCAAGCCCTGACCATTGCCGTGCGGGTAGCTTGCAACCGACGATCCGCAGGATAGGATACTGAAAGGACGACGAGATCGCCTTCCGCATCAAGCGGGCGGGGCCTTGCAACCGACGATCCGCAGGATAGGATACTGAAAGAGCGGACGGTAATATAGATAGGGTGGCTGAGGCTGACTTGCAACCGACGATCCGCAGGATAGGATACTGAAAGACGTCAGTTGGTCGGAAACGAATACGGCTTCTGCTACCCTTGCAACCGACGATCCGCAGGATAGGATACTGAAAGGCAGATGCAGGTCTAAGGCAGCAGGATCGCCGAAGGGCTTGCAACCGACGATCCGCAGGATAGGATACTGAAAGGCACGTTGGCGCTGGCCTTCATAAACCGCCCCCGCAACTTGCAACCGACGATCCGCAGGATAGGATACTGAAAGTTCTTCACCCCTCACCAGTATACCGCCAATCATCCACCTTGTAACCGACGATCCGCAGGATAGGATACTGAAAGCTACTTCCATGAAAATCTGCCATCTTTCCTTAGCGAAAGCTTGCAACCGACGATCCGCAGGATAGGATACTGAAAGTGCAGTTTGTGGGCGGCGTGCTGGCCTCCTGGCTACCTTGCAACCGACGATCCGCAGGATAGGATACTGAAAGCAGTATTCCTCTCGCCCCGGCTCCCCTGCCGCCCGCCTTGCAACCGACGATCCGCAGGATAGGATACTGAAAGTCCCCACGGGCCAGCGGCGGGAGCTGGGCTACGATAAGCTTGCAACCGACGATCCGCAGGATAGTATACTGAAAGCTGGCGTATCGTCCACCGCCTTGCCCGCGCCAGGGTAGGCTTGCAACCGACGATCCGCAGGATAGGATACTGAAAGCGCCCCGCCCGCCTCACCACCCTCGGCCACCGGCGACTTGCAACCGACGATCCGCAGGATAGGATACTGAAAGAGCGGCATCGTGCGCTATAGCGCCCCGCCGGGCTTACCTTGCAACCGACGATCCGCAGGATAGGATACTGAAAGGTTGAGCCATAGCCTCCGCCGACGGAGAGCGTACCGGCTTGCAACCGACGATCCGCAGGATAGGATACTGAAAGAGGGTTCACTTGCCCTCCTCTTGTGTTCCACTTTCGGTCTTGCAACCGACGATCCGCAGGATAGGATACTGAAAGGGCCATGATCGGCTGGCGCAAGCTGGAGGAGCTGATCCCTTGCAACCGACGATCCGCAGGATAGGATACTGAAAGGCCAGGGCGCCAACCGTGTTGGCCTGCGTGGCGCTGCTTGCAACCGACGATCCGCAGGATAGGATACTGAAAGAGACGGCATGGTTGAAGCAATGCGATTGAGGCAGAGAGCTTGCAACCGACGATCCGCAGGATAGGATACTGAAAGAGGCCCATCCGCGCCCGACTCAGCGCCCCAACTCACAGCTTGCAACCGACGATCCGCAGGATAGGATACTGAAAGACTGGTACGCCGACGAGGGCGGGCGGGACGGCTACGCTTGCAACCGACGATCCGCAGGATAGGATACTGAAAGCGGGCCGGGCGGCCAAGTGGCCGCCAGAACGGGCTACGCTTGCAACCGACGATCCGCAGGATAGGATACTGAAAGTTTGCCCACAAGCTGGATAGGCTGACCCTGCCGCAGACTTGCAACCGACGATCCGCAGGATAGGATACTGAAAGTTTGGCCCGAATTAACAACGGTCGCACACCAGACACATCTTGCAACCGACGATCCGCAGGATAGGATACTGAAAGTGGGATAAAAGGCAAGAGCCGACAACGCCTCGCCCGCCTTGCAACCGACGATCCGCAGGATAGGATACTGAAAGTGATCGCCCGCAACGCCGGCGGGGAGACCAGACGCTCTTGCAGCCGACGATCCGCCAGGATAGGACGGGCGCTCCCTGGGGGTGTGCGACGGTGTCCTGCGCGCCCGGTACAGAAACTCGTTGGCGCGGCCAGAGCTGCTGGTGCCGGGGCAGCTTTACCGCTTCGAGGTGGACCTGTGGGCCACAGCGCAGGTGTTCCCGGCCAGACATCGCCTGCGGGTGCAGGTCGCCAGCAGCGATTTTCCCTGGTACGACCGCAATCTGAACACCGGTGGGCCCTTTGGCAGGAGGCCCGCGGGCAGGTGGCCGCCAACACCATCTTCCACGACGCCCTACGGCCCTCGCACGTCCTGCTGCCGGTGATGCCTTAGCGCGTGCCTGCAAAATGGCCGCCTCACTACTTCGTGAGCCAGGGAATTCACCACAAAGAGGGGCGGACGTAACACGTGGGGAGCAGAATTCTCACCGGATTAACGGATCAGCCAACGGATAACGGATAGCCGTGAGCGCCAGAATCTGTCCGGCCTGGCCTCGTGGTGGGCCGATCCGTTATCCGTTCGCTTATGTCCGTTATCTGTTGAGAGTCTGCCTCACCCGGAACACCTCAGCCAAAGTTGTTACTACGAACCAAACTTAGCTCCAAATAAGAGGGACACAAGCATGCACACCAAGTCAGCATCCTACCTGCTGGCCTTGACGATTGTCGTTCTCGGCGGCAGCGGGCTGCTGGCGGCGACGGCAGCCCCCGCTCCCCCCATCGCGCCCGCGCCCCTCCCCCCTGCTGCCCTGGCCGACAATCCCAACCCACCCACCACGCCCGTCCGGCTCGTCTTCGTCCACCACTCTACCGGCGGCAACTGGCTGGCCACCGTCGGCGCCCACGATAACGCCGGCGGCCTGGGCCAGGCGCTGATGGCCAACAACTACTACGTCAGCGCCACCAACTACGGCTGGGAAGTGGCCGGCGACACCATCGGCGACCGTACGGACATCGGCCACTGGTGGGAGTGGTTTCGCGGCCCCAGCCGGGACGCCATTCTGACCGCCCTGTATAGCGAGAACGGCCAGAACATCGGCGACTTCGGCTCCTGGCCGCGCCTGTCGCCGGCCCCCAGCGGCGAGAACGTGATCATCGTGTTCAAATCCTGCTTCCCCAACTCCCACCTGGGCGGCAATCCCAGCGACCCGCCGACGACCGGCGAGAATCCCCTGCGCGGAGAAGATTATAGCTCCGCCTACCACACCGTCGCCAACGCCAAAGGCATCTACAACGACATCCTGGCCTACTTCGCCACGCGCCAGGACAAGCTCTTCATCGTCATCACGGCGCCGCCCCTGCTGGCGAACGATGACATTCAACCCACCGATACCGCCCACGCCGCCAACGCACGCGCCTTCAACAACTGGCTGGTGAACGACTGGCTGGACGGCTACGCCGACAACAACGTGGCCGTGTTCGACTTCTACAACGTCCTGACCAGCAACGGGGGCAGTCCCACCACCCACGACGCCGGCCAGGGGACCGGCAACCACCACCGCTGGTGGAACGGGGCAGTCCAGCACATCCAGAGCGTGAGCAACAACTTCGCGGCCTACGGCGTGGGCGGCGATAGCCATCCCACCGCCGCCGGCGGGCAGAAAGCCTCCGCCGAGTTCGTCCCCCTGCTCAACGTCTTCTACAATCGCTGGAAGGCGGGCCCGGGCGTATCTACGCCCACGCCTACGCCTACCACCGGGCCGTCCCCGACACGGCACCACTTTGTCTACCTGCCGCTCGTTCTCAAGCGCTATCCCCCGCCCTCCGCCAGCCCCACTCCCACACCCACACCGACCACGCCCGGTGCGGGCGGACTCATCCAACCGGCTGACCTGGTGTACGTGGGCGCCTTCCGCCTGCCCGATGACGGCGACCCGCCCCGCACCTTCGCCTATGGCGGCAATGCCATGACCTTCAACCCGGCTGGCGATCCCACCAACACCGACCCCTATCCTGGCTCGTTGTTCATCATGGGCCACGACCGCATCGCTTATGGCGGGCTGCCCAACGGCAACCAGGTGGCCGAGGTCAGCATCCCCGTGCCTACCATCGCCGCCAACCCGGCCGATCTCCCCCAGGCGGCCTTCCTCCAGGGCTTCCACGACGTGACCGCCGGCTACTTCACCCAGCTCGAGGAGATTCCCAAGGTCGGCATGCAGTACCTCAACCATCCGGCCACCGGCCCCAAGATCCACCTGGCCTGGGGGCAGCACCTGCAGCCAGACGACGTGCCTTCCCACGCCTGGTTCAACCCCACGCTGGCCACGCCCAATTTGCAGGGCGTCTGGTTCATCGGCTACCAGAACCTCTACAGCACCAACGGCTACATGTTCGATATTCCCACCTCCTGGGCTGACGCCCACGCCCAGAGTCGCTATCTGGCCACCGGACGCATGCGAGACGGGGGGCAGGGCGGCATGGGACCGACGCTGTTCGCCTATCGCCCCTGGCTGCCCAATGGCTCGGCGCCGATCTCGGGCACGCACCTGGCGGAGACCACCCTGCTGCTGTACGAGAATGCCTACAACACCTCCGACTTCGTGCGCTGCCTGGCGGGCTACCAGCACCCCGACGAGTGGGAAGGTGGCGCCTGGCTGACCACCCCCTCGGGCAGGAGTGCCGTGCTGTTTGCGGGCACCAAGAGCACGGGCACAAAGATGTGGTACGGCTACATCAACCCCCTGGGCCCCGCCTATCCCTGCGTAGATCAGCATGTGACCGATTTCGACACCTGCCGCCTGGCCGATGGCTCATCCTGTCCGGCGCAAGACTATGCGGGCTGCTGTGACGAGGATCTGGGAACGTGTGTGAGTTACCGGGGATGGTGGAGCACCCGCTTCGACGCCCAGTTCATCCTGTATGACCCGGCCGACCTGGCCCGGGTGGCCGCCGGCACCATGGAATCCTGGCAGCCGCAGCCCTACGCTGCGGTGGACATAGACGAACACCTGTACCTCGACCCGCCAGAGTGGGACGAGGTGACCGTGGGCTGGGGCGATCAGCGCCGCAACCGCATCGGCCCGGCGGCTTATGACCGGAACAACGGCCTGCTGTACGTGGTGGAGCTGTACGGAGAGGGGGCCAAGCCCGTGGTGCACGTGTGGAAAGTGCAAGGGTGACTTGCACTTGCGCCAGTACACAGGGATAGGTGCGACGCACTTGATCGAAGTGCGTCGCACCTGGTATTTACACCTGGGGTTTACGCTGGCGTTGTGGCAAGGGACAGGCATGCCGCTCTTCATCGTCGGCTACTTCTTGGTTGGTGGCTACCGGATTGGTTTTGGGCTATGCCCGGAAGTACATCCTGGCTTTGGCGCGAAAACATTCTCTTTGGCCGGCCGGATGCCACCGAGTACGACGTGATCGCCGCAGCGCAGGTAGCCAACGCCCCTGCGTTGCGGCAGGCTTTTTTGTTTGGCCTGTAGCTGTTATACTCTGGTGTGACCGGCGGGAGCGTATCGCCTTGGGGACATGTAGCAACGATTTCAATCGTCGTTCCCGGGAACGGCGACTCAAGTCGCTACTACGTCCGCGCATAACGCCTGGGGTGGCAGTTCTGGCCTGTCCCCAACCCGTGGCGCTCCCACCACCGCCTTGACCTTGGGGACATGTAGTAACGATTTCAATCCTCGTTCCCGGGAACGGCGACTCAAGTCGCTACTACGTCCGCGCATAACGCCTGGGGTGGCAGTTCTGGCCTGTCCCCAACCCGTGGCGCTCCCGGCCACCGCCTTGACCTTGGGGACATGTAGTAACGATTTCAATCGTCGTTCCCGGGAACGGCGACTCAAGTCGCTACTACGTCCGCGCATAACGCCTGGGGTGGCAGTTCTGGCCTGTCCCCAACCCGTGGCGCTCCCGGCCACCGCCTTGACTTACGGGATATTTCGGTTTATAATCCTGGCGAGGCAGAAACTGAGGCTGCAGGGACGATTGTATGTACCCTTTCATGGAAGGTCTGATCGCCGGCTACGGCATCGCCATCCCCGTCGGCGCGGTGGCCGTCCTCATCGTCAACACGGCTATACGCTGTGGCTTCCGCATCGGCTGCCTGGCGGGTGCCGGGGCGGCCACGGCGGATGTCCTCTACGCCATTCTGGCCAGCATCGCTGGCGTGGCGCTGACCGTAGCCCTGCAGCCGCTGGCCGTGCCACTGCGCCTGCTCGGCGGCCTGGTGCTCAGCGGCATAGGCTGTGCCGGCCTGTGGCAGGGGGTGCGGCGCTCGGGCCAGCCCAATCGCCCCGCCGAAGCCTGCGCCCCGCTGCAGACGTACGCCCAGTTTGTGGGCATCACGATCATCAACCCCCTGACCGTGGTCTACTTCACGGCCTTCATCATCGGCCGGGACGCGGCGGCGGCGAGGTTCTCCCTGGCAGCGAATCTCTTGTTCATCCTGGGGGTGGGGCTGTCCTCCCTCTCCTGGCAGACCCTGCTCGCTGCCCTGGGCGGGATCGCCGGCAATCGCCTCTCGCCCCGCTTCCAGTTCCTGACCACCGTTCTGGGCAATCTGCTCGTGGTGGGCCTGGGTCTGCGCATTCTGCTGTCTGCTATTTCCTAACCCGGACAAGCTGGAAGCAGCCAGGAACATCTTACCACCAAGACACCAAGTCACAAAGCTAAAACAAAAAATCTTCGTGCCTTTGCCCCGCGGCGGCGGGGGGCCTGACCGGTCGGCCTGTCTTCGTGGTGAATTTTCTTGCCACCTGTGCAAGAATCTGCTTATTCAAAGAGGAGATACAGATGTCCTCTCATCTCAGCCCCAAGAAGCCCCTGGACTTCCCCCAGAGAATCGCCGCGGGCGTAGAGAGGTGGAAAAACCTCGGTCGTCAGGCCTCCATGGTAGCGGTGCTATTTCTGGGCGTGGTCATCATTGCCGCGGCCGTCGTCTGCGCCTACGTCATCCCGGAGAAGAGCGTCGCTGTCCTGACGGCGGCGGCAGGCTCCATCGTGGGCACGGGCCTCTGCTGTCTGGCCGGGCCGCGGCTGTTCCAGATGAGGGCCACTTCTCGTCATCAGGCCCAGGAAGCTGCCGCCCAACTGCTGGCGGAGAACCGCCGGCTGGAGATGGAAAGAGATAACTTGGAACGTGAGGTCCGGCGATTGGAGGGTATGCGCCTGAGCACCGATCGCCTCAAAGGGGTGCTGAAACTGGCCCTCCTGGAGTACGACGGTGTGATCAAGGATTTTTGCCACCAGGAACTGTCCAATGTACCTTCCGACGACATCTGGGGCGGCGAGGAAAGGCACGAATACGTGGGCGTGGTGGAAGCCTCCTTCAAGGCTTTTCTGGGTGTAGACCTGCAGAAGGTGAAGCTGCGCCCGGAGGGTGAGACCCGCCTCGTCATCAGCGGGATTAGCTCGGAGTTCCAGGGGCTGTCCAGCCTGGCGGAAGAGTGGCAGTTGAAAGAGGTGCGGGTCAAGAAATACGGGCGTCCCCTGAAGTGGGGCGACGTGTACAAGATCGTCCCCAACGATCCGCGGCTGGCCGACCTGATCATTGCCCAGCGCCGCTCTCTGCAGGAGCGCCTCAACAGCGGCATTGACTTCTCCAACCTGGACGCGGCCATCAAGAATCTGGCCCGAGAGATGCTGGTGCTACTGCTGTCCCCGCTGCACAAAGAGCTGGTCTTCGTGGACGGCGATGATCCGGCGGGCCTGCCGCTGCTGGAGTTCCTGGAGGCCCACAACCAGCAGCTTGACTCGCAGACGAGGGTGCTGGAAGAGCAGAGAAGCAAACTTTTGAAAGGAGAGTGACATGTGCCAGTTCTGTACGGCCCACGGGGAGGGCCAAAAGTGGTATCTGCAGATGAAGAACTACGCCGCCATCCTGCTCCACGAGGAGCTTTCCGCCAGCCAAAAGGACATCGTCGGCGTAACCACGCGTGCCGAGTGGCTGGATCGCTTCTTGGATAGCTTTGTGCTACCAGCGATCAGCGGTGTAGCCGATATGCCGGATAGCGAGGAAGCGCCCCAGGCGCAGCCCAGCGAAGCGGAGATCGTGGCCCGCCGCCAGGTGGCGCATTTTGGCCAGGTGTTGCCGCTGGAGGACGCCGAGGCCATCATAGACTTGGTGGACTCCATCACGCGCATGCCCTGCGGCTGCCGCTTCATCTCCACGGGGAAGACGGACAAACGCTACTGTTTTGGCTTCGGCGTGGACCGACGAGGCATCCTGGGCAAGTTCCCCGATGCCGCCTCCTCCCTGGAGGTGCTGGACAAGGCGGAGGCCAAAGCCATCTTTCGCCAGTACGATGAGGAAGGGCTGGTGCACACCGTCTGGACAGGTGTGACTCCCTACGTCGTTGGCCTGTGCAATTGCGATCATGACTGCGGGGCTTACAAGTGGTACATCGAAAAGGGCGGCGCCCCTTCCTTCTTTCGCGGCGAGTACATCTGCCAGACCGATTGGGAGCTCTGCACGGGCTGCAAGGCCTGCATGAGCCAATGCCAGTTCGGGGCTCAATTCTACTCCTCGGCGCTGGCCAAAGTGTACATTGATCCCACCCGCTGTTTTGGCTGCGGCGTGTGCCGGGCGGCCTGTCCCCACGACGCCATCCAGCTTTTGCCGCGACAGGGGCATCCCGAAGCGTCGAATCTCT
>Ga0194119_10012004_pt1 | contig 11067 bp, 5 predicted proteins | sample TA2MahC100mmetaG_FD_148620 | JGI IMG/M metagenome (GOLD analysis project Ga0194119, IMG submission 148620) | Freshwater microbial communities from Lake Tanganyika, Tanzania - TA2015018 Mahale Deep Cast 100m | ecosystem: Environmental > Aquatic > Freshwater > Lake | place: Tanzania: Lake... | reverse complement strand
ATTCCATTTTCGGCCGTCGAGAAATCCGCTGCGGCGATGGCTGCAACGTTGGGCGAAGCCCGCCAGCTTGCGCGTGCTCGAGCGGATTCAACCGACGAACGGCGGCTTCTTGGAAGCGACCCCGCTGACCAGCTTCGTCACCATGAGCCTCGCCGCGATGGGCCTGCACGATCACCCGGTCGCGCAGCGTGGGATTGAGTTCATCGTGAAGTCGGCGCGGTGGGACGAGAGGGGTCAGGGGTCAGGGGTCAGGGGGCAGAAAGAAATGCAGCCTTTGTCCTCCAATCCCCAACCCGTCTGCTCCTGGCCGATTGATACAAACCTGGCGACGTGGGTGACGACGTTGTCGATCAATGCGTTGGGAGACGACGTGCCGCGGGAGGCTCGGCCGGGGCTGCGAGCGTGGTTGCTGCGGCAGCAATATCGAGTCGTACATCCCTACACCAACGCCGCCCCCGGCGGCTGGGCCTGGACCGACCTCCCCGGCGGAGTCCCCGACGCCGACGATACGCCAGGGGCGATACTCGCGCTTATGAATCTCGGTTTTGAAGACTCCTCGATCCGCAATGCCGCCGCTAATAGTGCGATTCCTCAATCGCAGAATCAGCGATTGCTCGACTTCCCAGATTGGGATGAAGCCGTGGACGACGCGATGGTGTGGCTGTGCGGTCTTCAGAATCGCGACGGTGGATGGCCAACCTTCTGTCGCGGCTGGGGGACGTTGCCGTTCGACCGTAGCGCCCCGGATATCAGCGCGCACTCGATTCGCGCATTGGACAAAGTTCTTTTCGGTGATGCCGATGGGGACGATGGTGACGATTTAGAGCCGTCGCCACCGATCGAAGCGTTGCGTTCCGCCGAGCCGAGGTCGCGACAAAGTCAGATCGACGCGAAGTTTCGCCGTAAGTTCAAACGATACTGGCGAGGTCGTTGTGCTTTTCAGCGGTTCGTCATCTCGAATTACTTTGAACGCACTCAGCGTCCCGATGGATCGTGGCTGCCGTTGTGGTTTGGGAATCAGCACGCTCCGAATGACGAGAACCCGACGTACGGGACGGCCAAGGTGTTGGCGGCGTTTCAGGCGTTGGGGCGGATGTCAGACGACTCGGCCGTTCGCGGCGTGAGGTGGCTCGTCGAGAACCAAAATCCCGACGGCGGGTGGGGCGCGGGACCGGGAACGCCGTCGAGCGTCGAGGAAACGGCCCTGGCGCTGGAGGCCTTGCTGGGAATGCGGAATGAAGAGGTCGAACGCCGAAATGCCGCGGCCTTTGCGTCTCAGCCCTCGCCCCTCAGCCTCGCAACCGATGCCGGACTATCCTGGTTAATCCCCCGCGTGGAAGACGGTCGATTCCGTGATCCGTCCCCCATCGGTTTCTATTTCGCCAAGTTATGGTATTTTGAGGCCCTGTATCCGCTGATCTTCACCGTCGCGGCGCTCCGCAAAGCGGTTGAAGTTGAGGGGAGAGAGCCCTGAAGAAAGGAATTATCGCGCTGTCTGCGATCGGAATTGTCCTTCTGGGGCTTGGTGTTGCGGCGATTGCAGCCGGATGGAACGCCAAGCCGAAAGTCATTTCTGTCCTGCAGAATCCGGCGACCGGCGAGCAAGTTGAGATGTTCAACGAAATCTGGTTCAAAGTGCCGGTAAACTACGACGAGAAGAAGCACATCGAATCTTGGAAGGCCGAACAACGAAGCCGCGGTTACACCGTCGATTTGGCAAAATGACCAGCGTCTTCGCCACTGTTCGAGGAAATCAATAATGTCCATCGCTTCGCAATTGCGAGAACCGGATGATCGGGTTGAGCAGTCACACGCCGTCGATCAGGACGCACCTCTGCCGGAACGGAGGAATGGGGACGCTGTGGCGCGTCGGAGAGTCTCGGACATCCAGGACGATGACGACGAGCCGATGCCCAAGCGGAAGAAAATTCGCTCCAGCACCTCGCACCTGAAGATTGTGCCGGAGACGCTGGAGTTGCGGGAACTCGTCAAGGCGAAGGCTCAGCAGTTCTCCGAGAAGCTGGATCATTCGAAGCCGTTCAACAAGACGCAGTTGACGGCGTGGTCGATGCAGTTGCTCGCCGAGATGTCGCTGCCGGAGAAATACAGCGGCTTCGCGGCGGTGATGATCGGCAACTACTTTTGGCGTCGGCAATTCCTCGCGACGCCGTTCGAGCGGCGGATGCTTCTGCTGCCTCACTGCCTGAAGCATGCCGAAGGCTGCCCGGCCGAGTACACCGAATTCGGGCTCGACTGCGAACGTTGCGGAGCCTGCACGATCGCTGACTACAAAGTGCGGGCCGAACAACTTGGCTACAAGGTGCTGGTGGCAGAGGGCTCGCCGATCGTGCTGAAGATCATCGTTGGCGGGTACGTCGATGGAATCCTCGGCGTCGCCTGCTTAAACGTGCTCGAGAAGGCGATCGACAAAGTCCTGATCGCGGGTGTGCCGAGCTACGCGGTGCCGCTGCACTCGGGCGATTGCCACAACACGTCGCTGGACGAATCTTGGATTTGGGAAGTGCTCGACAAGTACGAACCGCTGCCGGATCAACGACTGACCGGCTACGTCTCGGTGATGCGAGCCGCCAATCGCTTGTTCGACGAACATTTCGATCGGTTGCTGCCGCGCGTCCGCAGCAAGACGCCGGAGTCCGCCGCGACGCCGCTCGGCAAGACCGAAGACATCTCCTACGACTGGCTTCGCAACGGTGGAAAGCGATTCCGGCCGTTCATCACGCTCGCCGCCTACGATGCCGCGACGGGCGGATCGTGCCTGAAGAATTTCGACTCCAGCACCCAGCCGTTCGAGTTCCCTGACTCGGTCGCGCGCGTCGCAATGTCGATCGAGGCGTTCCACAAAGCCTCGCTGGTCCACGACGACATCGAAGACGACGACCTGTTCCGCTACGGCCGCGAAACACTGCACCGCACCCACGGCCTCGGCCCAGCGATCAACGTCGGTGACCACCTGATCGGGCTCGGCTACAAGCTGATTGCCGCTTCTCGCGGGGTAGGCTGCCAGCCAGCCGTTCCCCAAGACACCGCCGTTACAGATCAGGCACGGCAGGCCGGAAGCCTACCCCACGATGTCGCCTGCGACGTTCTCGAACGGATGGCCGCCGCGCACATCAAGCTCTGCGATGGCCAAGGGGCCGAAATGTTCTGGCAGCAGAACCCAACCCTCGATTTCACGCCGCTGGATGCTCTGCAAATCTACGCTCTCAAGACGTCCCCCGCCTTCGAGGCCGCGCTGTACGCCGGACTCCGCATGGCTGGCCCGGTCGAGGAGTACGAATCGCTGGTCGGTCCGTTCTGTCGGCACGTTGGCATCGGCTTTCAGATTCTCAACGACCTGAAAGACTGGCGCGGCGACAACGACAACAAGATGGTCGCCGGCCAAGACGCCCTCGCACTGCGGCCGACGCTGATGATGGCGCTTGCTTGGCAAGCTGCGAGTGCCGAGCAACGGCAACTCATGCAAAGCTGCTATTTCGACCGCGAGGAACAAGATGCCATCCGCCTCGCTCGCCTTCGCCGCCTGTACGAAGAACTCGGCGTCTTCGAGAAGGCCGAGCGGTTGATCGAAAAATCGCGCGACCGAGCGGAACTGCTTGCCGACGAAGTCGAATCGGAAGACATCCGTCAGCTCTTGTACTTTCTCGTCGACACCGTCATGGCCGACGAACAAGAAAAAGACCCGCGCGACTCAATGCCCAAGCCGACCGCGGTTCTCTACCCGCTGCCGGTGACAACCGCTTAGTACGACGTGCAAGCGGGTGGTCGTTCGCAGGTAGCGGCTCGCTTGAACGCCGTGCTGGTCGATAACCGACTACCCCCAAGCGAGCGGTTGCTTCCAGCGCTGCTTGAGTTCATCCAGCGAGGAGTCAACGACCAAGGTTCCCGCCGCGCCGCGAATCTGAACACGATCGGTGGAAGAGACCTCCCCCAGCTTGACCGCCGGCACGTTGAACGAACGACAAAGCGTTTCGATTGCCGCTTGCGCCGTCGCGGGGACTTCAAGAACGAAGCGAGAGTTGCTTTCCGAGAACAGCAGCACCGCGTCTTCGCTCAGTCCGGTGGACTTGGCGAGCGATTGCAAATCCAGCGACACACCCAGTCCACCCGCGAACGCCATTTCGGAAACGGCGGTGGCCAGTCCACCTTCGCTGAGGTCGTGACTGGAACGCACGATCCCTTGCCGAATCGCTTCGTGGACGGCGGCAAAGATGCGCGGTGCAAGTGCGAGATCGACGTGCGGGACCGTGCCCCCTTCGAGGCCGTTGACCAGCGCGTAGTGGCTGCCGCCGAGTTCGTTGGCGGTTGGGCCGATCAGCAGCAGGACGTTGCCAGTTTGCTTGAGGTCCATCGTCACGGCTTGCTCGACGTCGTCGAGTTGGCCAAGCGCGGAAATCAGCAGCGAACTGGGAATCGCGACCGTCTGCTTCTGGCCGTCTGTGTCCACGAAAGAGAACTCGTTGTTGAGGCTGTCCTTGCCGCTGATGAACGGAGTGCCGAAAGCGATCGCCGTGTCTTTGCAAGCGAGGGCTGCTCGCACGAGCGTGCCAAGCGTCTCCGGCCGATCGGTGTTGCCCCAACAGAAATTGTCGAGGATTGCGATCCGCCGGGGATCGGCTCCAACGGCGATAACGTTGCGCACGGCCTCGTCAATCGCTGCCGCGGCCATCCAGTACGGATCGAGATCGCCAAATCGCGGATTCATTCCACATGCAATCGCCAGTCCGCGCTTGGATTGCAGATGCGGTCGCACAACCGCCGCGTCCGACGGGCCATCGTTGCAGACACCGACGAGCGGCTTCACAACGCTGCCGGCTTGCACTTCGTGGTCGTACTGCCGGATGACCCACTCTTTGCTGCACACGTTGAGCGAACCGAGGATCGCCTTGAGCGTCGTGTCGAACGTCGTCGCGTGATCCCGCGGCCCGGATTCCGAGCTGCGGAGTGGCTCGTCGACTGGGGGGGTAAACACCGCCTCGCGAACGATTGGCGGGCGGCCGTCGTGCAGGAAGCTCATCGCGAGATCGGCGACTTGCTGGCCGTGATACTTCAGTACGAGCCGGCCGGTTGGTTTGAACTCGCCAAGGATCGCGGCTTCGACTCCTTCGGATCGGCACAGCGATTCAAACTCAGTCCACGATGATGGCGGCACGGCGAGCACCATGCGCTCTTGAGCCTCTGAAATCCAGATCTCGGTGTAGCTCAGGCCGCTGTATTTGAGCGGAGCCTTTTCGAGCCAAACTTCCGCGCCGATCTCTTCGCCCATCTCGCCGACGGCGGACGAGAAGCCGCCCGCTCCGCAATCGGTGATTGCCGAGTACAGGCCGCGATCTCGAGCTTGCAGGATCACGTCGGCCACCATCTTCTCGGTGATTGCGTTGCCGATTTGAACCGCTCCGCCAGAGATCGTTTCGCTTTCGTGAGTCAGTTCCGCGGACGAGAAGGTCGCGCCGTGAATGCCGTCACGGCCGGTGCGCCCGCCGACAGCGACGATGTAGTCACCGGGCTGCGCGTGCTTCTCGCACTTGTCGACGGGGATCATTGCGACGTTGCCGCAATAGACCAGCGGGTTGCCGAGGTATCGTTCGTCGAAATAGATCGCCCCGTTGACCGTCGGAATGCCCATGCGATTGCCGTAGTCACGGACGCCGCTGACGACACCCCGCATGACCAGCTTCGGATGGAGCGTTCCCTGCGGCAGCGAATCGTGTGGCGTGTCGGGCGGCGCGAAGCAGAAGACGTCTGTGTTGCAGATCGGCTTTGCTCCGAGACCGGTGCCGAGCGGATCACGGATCACACCGCCGATGCCGGTGTTCGCCCCACCGTACGGTTCGAGAGCCGACGGGTGATTGTGCGTTTCGACTTTCATACAGACATTGTCGGTCTCGTCGAACTTCACGATGCCGGCGTTGTCCTTGAAGACACTGACGCACCAATCGGCATCGCCGAGCCGCCGACGAATCTCCACCGTCGCGGCGAAGATCGTCTCCTTGAGCATGTTCTGAAAATAGATGTCGTGGCGACCGTCGCGGTAATGAATGCGGCCGGCCAGCGTCTTGTGCGAGCAATGTTCTGACCACGTTTGCGCAACAGTTTCGAGTTCCACGTCGGTCGGGTCGCGGCCGAGATCGACGAAGTGTTGCCGAATCGTCTGCATCTCGACGAGATTCAGATAAAGCTGACCTTCACGACTGAGCCGCATCAGGCGGTCGTCATCCATGCTGCGAATCGCGACGTGCGTCAGCTTGAATTGATACTCGCCGCCGATGCCGATGGTCTCCATCGCCAGCGGGCCAACGACGACATGCTCGATCGCGTCGTTGGACAGCACACGCTTGATGAGCCGCTGGACTTCGGCGTCGGAAGCTCCGTCGTTGAGCCAGTATTTGCGAATTGTCGCGACGGTCGTCACGGGGACATTTAAATCAGTCAACGCGGCTTTTGCGCTGAGGGCCACGTTGTCGGTGACCCCCGGTTTGAGCATGACGTTGAGTTGAGAGAGCGGCTGTTGGCTGTCGGTCCGCGGCGGTTGTCCAAGCGGACGCACTGAGCACGTTTCGACGACCGAGTCAACGAGCAGCCTTAACGCCCGCTGTTCAATCACAGCAGCATCGGCATCTCCCTCAATCAGGAAGGAGCGTGCGGCTCGGACATCACAGATCGATCCCAGCCGCAACGCCTTCGCTTCGCTCAGTACGCGAGCACCCTCGCGATCGACTTGCCCTTTGGCCGGATGAATCTCCACTTCCCACAACATGCCGAACTCCCTTGCGTGATGACACGGTCGCGACGACGCGGTTGGATTGTAGGGAGCCAGCTCGTGAGTCGTCAGCGATGACGACTCATGCCGTCGTCGTATTTCTTCGTCACTTTCCATCAGGGAGGCCACGGCTATAATCCGCAACCTTTCGCGGCAGCCCCACGGTCGCCGCTGGTTTTGGCGAGGTAGCTCAGCCGGTTAGAGCACAGGCTTCATAAGCCTGGGGTCGTGGGTTCGAGTCCCACTCTCGCTAATAAGCTCTGAAGATAGATACCGAAACGAGTTACGTTACCTGCCGACGTTCGGCAGTGCGGTGAAAGACCTGTTTGAATCGTGGAACCGTTCCGCGAAACGAAAAAGGAACCGCACGCCCGACCAAAGAGTGGAAAAGCAAGCACCAAGCGATCATCGACCAGATCGATGCTCGCCGCAGGAGAGCGATCAACGGGTGACGAGATCACGGACACGACTGACGGCTGCGAATGTGACACCTCTTCCCGGATCGAACTCATGTATCGCCAACATTCAAGAGTTCCAGTTCGACGCGGCTTGCAACTGATCTCAGCCCTGGTTGTGAGTGCGCTGATGGCGGGCGGCGCTTCGCTCGCGGTGGCTCAACAGGCCAAGCCGACAACGTCGCCGTTTCCCTACGTCAAAGCCAAGGCGTACTACCTGCCCCCCGAGACGAGCACCGAGGAGTCCGGCTACTTCTCGCTCTGTGAAGGGCTGAACGGAAAAATCTACGTCGGTACCGCGGCGTATGGTCGCAATGCGTATCTGGTCGAGTTCGATCCGAAGACCGAGAAGATGCGAATCGTGCTGGATGTCCACAAGCTTGTCGGTCTGCCGCTTTCGGCGACCGGCTACGCGGCCCAGTCGAAGCTCCACACACGCAACTTCGTCGGCCCGTCGGGCAAAATCTATGTGGGCTCGAAGCAGGGCTATCTGTCGCAAGCCGAACAGGCCGCTGTCAAACGGGGCGAGAAGGTTCCGACTTATCTTGGCGGCTACGTCCTGACCTACGATCCAGCCACTGATGTGGCCGAGAACCTGGGAATGCCGCTGCCGCTGAACGACGCGCGCCGCGCTCTTGGCAAGAAGGAAGGGGAAGGGGTGATCGACGTGACGGCCGACGAGTCACGCGGATTGATCTATGTGGTGACGTGCGAGGAACAGCACTGGATGTTGTATGACGTCAAGACCAGGAAATTCCGCGAACTCGGTCCCATCGTCCGCGATCAACCCAACACGATCATCGATGCTCAAGGACGAGGCACCGTCATCACGGCCGACTATCGAGTGGCCCGCTACAACCCGACGACCGATAAGGTCACGGTCTCGCCGCTGGTCGTAGATGGCAAGCCGTTCGCCGAATTCCTGGGGGCCAATCGAGTGCATCCCGACTGGCGCATTACGCCGGACGGCAAGACGGCCTACCTGCAACTCCTCGACGATCTGCGCATGTTCCGCATCGATTTGACAAATGACGACGGCCTACCGATCGTGGCGACGAACCTGGGAGATCGAGTGCGTGGCGAACATCCCGACTCACGGGGCTCAATTTGCCTCGGCCCCGACGGCCGCGTCTACTCGGTCACGCGAGTGGACAATCAAACCGGGTTCGGCACGGGCTATCTGCATCATCTGGTGCGTCATGATCCGGCGAAGAACTCGATGGAAGACCTAGGGGTCCTGACAATTTCCAATCCCGGATTCTTCAATTTCGCGGCCGGGCGGATCAAGAACCCGGACGGCACCGAGCGGCCGATCCACGGCTATCACACGCTGCCCGATGGCACGCTCACGCCGCTGCACGTCGTGATGTCGGCCATCGTCGCTCGCGATGGGACGATCTACGCCACGACCATCTATCCGTTCACGCTGATGAAAGTGGAATCGTTGCGGGCCACGCGCTGAGGGAACTTGCCTGAGAGTAGGAAGCAACGACATTTGTCGCCCGAAGCGCCAACGAGGGACTCCGATGCAAGGAAGTACCAGCATTCCTGGATCGAAGCGACAGCGAGGGACTCTGCGATCTGGGGGAATCGTCCCTGGCCGCCGCTGCGGGCGACGTTCCCAGAATCAGGCCGTCACGAGTATCGCGATCGGGTTGCTTGTCTGCCTGACGGCCATCGCCACGTGCGCGCAGGATCGTCCTGCGCCGCGCATGGCGGGCCTCGCGACGGTCTATTATCCCAACGCGCACGCCGACATGTTTTTGAGCCGGATGCTCACCGGCTACACGCTCGACGGCCAAGGGGAGTTCCCGCCGTGGAAGCTGGCATCGCTGCACGTCGAACAGTTCCCGGACAACGACATGAGCCGCAAGTTGGCCGCCGCGCACGGCGTGCCAATGTTCGCGATGCCTCGCCAGGCGCTGACACTGGGGGGCGACAAGCTGGCGGTCGACGGGGTGTTCTTGATTTGCGAGCACGGCAAGTACCCGGAGTCCGATACGGGGCAATTCCTCTATCCAAAGCGGGCCATGTTCGCGCAGATCGTGGCGGAGTTTGAACGCAGCGGCCGAGTCGTGCCGGTGTTCCTCGACAAGCACCTGGCCGACAACTGGCGCGACGCCAAGTGGATCTACGACGAGGCTCAACGGCTGAAGATCCCGCTCATGGCAGGCTCGTCGCTGCCCGTGCTGTGGCGCTATCCGCCGCGGGATGTCCAGCGCGATGCCGCGCTGCGAGAGGTCCTGGTCCTGTCCTACCATCGGCTCGACTCGTATGGCTTCCATGCCCTCGAGATTGGCCAGGCGCTGGCTGAACGGCGGCGCGGCGGCGAGACGGGCGTGAAGAGCGTGCGCACGTTGAAGGACGATGCCGTGTGGCGAGCGATCGATGAGGGTGTGGTCGACGCCAAGCTGCTCGAGCTGGCCACGGCCCAGGCCAAGGACCGACCGATCCGTAAGGACAAGAAGTTATCCGAGCTGATCAAGCATCCGCATCTGTTCGTGATCGACTATCGCGACGGATTGCGAGTGAACGTGCTCACGCTCGATCAACTGTACATCGACTGGACGGCCGCGTGGAGCTACACCGATGGGCGGCGCGACGCGGCCGTGTTCTGGACCCAGGAGGCTCGGCCGTTCATGCACTTCACCTACCTGATGAAGCCGCTCGAGCCATTTTTTCGCGACGGCACTCGTCCCTGGCCGGTCCAACGGACGCTGCTCACCACCGGCCTTCTGGACGCGCTGCTCGTTTCCAATCGCGACGGCGGTCGAGTTGTCGACACGCCGCATTTGAACATCGAGTACCGCACGGACTGGAACTGGAGTCAGCCACCGCCACCGCCGCCGGACCGGCCGATCAACGGGCAATAATCAAACGCTGCGGGTTCCGTGGCCTTGCAGCAAGCCGACAACGACATCGACATCGAATTGATGTTGCGGCGAGCATGAGAACACGAATACTCGTCCACGGACATGAATGATCGCTGACGCCGCTCCCGGTTGATCATGATTGTAGGACCTCGAGTCAGCGCCCGAATGCTCCCATCGGGGCCGCGTGTCAAGAAATCGTCGAGCGGACAGTACATTCGGCCATTCGGTGACATCACGGCCGGCATTCCGCATCGCGACTCTCCGGATCACCGAAAACTGGGGCGTGGCGATCGCCTCCGGGAACTACTTGAGTTCCTTGGTGCGGATGTTGCGCAAGTCGACGCGCGAGCCGTGCTCCGCGAGACGTTGCCGATGGGCAACAAGCCGCCGCAGTTTCTTACGACCGGTCCCGCATCTCAGGATTCAGCAGCCGTTTCTTGCAATGCTCCGCCCATTTCGGCGAGTTCACAAGCCATCACATCCGGGTCATCAATCAAGCCTACGGATTCATCAGCAATTTCTAGCAATCCGGAATCGCATTCCTCACAATCATGACGCATTTCTTCGGCGACACCGGCAACCGTCCGGCATTCTCCAAGCCTTCCAGTATCGTCAGTGCCTTCTGGTGCCACGTCAGCGCCTGCTCGTACTGCCCCTGCCATCCTAGGCCCTACTTGGGCTGGTCCAGGTCCGCCGACTTTTTTCGGTCGCTTCCCAGAGCCGCGATCAGCCCGTCAATGGCTCCAGCCAGCTTGCCTTCGGCCTTCAGACGTCGGGCGATCGCGAGGGCCTGATCAAAGGCCGCCACCGACTTCGCCGGCTCTTTCGCGGCTCGATAAGCCAGCCCCAGCTTGGCGTGGGAAAACACCAAATCCCGCTGCGCCTGGGCGTCGCTCGGATCGGCCGCCGCCAACTTCTGACGGATCTCCAGACCCTTCTGATAGGCCGCGAGCGCCTCGGT
>Ga0194119_10012000_pt1 | contig 11070 bp, 11 predicted proteins | sample TA2MahC100mmetaG_FD_148620 | JGI IMG/M metagenome (GOLD analysis project Ga0194119, IMG submission 148620) | Freshwater microbial communities from Lake Tanganyika, Tanzania - TA2015018 Mahale Deep Cast 100m | ecosystem: Environmental > Aquatic > Freshwater > Lake | place: Tanzania: Lake... | reverse complement strand
GGTGGTGCTAAACCACGGGGCCGCGCCAGCGACCCCAACCAGCCGCTTTGAGCGGCTCACGAACGAAGGCCCCCGGCTCTGCCGGGGGATCGTTACTGTGTTACCGGAACGTACTTATCTACTTCGACGTGGATACGAAGGAGAAGATTTAGGCCGAGATCCGGTCCACGATGCGTTCCGGCAGCCCGTTTGTTCTGGGCGCGGCGGAAACGACGCTTCATTCGGATGACAACTCTGTGCGCGTTCCGTGCAGCGCGGCCACGTCTTACCGCTTGCCGTAGGTGGCGGAAAGGAATATTGCAATGAGTTCCATGTTACAAGTCGAGTGCTATGACGGCGAGGTCGAGCGGATCGTGCGCGACGTGCTGCTGACGATGCCGTCGTATGAAACATACCCTTCCGGGGACGCTTATTCGGCGTTCGGCGATTGCGCAACGTGCGCGGTGTTCTTCGCCGGCTCCTGGCAGGAAGGAGTTATCATCGAATGGCCGCTGTCGATGGCCTTCGAATTTACCTCGCGGCTGATGCGCATTGCGGCGCCGACTTCCTTTAACGACGACGTCTGCGACGCGCTGGGCGAGTTGGTCAATGTGATCGGCGGCAACTTGAAATCGGTACTGCCGCCGGGGGCGAGTTTGTCGATTCCGATGGTGCTCGAGGACTCTCACTATTCGCTCCGCATTTGCGGCGGGTATCGCAGCGAACGGATGGCGTTTTCCGGTATCGACGGCCCGTTTTGGGTCACTTTGATCGAGATCGACGACTAGAACGTTTCGAGCGAGGCCTTCATCGCCCTGAGCGCGGTTTGGCTCTTCTGCCTGATGTAGGCATTTTGCTCTCGGCGCATCAGATCTTGAAGAACTCCGGTGAGTTCCTGCTGTGCCGGCCTTGACGAGACTAATAGATCGATTGCCTGGGTACGGATCACGGGACTTTGATCGGCGACCAACGAACGGGTGAGCGCGGCGCGAACGTCGCGTTCGCCAAGATATGGCTTCAGTGCTTCGAGCGCTTTCAATCGAACGCCTTCGTTCGTGTCGGCTTCCAGCGCGCGGATCAGGGCGCCGCGCACGTCTTCAAGCTCCACGCGCGACTTCAGCACTTCCACCGAGTCGACACGCAGACCGGGGTCGTCCGGGTTGGCGGCGGCGGCCAGCAGGAGATCCTGAATGCCGCGGTCGTCGATTCGACCTTCGGTCGAGCGCTGGCGGACTTCGTCGTAACCGATGCGCACAGCACCGTTCGTGCCGGGTTCAATAAAGCGAACGTTGCGCGCGACCGGCGCCGCGACGGGTTCGGCGGGCGGCATTAGACGGGCCCCAAAAAAACCGGCGGCGAGCAGCCCCATCGCGAAAACGGGCTTGGCGAAGTTCGATAGCGTGAACGAATCGATCCACCGGCGCCAAACGGGCCTATCGTCACCGGCGATCACCGCCACGCTTCGGCGCAGGTTCTGCCGGCACTGCGCCAGCAGTTCGTAGGACGGCTCGATCGACTGCCGGTCCAACACCGCGTGCATCGATTCGATTTGCCGCTTCTCGGCCGCGCAAGCGGGGCAAATCTGGACGTGCAGGTCGACGGCCTCTTCCTGGTCGAAGGTCAATTCGCCATAGGGCTGCAACTCCAGCAACTCCCGCGCGGTTTCACAATTCAAGTTCATCGCCATTTCATTCATCCTTGGACGTAGTCGCCCAACGCGCTTCGCATCTTCTGCGTCGCGCGGAACAAACAGTTTTTCGCGGCCTCTTCGGTTGTGCCGAGCGATTCGCCGATCGCCCGAAGCCGCAATCCCTGATAGTGCCGCATTTCGAAGACCAGCCGCTCTCGGGGAGTTAATTCGGACAACGCCAGGCCGATACGGCTGCGCAATTCGCCGGTCAATAGCTTTCGTTGCGGATTGTTGTCGGCGCGGACCTCCTCGACGGCTTCCAGTGCGTCGAACTCGCCTTCGGCGGTGGCGACGACGGGTGGTTCTTCTTTTCGGACTTTGCGTTTGCGCAGTTGATCGAGGCAGATGTTGGTGACGATGCGGTAGAGCCAGGTCGTGAAGCTGCAATCGAACCGGAACGTGTGGAGGTTGCGGAACACGCGCAGGAACGCGTCCTGATAGACATCGCGCGCCTCCTCCGGCGACCGGAGCAGGTTCATTGCGATGCGCAGTACGGCCTGGTCATGCGTTTGGACCAGGACCGCGAAGGCGTCCTGATCGCCACGCTGCGCCGCCCGGATCAGAGACGCTTCGTCCATGAGTCCAGCCGATTGTACCGCAAGCGCCGAAATGGTTTGTTTTGCCACCAACAAGGGGTTAGACGTGGGGCGAACGAAAACGTTAGCGCCGTTTAGAAAAATCCTGTCTGTGACGGCATGTGGTGAATCGCCGCCGCCTAGTGTACGCCGGACGAGATATACTAGCGCCGTCAAGGAGTACCCGCCCATGAACCGCAGAGGCTTCCTCGGATCACTCGCCCTGGCTGCGCAAACGCCCGACGGCAGATTGCCCAATCGGCCGAAAGTCCCCGGCACGCTCACGCTTCGCGCGCGGCGCCGCGCCAAGGGCGGGGCGGCTTCGGAACAGACACTCGAATGGCCGGTCGCTCGTACGGCTATCATCATCTGCGACATGTGGGACACGCATACTTGCGGCCTGTCGGCGCACCGCGTCGGGCTGATGGCTCCGCGTATGAACCAAGTTATCGGCGCTGCGCGCGCGCACGGCGTCATGATCATCCACGCGCCGTCGGACACCATGAAATTCTACGAGGGCACGCCGCACCGCGTGCGCATGCAGCAAGCGGCCAGGGCCGACTCGCCGTTTCCCATCATCAACCGCTGTCCGCGAGTGCCTGACGAAGAAAAGAACTTTCCGATCGACGACTCCGCGGGCGGGTGCGACGACCCCATCGTCAAGAAGTTCACCGGCCCGCCCTACCCATGGACGCGGGAACATTCCGCTATCGAAATTGTCGGCTACGACGGTGTTAGCGAAAGCGGCCAGGAAATTTTCAACTTCTGTAAACAGGAGGGCATCGACAAGATCGCGCTGATGGGTGTGCACACCAACATCTGCATTTTGAATCGCGGCTTCGGCGCGCGGCAGATGACACAACTCGGCTTCGAGGTTGTCCTGGCGAGGGATCTCACTGACGCGATGTACGACCCGGGCACGAGGCCTTTTGTCAGCCATACGCGCGGCACCGAGCTGGTCATCGAGCACATCGAAACCATGTGGTGCCCGTCGATTCTGAGCGCGGATCTCACGCGCGCCAAGGCGTAATTGTTATATCCTAGGCCCTTCAGCCGTGTTCGCTGACCCCCTACCACCATGAACACGTCTGTTATTCGCTACCGCGTCGCCGACTTCTTCAAGCGCTTTGCGCCGTTCGATACGCTGCCACATAGCGAACTGCTTGACCTCGCCGGTACTGGGCGGGTGAAGTTTCATGAGTCCGACGAGTACGTCTTCTGGCAAGGCAAGCCGCGCGGGCCGTCGCTGTGGATCGTGCAACAAGGGCGCGTTGAACTGATCGACGCCCGCTCCGGACAGGAGGAACTGCGCGACCTCGCCGGCGAAGGCGACATCATTGGCCTCGACACCTTTCTCAACGACGGCTCTTACGCCTACTCGGCGCGCACTTCCACCGATGTCATTCTCTATTCGATCGATGCCGCGGCCTTCGATGAACTCGCCCGGAAACATGCCGTCGTCGAGCGATTCCGCAACGCGCACCGCTCGGTGACCGGTTCGCCGGCGTCGTTGCGATCGTGGCTTGACGCGCCGCCTCCGCCGATGGAGTTCATCGCCGGAAGGCAGCCCACCGAACGTCCTTCTCCGGCGCCGCTGTCGGCCCATACGACGCGAGACGCCGTGCGAAACATGGTCCGCTATCGCGCCGAGTCCGTCACACTGCCGACGCATCCGCCGCAATTCTTGTCCGCTGCGGATTTGTCTTTGTTCTGTGATCGAAACCCGGCGTTGTTGCTGCACGAGGTGCGCAACGCGCCTTCGGGTGCCGTGCTGCGCCCCTTGTTGGAACAGGCGCGACGTATGATTAACGACGGTCTCTCTCGCGCCGAGGATGTCGACGATTGCGCATTGCTCGCTACCGAATTCGCAGCCGCCGCTACCGCAGCGGCTATTGCGCTGGCGACGCGCGACATCGAAGACGCCGGACTCACGCCCCCTATCTCGCCGCATTGCTGGGTTTCGTTTGGCGCTCAGGCTCGCGGCGAACTGCTGCGCCTTACGCATCCGCGTGCCGGCGTGATCTATGACGGCGCCGATCCCGATGCCCACGCCTACTTCGCAGCGGCAGCCGGACGTTTGCACGACTACTATCTCGCCTCGGGGCTCGACATCGCCGGCGACTCGTGGCCGGAGGGCTGCCACCCCTCGATGCCTTTCGACACGTGGCGACAGTTCTACGCCGAGACGATTCGGGAGCCTTGGAAACACAACCTTTTCGCCCGCCGCGAACTCTTCGACCTGCGCCTGCTCGCGGGCGAGACGTCGCTGCTTCACGCGCTGTCGGCGTTGGTCGCCAGCGAACTGAAAGAACAGGGGAGTCTCATTCCGCTGCTCGCCAACGACACGCTCGCCAACCAACCGCCGCTCACGTTCTTTCGCGGCCTCGTTCTCGACGCCGAGGGACACGAAAGCGCGCATCTCGATCTTCACCGTCTCGCGCTGCAGCCGGTCTCCGACGCCGCGCGCGTGTTTACGCTCGGCCGCATGGGCCTGGGTTGTATCAATACGCTCGACCGGCTGATGGAAGCGGCGAAGTTTGCGCCCGCGCATGCGGAGATTTTCCACCGCGCGGCCGATGCCTTCCGTATCGCGCTCTATCATCAGACGCGCACCGGATCGGCGACCATCGCCGCCGCGTCGCTTTCGCGCTACGATCAGCGGCTTTTCAAGACCGCGTTTCAGTCGATTCTCAAACTACTCGAACTGACAACCGCGACCTTCGTGGGGAGCGTATGAGCGAACTCGATACCACGCGATTCGTTGTGCTCGATTGCGAAACGACGGGCCTTGACCCGCGCCGCGACCGCATCATCACCATCGGCGCCGTCACCGTGCAGCAAGATGAGATCCTGCTGGACGACGCGTTCGAAGTAATGCTCGAACTCGACTACAACCGCGCCTCGGTGACGGTGCACGGCATCACGCGCGATGAAACCATTGGCGCGATGCAGGAGCCCGCGGCGCTGGCGGCGTTCGTTGAATATCTCGGGGACGGCGTCATTGTCGGCCACCACATCGGACACGACATTCAATGTTTGAACGCGGCACTCGAACGCCACCGAATGCCCCCTGTCGAAAACCGCTCGCTCGACACGATGGATCTCACTCTTCATTGCAACAACGAAGGAGCCTTCGCCAACATGAAAATGGCCGAGGGGGTTTCGCTCGATGGGCTCTGCGAGATGTTCGGAGTCGCGCCGCATGACAGACACACGGCCGGCGGCGACGCCTTTATCACCGCGCAGATATTTCTGCGGCTGCTGCGCGCGGCGCGGCGCACCGGGCGCGTTACGCTCGACGGGCTCTGCGAACCGTTCAAGGAACCAGGGTGATTCGCTCCGCCGTATTCGCTTCCACCGCCGCGCGAGTGTAAAGCAACAGATGATATCCGCCAGACGCCCACTCTTTCAGCAAGTTTGAATAGAACGGGCTTGCCGGATCGCCCGATTCGCCGGGCGTGTTCGAGGTCACCGATTTATCCCAATCGCTCACGTCCAGTATTTGCCGGTAGCTCGCGCCGGCGGTCTGCTGGAAATTCGTTCCGCTTGCGGCGCCGACGGTGTTGCCGTCGCCGGGCCGCTCCACCGGGCCAAGATGCCACTTGGCAACATTCACCGGATGCTGAAACCGCACCTGGTGCAACGCGCCCCAGCGCCACTTCGACTCGTCTGTTCCGAAACGTTTTTCGGCGTCCGCAATGGCTTGCCGCAACGAAGCGGCCAGCGCCTCCGGTTTCGGGTTCTTAGTCAGATCGTCGAACATCGCGACCAGATCGACGCGGGCACCAAGCTCGGCGCCGTGAGCGGCCGCGCCGAGCTTGGCGGACCAGAGCGCGTACAGTAGCGCCTCTTGCGAATTCACGTCCATCCCGCCGTCCCAGCGCAAGAACCGAGCTACGAGGGAACGCTCGCGTGCGGTCAAACCTTCGCCCTTCCACGCCTTCACCACCGACTGCATCTTCCGCGCCGCGTGCGACCGTACATCGATCTGCATGCGCTGAAAATCGGCGATCGAGAACTTCGGCTGCTCGGCAATCATTTCGCTCACACGGCTGAATCGCCACGACGCGGCCCATTCAAACGCGAGTTGGTGCTTGTAACCCGGTGGGAGAATATTGTGATTCGCCGTCGCGACGAAGCCTTCGGCGGGGTTGTATTTTCGCGGATTCAATTCGGGCGCGAGGTAGCCGCTCCATTCGTATTCACCGGTATGACCCGGTACCGGAAGAAGGCCGCTCCAGTTCTTGCGCAACGGCGCCCAACCGGAAGCGATCCAGCCTATGTTGCCGGCGCGGTCGGCATAGACCAGATTTTCGGATGGGAGTTTGTAGTAGCCGGCGTTCTTCTGAAACTCGTTCCAGTTCTTTGACCGCGACAGTCGCAGCGCCGCCAGGTATCCGGCCGCGCCCGGTTCGCTGCCGACCCACTTCAACGCATACGCACGGCGCCGCGTGGTGTCGTCGGCGATCACTGGACCATGCACCGAATACCGCAATTCCACGCGCCTCGGCTTCGCCTCACCCTTGACGCGAATTTCCTCGACGACTACTTCAAACTTCTTCCACGAGCCTTTGTAGAGGTAGCGCGAGGGGTCGGCGGGATCGACTTTTTCAACGTATAGATCCCCCTGATCGATGCCGACGATCGTGAATCCGAAACCGACCTCCTCATTGTGGCCGAGCGCGATACCGGGCAACGCCGGCTCGCCCGCGCCGATAACGTTCCACCCCGGCGCGACCAGATGTACCGTCTTTCGCAGCGATGGAAGTTGGATTGGCCGGTGAGGATCGTTGGCGAGCAGCGGCTTGCCCGTGACCGTTTTCGATCCGGCCATCACCCAATTGTTGCTGCCGATTGAATTCAAGTCGACCGGATCGGTGAAGCGCGCTGTGCCGGTCGCATCCGTGTAGTCTTTTAGCAAGGCGGGAGTAATGCCATCGAGATCGAGCTCCTTCGGAATCTCGATTCGAATCGCCGGATCGGGCGGTAGCAGGCGCTGCACGGTGTCGATGCCGAACTTCTTGATGTCCTGCGCCCGTGCGACTTCGCGCGCCACATTTCGAATCATCGCTAATCCCGCGATGCGCGCCGTGATATCTTCCGGCGTCCACAGACCGGGATCGTAGCCGGCCGCGCGAAACTCCACCGGACGCTTGCCGCTGAGCGATTGAATGTAGGCGTTGATGCCGCGCGTAAACGCCGTTGCGATCGCTTTCGCATCGGGCGAATAACTTGCCCACTCCGCGTTCCAATCGCCGCGATATTTCACCAGCCTCGCGATGCGGTCGCGATTCACGGCCGATGGTCCCATCACTTCAGCGAGTTTCCCTGTGCCCACTCGTCGCCACAGATCGAGCTGGAAGAGCCGGTCTTTCGCCGCCATCCAGCCCTGCGCGAAGAACAGATCGTCGGCGCTTGCGGCGTAGATGTGAGGAATGCCCCACTTATCGCGCAGGATTTCGACGGGCTTCTGCAAGCCCTTGGCTGTGAACTGTTCCGCGCAAAGGCAGGAGGTGAAGAGAAAGAGGAGTCGTTTCACGCCTCATCAGTCTACTCCACCGCCGGCTTGTTTAGAGAAGCCATCCCCATCATGTTGCCCATGCCCATCGATTCCACCGCGCTTGACGGGACGATCACCATGGAACCCTTCTCCTTGATTGCTTCGTAGAGCATGTTCATCGCGCGCAGATTGAGGGCGACCGGGTTGTGCTGATACATCGCCGACGCCTGCGCGAATTTTTCGGCGATCTCGGTTTCCGCGGTGCCGAGAATGATTCGCGCCTGCCGCTCGCGTTCCGCCTGCGCCTTGCGCGACATCGCGTCTTCGAGCGCCTGCGGAATGTTCACCTGTTTGATCTCGACAGACTGCACAGTGATGCCCCACGGGTTTGTCTTCTCGTCGAGAATCCGCTGTAGCTCGGCGCACATGCTTTGGCGCGCCGTGATCAGGTCTTGAAGATCGTGCGCGCCAATCGCCTCGCGCAACGCGGTCTGCGCTCCGAGTGTGATGGCGTCGAAAAAGTTCTCGACCTCAAGAACACACTTCTCGGCATCCCACACGACCCAGTAGACAATCGCGTCGACGTTCACCGGCACCGTGTCTCTGGTCAGGGCCGACTCGGCAGTCACATCCGTTACGCGAATGCGCTGGTCGATCACGCGGCTGACCGTATCGACTACCGGCACGATCCAGAACATGCCCGGCCCGCGAAGGCCGCGAAATTGACCCATCCGCAACACGACCGCCTTCTCCCACTGGTCCGCCACGCGCAGTGAGAACAACAGGTAAACGCCTAGCAGGGCGAAGAGCGGCATCGGCAACGGATTGCGCAGCATTACCGATACCACCGCGCCTGCGATCATACTGCCAATAAAACTCGCGAAGCCCATCGGGCACATCGACAAAATTCCCGACGGCACGTTGATGTCCCGGCTCCGGCGTCCCACTGTTCCAATATCCATAGCCATAACGTTCTCCTCTTACTTCTTCATCGATTCCAAAACTTCGATCACTTCGCGTAGCGAAAAGCCGTCGGCGCCCGCGCGCGCGGCGATGTCGCCGGCGAATTGATTCAGCCGCCTTCGCCGTTCGACTTCGTCCGCTTTCACAGGAGCGTCAGAGATAAACGTGCCGCTGCCCTGTTGGGTCGTCAGCACGTCACGAATTTCCAGCTCCTTGTAGGCGCGCACGACAGTGTTGGGATTGATCGCCAGGTCCACGGCGACCTGCCGGACGGTCGGCAACTTGTCGCCCGGGCCGAGTTGCCGCGCCGCGATCGCCGCCAGAATCTGGTCGATCATTTGCCGGTACACCGGCACGCCGGAGTGTGTGTCCAGACGAAACGTGAACGGCTCCAAGCGGGTTTTGCTTCCGTTACCCATTCTGATCTCAAGATCTAGTGTACTAGTTATATAGTACAAGTCAAGCAAAAAAAAAGAGGAAGCCAACTGGCTTCCTCTTTTTACGAACCTACTTCAGCGGTTTCACGCGGATGTTCTTGTACATGATCGTGGAGCCGGGGTCGTGCGCTTGCAACGCGAACGTGCCGCCCGCGCCGAGTACTCGTCCGGGGTTGCCCTTCGGGCCCGCCCAATCGGCCGGCTGCGTCCAGTCGGAGACCTTCTTGCCGTTGACGAACACTTGCACGTTGTTACCCTTCACGATGATGTGCTCGGTGAACCATTCGTTGTCCTTGAACGGTTCCTTGTTGTCCTGCACGTTGTAGAGTCCGCCGGTCTTCTTCCAATCGCCGTGCGAGTTGTTGACCTGCACTTCAAAACCTTTGTCGGGCCAGCTGGTTTCTTGCAACGCGGTGTGGAAGTAGATGCCGCCGTTCGATTTCTCGCGCGTCATCACATCGACCTTCAATTCGAAGTTCTTGAATGCCGGCGTTTTTCCCTTGAACGGGCCGGTGAAAAACAGGTGGCAGCGTTTGCCATTGGCGACGATGGCGCCGTCCTTCACCTGAAAGGCGTCTTCGTTCTCCTTGGCTTTGGTCCAGCCGGTGAGGTCCTTTCCATTAAACAGAGCGGTAAAACCCTTCTCGGGCTTGGAGTCGGCGGCAAACACGGCGCCGCTCAACAGGGATGCAAATAGCACGTAGCGCATGGATTCACTGTATCAAGTTCGGGCGGCAGGGCGTTTCGTGGTACAAAGTGATTGGGCGCGGCTATCGTCGTGCCGGTCCTCCTTCCGCAGTTCTTTTCCTTCCCTCACAATCCATGGATAGCGATCGCAAATACCGCCAGCCGGGCTATCAGGACTCCGGCTCCGGGTCCTCTTCCCATTCCGCCGATCCGCGCGAGCGTTTCACGACGCCGCGGCATCCACTCGATATCACCGCGCCGCGCACGCCGCGAATGGTGCAGCACGTGACCGCTTCACGCTGCTACGAGTGTTCGACTTCTCTTCCCCCGGGCTTCAACTTTCTCGATCCGTGCCCGAAGTGCCGCGCCGAACTACACTGTTGCAAGCAGTGCCAGAACTTCGAGCCGTCCGCGCACTTCCAATGCACCAAGCCGATCGAAGAGCGTGTTGCCGGCAAAGACAAGCGCAACGAGTGCACGCTGTTTTCGCCGCTGGTGACCGTCGCGCGCGACTCGGCGCCCCCGCCCGCGCACATCGCCGGACCGCCGCCCGCGGCGTCCAAGCCCGACAACACGCCTCGCTCGGTCAGCGACGCCCGCGCGGCATTTGAGAACCTGTTTAAGAAATAATGCGCATCGCACAACTCGTAGCCGCTCATCAGTTCCGGATCACCGAAGGCACGCCGGCGGCGCCGCGCGCCGGGGAAGTGCAAGTCCGCGTTTCATACTGTGGCATTTGCGGATCGGACCTACACAATTTTTCGGAGGGCTCGGTTGGCGATACACCGAGCGTTTTTCCGATGGTGCTTGGCCATGAACCGACCGGCGTTGTCACCGCGCTCGGCGAGGGCGTCAGCGGCTGGGCCGTTGGCGATCAGGCGTTTCTCGAACCGGCTATCTACTGCTATCACTGCCCGATGTGCCTGACGGGCCGGCACAACCTTTGCGACAACATTCGCTTCCTGAGCGCCGGCAGCGAACCAGGCTACTTCCGGGACATCGTGTCGATTCCGGTGGGTTGTCTGGTCCAGATCCCGCCTGGTGTGAGTATGGCCGAGGGGACGCTGTTCGAACCGCTCGCGGTGGCGTTGCATTCGCTCCAGTTTGCCGATCTGCGACCGGGCACGACAGCTGCGGTATTCGGTACGGGACCAATCGGCGCGCTGACCGTCGCGGTGCTAAAACTGCACGGCGTACGCCGCGTCTTCGCCGTCGATCCGGTGAAACATCGACGTGAGC
>Ga0194119_10011997_pt1 | contig 11073 bp, 16 predicted proteins | sample TA2MahC100mmetaG_FD_148620 | JGI IMG/M metagenome (GOLD analysis project Ga0194119, IMG submission 148620) | Freshwater microbial communities from Lake Tanganyika, Tanzania - TA2015018 Mahale Deep Cast 100m | ecosystem: Environmental > Aquatic > Freshwater > Lake | place: Tanzania: Lake... | reverse complement strand
ATAGTAATAAATGGTTGTTTTTGCGTAAAGCATACTGTATAGAATTTTATAGTTTCACTAAACCTTCTGGAATATTACGTGAACCTCCCATAGAGTTTTATACTTGGGTAGACCGTGACACATACATTACTATGAAACTTAAGGGTGAAGTATGAAATTATATAATAAACGTATAGCATTTTTAATCAGTGACCAACACTTTGTAACTCATGGTGGAATAGGTAGTTTCTGTAAGGGGTATACAGAAATGTGTAGTCGTATTGGCTGGAAGTTAGATATATTACTTGATAAAAGCCCTCGCAACAATGACTTCAAACAACTGATCACTGACTTGGGCGCTAATGTACGCTATCCAAACGATCCATTACGATATACCGAACATACAGCTACATTTGCCTTTAGTGATACTATTAACTTTGAAAAGATCATCAACTTCCGTAAAGGATTATTAGAAATATTTAGTGAAAACATTTATGACATGATCGTATGTAATACACAAGAAGCCATGACCGCTGCATATGCTATGACAGTCAATCAGTATATCCCTGTTGTTTTCTACACACACTTACATAGTATGATATATCGTGACAGCCAAGGTAGTGATGTATTCCTTGACAGTTATCATAACTTCTATAACAAACACATGGAGTTTAGTGATATCATCATAGGTACACAGACACAAAAGAATATTGACGAACTCACAAAATATGGCGCAACAAACTGTAGATTATTGCGTATGCCTATGAGTGAGCGTGGTTTGCTTGAGCGTTATGAAGGTGTGCGTGAGGGCGTATTGTTTATAGGTCGTTGGGAAGAAGGTAAAAACCCAGAAGCATATATCTTGGCTATGAAAGAGTGTGGACTACCTTGTCGTGTCATGACCAACGAAAGTGGTCGCAAGAAGTTTGAGAAGGCTTTTGCTGAAGCGGGCATAACAAACTACACTATCAAAGTGGGCATTACTGGACAAGAGAAAGTAGATTTCATCAGGCAGTCAAGTGTGTTTTATATGCCCAGCAAAAGAGAAAACTATCCATTCTCATTTCTTGAATGTCTTGGTCATATGCCTTGCGTAGTAACTAGTATGCAGGATTGGAGTAATAACTTTGACAGTAATTTTTTCGCTAAAGTTCATCCTGTTGAAGTAGCGACTACTATAAAGAAACTATACGGTACTAACCAATTACCATCAGCACTTGATTATGTCAAACAACTTGATGACGAAGTAGCACAGGGTTGGGTAGAGTTTTTAGATAATTTTGTTAGCAAGCGTAGCAATAGCAATAGTGCCAAGATCAATAATTATGATACAGTCAGGTATCGTGATTATATTACTGATTTAGATAGGGAATGTTTAGCTAGAGAAGATTTTGAAAGCGTGTTGAGCAACAAGAAAAAATTCTGTAATATCATCTATACAGACAACGATACTTATTTGAGCAAAGACCCGCAGTTCAAGCCAGTAAAACAAGCTGAAAGCACAGGATTATTTGAGGGATTAGTATGAAGAAAGTCATGATCACAGGCTGCTCAGGATACATAGGCAGTCATCTATGTAAGATGCTTGCAGGCAGATATATCATACATGGGCTTGATATTAAAGAACCTGTTGTACCTGTACATAAATTCATTAAGATTGATATAAATCGACTGTTTACAATACCAGATCAAACTGAACCTTATGATGCTGTGATACATCTTGCTGCATTAGTTAATGTAGGCGAAAGTGAAAAAATTCCAATTATGTATTACATAACAAACTTAAATGGAACAATGAATGTACTTAATAAAATACCTAGCAAAAATTTTATATTTGCTAGTACAGGAGCAGCAGTAGCCTGTGAAAGCTCATATGGTATAAGCAAAAGGGCAGCAGAAGACTGTGTAGTTGAGTTTTGTAGAAAGCATAGGTCCCAAGATTATACTATGTTTAGATTTTATAACGTCATCGGTAGTGACGGCATTAAACCAACTAATCCTGATGGACTTATGTATAATCTAATGCAAGCTACAAAAACCGGTTCGTTCACTATTTTTGGAAATGATTACGATACTCCAGACGGTACATGCATACGAGACTATGTACATGTTAACGAAATATGTCACGCATTAATGACTGCTATTGAAAAGCCTGCGAATAATTTAGAAAACTTAGGTCATGGGGTAGGTAATACAGTAAAGAATATGGTAGAATTATTTAAAATAGTGAATAATACAGATTTTGAAATTATATATGGTGAAAGAAGGAAAGGCGATGTTGCGGTTAGCGTTTTGGCTAATCCAAGTACATATCTTAAAAACCTTTATGAATTTAAAGACTTACTTAAAATAGGAGAATAATATGAATATTACAGCTAGGGAATTATTGGATACACATTTAAAAGAACAGATTTCGAATTTAGAAGTTAGATTGACTAACAGTGCTATCTTACAAGCCTGTGGGTTAGGCGACACTAACTCCAGCCAATCTATATTGATAAGAGCTGGAGCAATATTTGAAAAATTTTTTAATATTGTATTAAAAAGTTGTGATGGAGTTATAGATACAAATACCCGCAATAAAACCTGTAAAAAAGGTCAAAAACAAATAGACATATCCTTTAATTACAAAGAAAAAAACTATTATTATGAAGCTAAATGTAATCTCTTATTAGATAGTGAAAAGAAAAAAGGTAGTAAGAAGAAAATTGAAAAGGTACAAAAAGAATTTGAAAAGAAACTTGCCCAAAATATTCAAGCAGGATACTTTACTCCTTGTAATCGAAGATGTACCAATAGAATGGCATGGGATCATCCAAACATTCTTATTCATGGCGTAGAGGATATTATAGAATTAATAGGTCATGATGTTTTTCCTTTTACTGCTGATGAATATTTTAATTACCTAGAAAAGGAAGTTGGTCCAATATTAGCAGAAAAACTTAAACAAGAAAGTGAATGATTGACATGTTTATCAACATGTTGTAATATTAGTTACTATGTCATTTAATAACAATATTCAACGTATTGGTTTTGCCTGCAAATGGGCAGAGATTAACAATAAGGGTGAGATCGTCAGTGAAGAAAATACTAAAACTGGCGGTACTACTCATGCCTGGGCCAAGCGTCAAAAATCACGCAGTGTGGTTGAAGACAAGATCATTGAAATTGCTAAACGCAATATAACTAATACGCATAATCTTGTTAAACGAGTAGCAACGCTTGAGCCAAGTTTGCGTATGGTTCGCCTTACCAGCGATATGTTTACATTTTATACACTGCCTGAATACAAGGACTTTTGGCAAACTAGCGAGGTGCGTACATTACTAGAGCGTTGGCTAGCGCCCATAGGCGAGACTGCTAGAATGCATGATGTTCGTCTATCATCACATCCTGATCAGTTTGTTGTTCTTGCTAGTGATCGTGAGGAAGTAGTAAATAAGAGTATAGAGGAGTTTGAATATCATGCTGATATTGCCAGGTACATGGGTTACGGTAAACGATTTCAGGACTTTAAGATCAACGTACACATCTCAGGTCGCAAAGGTCCAGCCGGTATCAAAGACGTTCTCAGCAGACTTACTACCGAGGCACGGAACGCAATCACAATCGAGAATGATGAGATATCATGGGGAATCGATGCAAGCATCGAACTCGCCAACGATCTCGCTTTGGTGTTAGACATACATCATCATTGGGTCAAGACAGGTGAATACATACAAGCCAACGATGATCGTATTAAACATTTTATTGATAGTTGGCGTGGCGTTCGCCCTGTCATACATTTTAGCACATCACGCGAAGATGGAATCATTGATCTCAACACAACCCGACCACATAACCTACAGTCCTTACTAGAAAGTGGGTATAATAAGCAGAAACTAAGAGCGCATAGCGATTATTTTTACAATCATGCTATGAATGATTGGGCATATACACATTGGTCATGGGCTGATATCATGTGCGAGAGCAAGGCTAAAAATCTTGCTAGTTTCAAACTCTACGATACATACAAGACATATGATAAAGAATATAGTACAAGCCATTAGATCGGATCAAGCAGGCGAGACAGGCGCAGTATGGATCTATAAGGCCATGAACCTTGTAAACAATGATCCAAAAATGAAAAAATTAATTGATGAGCATCTTGATCAGGAATCACAACATCTTGATATAGTCAATGGCTTGTTACAAGATGATGATAAAACTAAACTATTGCCATTATGGGCGGCAGCAGGATTTGTCACTGGATTTGTTCCCGCTGTCATGGGCAATAATTGGATGCTACATACTATAGCAGCAGTTGAAACATTTGTTGATAAACACTATGCCGATCAAGTAAAATATCTGGACGTATACAATCCAAACATCAATAGGATTAATGTTAAAGATAGGAATACATTAAAAGAAATATTAGAAAAATTGCGTAATGATGAATTAAAACATAAAAAGGATGCATTAGATGACGCGCAAACTGAGCCCAGCGCAGCACTTAAACTTTGGTGTAACTTAGTAGCGTTTGGCTCAGAAAATGCTGTTAAGTTAGCCAGTAAATTTTAATAGCATCTTATATTAAAGTAAATATACAACAGGAACTTGTTCTATGAATTTAGTAAAACTTTACTGGCGCTATTTGCCTGACTTTGATTGGAGTCATATTCTTTTAAGAATACCATTAGCTATTGTTTTTATACAACAAGGCCTTAGCAAAATGCCCTTTGATCCCCAAGGTGGTATGGGTCTGGGCATAGGTGAACTAACTTGGTGGTTTGTAGTATATGGCGAACTATTAAGTGGTATAGGTTTATTGGTGGGCGGTGTTATGGCATTGCAAGGTATTAGAAGAATACCTTATGTAGCAGAACTTGGCGATATACTAACACGTTTCTGTGGCATTACTATGTGTTGTATTGTCACAGGTGTTATATGGGTAGTAATTAAGCCTGCAGATTTGACTGCGGTATTAAATGATGCGTTTCACTTATTTCTATGGGTAGGCGGATTGTATTTTGGTCTACGTGGTAACTGGGTAGTTGCTAGCAGAAAAAAACTAAGGTATAAAAATCAGTGAACATAATTGATAAAATTAAAAACGTTTTAGGATTAGGCACTAAAAAAAATCAAACAGAACCTGCATCTAAGACTAAAAAAAAGTTAAGTCCTAAAGAAGAGGCAACTGCTAAAGGCGAGCCTTATGTTTGTGTGCTGAAAATTAATATTGATCCTGTAGATATCAACAATGGTGCCTTTGAATTAGATTGGAACGATAAGTTCCTTACTAACCTTATCAAGCAAGGTTATAAAATGGATGCTAAGGATACTGACAACGATATTGTAGATCGTTGGTTTCAAACTGTATGCCGTAATATAGCGTTGGAAGTTTACGAACAACAAATGGCTGATCCGGAAAACCGTAATAATGACTTACGTGTTGTTCGTCAACGAGATATAGGCAACGGTAGAACAGAGGTAAGTTGATGATACATTGGCCAATCTTACCTAAAAATAAAAAATATTCAAGAATTTACGAACAACTAGTATATAAGGCTCTCCAAAGAAATTTAGAAGTTTTCAAGCGTAATACTCCCTATGAGTATTATGAAGTACATCATATTATACCGAGAAGCTTTGGCGGGACAAATCAAAAATCAAATTTGCTAAAATTTACAGCACGAGAACATTATGTAGCACATCTTCTGTTATGGAAAATGAATTTTGGTGGCGAATATAATAGTAAAATGTCAAAAGCATTATTTTACATGGCTTCCGCCGGTAAAAAAAATAATAAATTCAAGGTAAATTCTAGAACCTATGAAAAGTTGAGAGTGGAACATAACACCCGAAACACCAATCTTTTTACTGGTTTGAAGAATCCTGCTAAAAGACCAGAAGTAAGGCAAAAAATAAGCAAATCAATCAAAGAAAAATACAAAAAGGATAAGGAAAGTCAGACAGGGCTTTACGCCCCTGAATTACTCAAAAAAAGATCAATCATAAACACAGGTAAAAAAAATGCAAGAGCAATAATATTTACTTTTACTAATATAGATGGAATAAGTTTTGAAGTTCACGGAGAACTAAAGGCTTTTATAAAACAACACAATCTTAGATCCGATTGGGTTTATGATTATCTAAAGGGAAAAACTACGGAGAAATTAGGTGGATGGTCAGTTTCATCTAATAAAGAAATACGTTGCTGCATAAATGATGGTATAAACCAAAAATTTGTAAGGATTTCTGAGCTGAATATTTTTCTTAACAAAGGATGGATTTTAGGACCTAAACCGAATCAACGTATAAGAAAACTGCGAACAAAAGAAGAATTGAACATTGCTAATCAAAAACGAAAAGAAACTTTATTAAAACAAAGAAATGCAGGTATTTTTATATCTCTAAAAGGGAAAAAAAGACCTCCGGAAGTCGTCAAGAAAGGTGCAGAAAAAAGGAAGGGCAAACCTAACAAGATGAAAGGTAAAAAACTAAATTTATCCGACGACCAGCGGAAAAAACGCAGCGAGAGAGCAAAACTCTTACCTAAATTATATGGTGCTGCTAATCCAAATTTTGGAAAAAAACATTCAGAAGAAGTAAAAAAACTAATGAGTGAAAGAAGGAAGCTTACTTGGTTACTAAAAGGGAAATAATACCCAAATTTGTTTGACTTTCGCAAAGACCTAGTATAATATACGTATATTATTCTTGTAAATAGGTGTGCTTGTGAAATACGCTCTTATTGATACAGCCAACATGTTTTTTCGCGCCCGACACATCGCTAGTCGCAATAGCGACACTTGGGAAAAAATTGGTATGGCATTACACTTAAGTCTATCAAGTGTTAATCAATGTGTACGCAAATTTAATATTGATCACGTTGTGTTTTGTCTTGAGGGTCGTAGTTGGCGTAAGGATGTATATCCACAATACAAAGCACATCGTAAAGTCGCTGAATCGGCAATGACTGAAGCCGAGGCTGAAGAAAATAAAATGTTTTGGGAAACGTATGATATGTTTACTACATATCTGCGTGAGAAAACTAACTGCTCTGTATTGCGCCATGAACGGGCTGAGGCAGATGACCTTATCGCAAGATTCATACATCTGCATCCCAACGACGAACATTATATCATTAGCAGCGATACAGATTATGTTCAATTGATTAGTAATAACGTCAAACAATATAACGGTGTTAGTAATCAATTGATTACTCTTGAAGGTTATTTTGATGACAAGAATAAGCCCGTCAAGGACAAGAAAACTGGGGAACACAAGACTCTGGGTGACCCACAGTTTCACTTGTTTGAGAAGATTATGCGCGGTGATGCAGGTGATAATGTATTCAGCGCATACCCCGGTGTACGTACTAAGGGCAATAAAAACAAGGTCGGCTTAACCGAAGCCTATGCTGATCGATATAAGCAAGGCTTTAGTTGGAATAACATGATGCTACAACGTTGGGCAGATCCTGATGGTGTTGAATATCGTGTTAAGGACTTGTATGAGCGCAATAAACTTTTGATTGACTTGACAGCACAACCTGATGATGTTAAGCAGAAGGTCGATGATACTATACGTAATGGATTGCGCGTTACAACCACACCACAAGTTGGCGTACACTTTATGAAGTTTTGTGGTAAGTACGAACTTAACAAGGTTAGTGAGCAGGCAGAGGCATATGCTAAGTGGTTAAATAATCCCTATGTTGGAAAATTATGTACAATATAAAGTCTGAAGCATATAAAAGTTTTTGTCCAGAAGATAAGGGATATAAATTTGTAAAGAATGGCGTAGAATATCCTCGGGCTGTTATTGATGTTTCAGAAAAGTGTCCTTATAGTTATAGAAAAATTGTCATGTTATGCCAAGCAAAGGGCTGGATAAAGCCTATAGCATATGTGCCAACATATGAATATATGTGGGAAGAATTACAGAGGTAAAATATGAATGAACTAGTTGCTAAGCCAATTATAAAAGATACATTTTGGGTCGTTACTGATGGAGATAAAAAAGTAGGAAACGTACAAGCCAATAGTGCTGGTTACGAAGTAATACTCAATGGTAGCATACATCAATACAATAATACTGACGATATTAAAAAGCAAACTAAAATTAAGTTTGTACATCTTAAATCTGATAATAGAAAAATTGAATATCCTTATCCTGAGTATCCAACACCTAAAACTACATATAATGATGTTTTTGATGTTAAGCGCAAACTACATTTATTTACTGAGGCACCCAAAAGTAAGTGTTTACATACAGCAGGTTGGTTTGTATTGACTATGACAGATGCTCCAGAAGTATTATTTTGCCCTAAATACATCTTTATACAGCGATATCCATATATGGGCCCCTTTAAAACTGAGGACGAAGCTAGGGCTGCTATAAATACTTGATGTTGTATATTAAAAAGTTTATTGATAAAGTATCACATATGGAGAGTAAACAAAATAAAGAACTTGTTATTTCCGCTGTTGATGCGCGTGGTGTTAGAGATGAACTCAGTAAGTTATTAAGTGATTTACATACACTTACTTCTGACAGTACAAAAACAGAAGAAGTGATACAAGTTGAAATAGTAGGTGGCAAATTTAAATGAGTAGAAACCAACCAAAAGTAATACTTGAAAACGTAGAGAAGGATACGTACAAAACAGTACAAATTGTTGAGGCGTCAGGTATTTGGGCTGTGTTTTATGATAATCAACCTATTAATTTAAAAAGCAGTCACTATCTTGCTAATGAAACAACACCGAAGTATAAGAAAACTAGTTTCAGTAACCCAGGACATGCAAGGAATTTATGTCGTAAATTAAATGCACAATTTCATACAAACAAGTTTACAGTTATTTTTATGAATAGTGGTCGTCAAGTTTATCCTGATGAGTAAAAAACAAAAAATAACAAATATTATATTAAATAATCTGCCAAATAGTAGCACATTCAAAAACATTCCAGCAGAAAAAACACTTATGCGTTGGTGGGTCACAGGACGCACTAGCAATAATCTACGTTTGACAGAAGAAGGCAAACTAGCGTTTGACCAAGCAGAAATAGAATTTTTTGATTTTCCATTATTTACTGAAAAACAACTTAAAGATTTTAAGATAAACAAAAAAAACATTTTTGAAGGTAGTCAGTTTACAATAAAACTTAAAAAGGTAGACTGCCCCTTTTTTATAGGCATGAAAACTAGTAAAACCAAATCAGCATATATTCGGATATATGATAGTAAGATTGCTTTATTAGTGAGCCTATATGGAAGTTTTATCGAATATTTGGAGAGTAAGATATGAGCGAACAAAAGAAAAATCCAATTATGGATATTTTGGCTAGGAAAAAAGCCCAAAATCAAACACATAAAAATGAATTTCACCCAATTAATGGGCAACAGGGTAAAGTCAATAGTAAGGGATTCGGCGGTCCTGCAGTTGCCCGAAAAGCAGGCAGGGGCAGTTGATTTTGTAAACCATTTAAGTTATACTAAATCATCAGTTTTAACTATTGGTGATTTGTATGCACAAAGTTTCTTATGTAATTGCTAGCATCATACTGTCAGGCTGTGGTGGAGGGTCGGGTAGTAGCCCAAGTAATACTTCAACTTCAGTTGTAACTACACCGACTACTACTCAACAAACTCCAAGATTTGTTGAAATTGCTAACGCACTCAAAATGGAACATCCTTTTAGTAATACTATTACTAAAATGGAAACTCTAGATATTTCCGGAGACGGTCGTGATGATCTTGTAGTGCATCAATGGCAAATGGGTACGCACACAAACAGGGGTAATGATCCCTGCCCAAACGTACTAAAAGTTTATATCATGCAACCTGACAACACATTTAGTGACCAAACAGTAAGTTATGTTCAAGGTAGCACTGATCTTAAAGGTTGTTCACGTAAATTACGTGTGGCTGATATTAATCAAGATAATAAACTTGATGTAGTTTTAGCCATGAATAATGAAGATGGTAGAACTAGTAATGATAGTTCAGATTTTAGTGTTCAAAATTTTGCACTAGTTAGCGATGGTGCTGTTTATTATGGACAATCTTTTGGTTCCCCTCTTTGGTATCATGCTATTGGGGTAGGATACGATAAAGATCACAAGCCTTTCGTTATGGGCGCTGGCTTGAACGGTATGGATACTAATGCCTATTATTTCAGTAATAAAAAATTTACACGTACAGCAGTTAAGGGGCTAGAAAATTTAAGTCCAAACACTTTTGAGTTTATTTCGACATTAGGAGGCAAAAAGCATACAAACATGATATTGCAAAGTAGCAATACATGGCCAAACTTTGCAAGTACCGAAGGCTTTATTCAAAATAATGATGGCAGTTGGTCAAAGACTACAGATTATAACTTTGCCCCAGTTGTTGGTATAGTAAAGGGTGTATCTTGGAACACTACGGCAAATACAGCACATATAGTTAAGTATAAAGATTATAATTTGGCATTCGCTGGCATTGCCGATAGTTGTAAATTGAAAATGACCCCACAATCAGATCCTATTGTTGTTTTTGGACTGTCAGGTCAAAAGGTAACTAATTGGACAAGTACTTCTACGATTGTTGAAGGTGGCAACAATATGTCATTTTTTGTAGGGACAACTATAAAAAATAATAAGGTTGAGGAAGTACCACTAAACATAGAAGGAGAAATCGTAGAAGTATGGGGCGAATTTGAATGCAAGGATGTTAACAATGATGGGTACGATGACATTTTACGTTACCCACATTCTAGAGATGGGGTACCCTACATTTACCTAAACACTAAAAATAATGGATTTAAAATCTATGACAAGGTGAATTTGCCGTCTGTTATTACAGGATGGCAAAGTAACTCTACTGTTAATGCGACTTCAATAGTGCATGATTTTGATAAAGATGGATTTGTCGATATATTAATCTATTCACATATGGATGTTAAGTTACCCAATATCACATACAAGTTTTACAAAGGTCAAAAGGCACTGTAAGTTATTGATTCTATTAGACATTTAATTCTTGATTTTGCATGAATTTGGGCGCATAATGTATCTATAGTTGATTAACGGAGATTGATATGACTACTGCGATTTATTCAGCCCTTAC
>Ga0194119_10011985_pt1 | contig 11083 bp, 9 predicted proteins | sample TA2MahC100mmetaG_FD_148620 | JGI IMG/M metagenome (GOLD analysis project Ga0194119, IMG submission 148620) | Freshwater microbial communities from Lake Tanganyika, Tanzania - TA2015018 Mahale Deep Cast 100m | ecosystem: Environmental > Aquatic > Freshwater > Lake | place: Tanzania: Lake... | reverse complement strand
TTAGAGGACCCACGGCCCCCGTTTTGGTCGGGGCCCATCCTTTTTCCAAAAAAGTTGAGGCTACCTTCAAAGGCTTTGGCTTTTCTGGGTCGGGTCTCGACAAAATTTCCGATTTCAGTTTTGCATTACCTTGGAGATAACTCGCCAATTCCTGCTGCAGTGCTTTTGTAACAGAATCCAATGTCGGTTCATGAAGTTTAGTAGTTTGGAGAGCCAGGGCGGATGAATACCCTCTTGCTTTATAGAACTCGGGGTGTTCTTCAGGAAGTCGGCTTAAGATTTCTCTCCAACCGGCCCATTTGCTTTTTTCCCAATCCTGTAAGACCCTAGCCGCTCTGTCGGGATCTCTAAAAGTATGATCATATTTCGCTCCCAACCAGTTTCTAAAAACTGGGGATTCATTATAGAGAAGAGCAATTCTTTCGGAGGGTGTAATTGACACTCCAGGTGGAGTTCTATCCTTTTCAGGAACTCCAATCATGTCTAATAGTGTCTCTCTGACTAAATTTCTTCCATTGGAAGCTTGAGCTTCAAAGAGCATGTGCCCCACGCCAGGTATCGTTGTGATAGCCATTCGAGGATATTTTTTCTGAAACGCCGCTAGAGGCTCCGAGAATTCGAAAGGCTGTGGTACCCCAACCTTTCGAGCAAGCTCCTTATTTCCGGGCCACCACTCATCCTGCTCTCCAATCAGCATCTTCCCCGCAATACGATCAAAAGGTTTTCTTTTCGCCCAAGTAAACTGTCCCTCAATTTCACCAGCCCATTCGCCTCCGGCTTTATTTTCTACAATCGGCTCACCCCCCAAATACTTCTCTCCAGGAGTTGTAATTTTCTCGTAGGTATATTTTAAAGCTGGGTGAAAATCTCCTGAAGGAGACATTAAAAGAAAGTCCGTTAAGTCATTGGGGTAGCGTTCTACATACTCTTGAATAATACCAGGACCAAAACTGTGTCCCATCATGTAAATGGGAATCGGTTTTCCATTTCTTTTCGCTTCACTTTTTACCTTGGTCACAAGTTGATGAACCCATTCCATAAAGGGTTCTATCTTCTTAAGTTTTTCACTCCCTTTGTTTTCACCATGGAAAGGAAGATCAAAGGAAATTCCTGCTATTCCAAAAGGCCTTAAAATATTCTGATTCTCCTTAAAGTTGTTTCCACTCGCCTTAGCAGTTCCTGAGCCGTGAAAAAAAATAACGACCGCTTTAGCATCTTTGCTAACTAAAGGAACCGAGCCATCTTTTCTGGGCTCTGCCATGGTCGAATAAATCATAGTTTCTAACTCCGGATCCCACCGTTTAAAAATATGTCCCCTTTTAATTAAGGAATCTTCTGCTGAAATCAAAGCTGCGGGGTCTCGAGATAGGTCTCGGGCACTTTGAGCACGAGACAATTTGGGAAGAATGTCTTGAGCACAATTGAGTGAACTAGGTTGATTTGCCTGAAGCCTTAAACAAACAACAGATACGAAAAAAGAGAGTAAAATTTTTAATGCCATCTTCATCGCCTAAGCACCCTGTTTTTTAAACTAGCTTTCGGCTGTCTAGCAGTTAGACATAATCATGAAATTTTTGACTTAATCTGGTCGAATAACCCCTTAAGAAAACTCAACTTTTTAACCGATAACTTGAGAACTAGTTTTAAACTTTTTTTGATGCAGGGTATAATACACTTATGAAGGATGGGGTTCAAAACGAACGGGGGCAGGTTGCGATTCTATTCGCCCTGGTTTTTACTTTCATGTTTATTTTGTTCGCCTTTGTTGTCGACTTTGCTCATCTAATCAATAACAAAATCAATTTACAAATTGCAGCCGACACAGCTGCATATACTGGAGCCGCTTGGCAAGCCCGCACTTTAAACCAAATCGGACAGGTCAATTATCATTTAAGACAAGATTTTAAAGAATTGGCCATGAGAATAAATGTCACTCATGCAAGGCACAATCGAGAGTTCCCTAGAGGAAACGGTTTTATCAGGGGAGGCAATGGACAATCCTCGCACCAACCCTTCGTTTGTCAACAAGCTCACGGATACCGTTCTCTCTCCGGAGTAAGCTACCAAAAGATCACAAATCTTTGCGCTAATGCCGACCCGAGAACAGGGGGATTGCCTCCTATCGTAGTGCCTCCGGTCATCGCTTCTTTCGACCCCTTTCAAGTGGCTTTGAACCAACAACTCACAAGGATCCGCGATATTGCCGACACTCAATGCCGAGCGGCTGCTTTTGATAATCGGGCTTTGGTGAATCACTTGGCTCAAGTTTACATCAATCGTGCCCAATTCCATGCCAATCAAATCCGACAATTAGAAACTTTTCTAAACGAGGATATGGCCGCAGAGGAGCCTTCGGAAAGCGCCAATCACCCTCTAATGAAATCGGTATACGAAACGGTTCGAAGAAATTTAAGTCTTTCAAATCGCCAACAAAATTTCCAAATTGATGTCCTAAGACCCAACGGAAACCGTTATTTGGACTTAAGGCAGTATGCCACCAACGCTAAATTTTTCTATTATGACTTTAGCACCGCTGGAAGTGGTTGCGTCGCGATCCCTAAAAGAACCGATAGTATTCCAATTATCGCAGGATTTGAAAAACAGCAGGACATTATGACTTACTTTGCAGTTAAAGTTTCGGCAAAACCCCGACTACTTTTCATGCCGGCCAAATGGGTGGAGTCTGCTTTTCCTAATCTCGAAGCCTTTTCAGCGGCTAAACCTTTTGGAAGTCGCATAGGGCCCAAAGGTAATACCGACTTTCTAGTCCCGACTCCGGGACGACCCAACAATGCCAATCCGATGGTCAATTTTAGTTTTGTTCCTAATGACAACCTGGGACTTTTAAATGCAAAACTTCTGGCTCTTTTTGATCGATTCCATCCCTTTAATGATCAAGGGCGTCCGGACGGAAATCAAAACACCGGTTGGCCGGAACCCGATCGCGCCGCTATTCGAAGCGCTCTTCAACTCGTAAGAGCTCCCACCCTTTTTGATTCGATGTTTTATACCGTCTTTCCCGACCCGGGAAACAACATCAATAATGATTATATCGAGAGTGACTTTGCTCTAGCTCTCTTTCCCGATTTTTTGGAAGCCTCGGCCCCCGACAACACTTCGATTAACACCCCCGACCCTAGAACCGACCCCTACTTTAGAAATTTAAGTTCCCAAAACCGAGGGCCGGGATGGATTCAAATCAATGCACCCGCCGGTGTAGGCGGTGGGGATTATGGAAACTATGCTGAAGAGCAATTGGGTTCTCACTCCACTACCGGAGTCAGCCAGTTTGACTTTGTTGGGGACAACCCCAACGAGTTTGGTTTTGCCAATCGAGAACAAATTCACAGTGGTTGGACGCCCGATTCGCGTCGCGGTCGCATCGGTTATTCGGTCAAATTTATCTCTTTTGATGGACTCATGCGCTTCTTAGAAGTTGAGAGCACCGCCGGGGGAAAAATCCCCTTGGCTAATAAGCCAACCGGCGACCCCAACCTCAACAAGATTCTCCACTAGTGCATGCTTTACAAAGGAGGGGGGAACGTGATTATCTCCCGAGTCTCATGAAACTTTTAGCCGTCGATACTTCCTGTGATGAATCTTGTGCCGCTATCATCGATACCGATCGCTGGGCTCTTCTCTCTGATGTCATCCACTCCCATGTCGACAGCATGAAAAAATTTGGCGGGATCGTACCGGAAATCGCAAGCCGTGAGCATTTAAGGGGTCTTCCTTTAGCCGTTCACGAAGCACTAGAACTTGCTCAACTAAAACCGACGGATATTGATCACTATGTCGTTACGAATCGTCCGGGGCTCATCGGAGCTTTGTTAGTTGGATTGTCCTTCACTAAATCTCTAGCCTTCGCAAGTCAGAAACCCTTCTCTACCCTAAACCATATTGAGGCTCATCTTTTCTCTCCCCTTCTGACAACTTTAGAGGGGAAAAAGGCTCCCCCCTTCCCTTGGTTAGCTTGTGTCGTGAGTGGCGGACACACCGAAATTTTTCATGTGGAATCGTTATTCAACTACACCTGGTTAGGGGGAACTTTGGATGATGCTGCGGGGGAAGCTTTTGATAAAGTGGGAAAGCTTTTACAACTTCCTTATCCGGCCGGGCCAAAAATTGACAAGTGGGCAAGAGAGTCTGCGACTCAAGAACACCGTTCAAGGCATAAATTTCCGAGAGCTAGAACCGAAAGCCACACTCTTTCTTTCTCAGGACTAAAAACGGCGGTGGCATTACAAGTCAAAAAAACCGACCTCTCTAACAGCGATGAAGTCCTAAGTATTGCTGCTTCCGCTCAAGAGGCTATTTTAGATGCTATCGTCGACAAGCTTCTTCACTCTCAACAAATCTTAGGGGTTTCAACTCTAGTCTTAACAGGTGGGGTAGCCTGCAATTCAAGGCTCAGGGAAAAATTACCCCAAGCCCACTTCCCTAGCCCCAAGCATTGCTCCGACAATGCAGCGATGGTGGCACTGCTTGCCGGTTACTATGCTAAAAATAATCGACTTAAAATTGAACCTTGGTCTGCAACGGCCTATCCCTCGCTCGATAGTTTTTCTCCTCATTCCATGGGAGAAAAATAATGGCTCACCCTAAAGAACTTTTAGCTCGTTTAGATGCCAATGCGAGAAAATCGCTAAGCCAGAACTTTTTAACCTCCCCCCACTGGGCAGAAACTCTCACAGCCGCCGTTATCGAAGGGGAGTCAGCTCAAGCTATTTGGGAAATCGGCCCTGGATTAGGGGCTCTTACTCAGTTGCTTCTTAAGAAAGCCAAAGTTCCTGTCACACTGTTTGAATATGACAAAAAACTTTCCGCCTTTCTCAGAGAGGAATATCCTGGAGTAGATTTAATTGAAGGCGATGTTTTAAAAGCTCCTCTTGAAGATCTAGCAAAAAAATCGGGAAAGGTCGCCGTTCTGTCTAATTTGCCTTACCATCTTTCTTCACCTGTCTTTTTCAAGCTTGTCGAAATCAAACCCCACCTGACCCGAGTCGTTTTAACTTTTCAAAAAGAGTTTGCTGAACGTCTCACAGCTAAAGTAGGCCAAGAGGCCTATGGAGCGTTAAGCATCATTGCTCAGTTGCATTTTAAAATAACAAACCTGGGAGTTCTCCCCCCTGGAGCTTTCTACCCGCCCCCTGCAGTCGCATCGCAAGCGGTTATTCTAGAAACCCAAACTCCTAAAGATTTAGATTTGGATAAGCTTTGCAAAGTTATTAAAGCCGGATTTTTGCACCCCAGAAAAAAAATGGTGAGTAACCTCAAGCAGATTTTTCCCGAAGTCGATTGGCTAAAAACCTTAGAATCCAACTCCCTCTCTCCCAATACTCGTGCTGAGGAAGTCCATGAGCAACAATGGATAAGTCTGAGTCTGGCACTAAAACGATAGACTGAATCCCATAAAGCAATCAGGGAAATTTCCGATAAGTATTTCATGAGTAAATCAAACGTTAAGCAAATTTCCTAAGAGCCTGGGCCTGCTTGGGAGCTCTTTACTTAGAGTTGAAACAAGATACACAGGCAAACCAAGCCCTTAGAAAATGTTTAAAACTAGAATCTAACCCCGCCATGATTAAATTTTTTGAATCGCAAATTCAATTATTGAAAGTCAAAAAAAAGGCAGCTTAGTTATTTATTATGCCCATACTATTCGCTGTTTTGCCTTCAACTTCAAACCAGTTAACAGCTCTTACTCACAAAAAAAACTTTAATACCTGCACCCTTTGAGTGGGTTTTTTAAGAGGCTGGTCCGATATATTTTTTCCTAAATTGCAAAGACTTAAAGAGGACCTAGGTTAGAAAACTTATCAAATCTTATAATCAGGTATTAAACCTTACATTTTAAACCCTGACACAATAAATCAATAAAAATACAATATATTCAAATACTTAAAATCAACCAATTGAACGATATAATGCAAAGTGTTATAACGGTGAACTTTTTAATTTTTAGAGGTCGCCCATTTTAAGATCCACACTCTTCATGCTACTAGTCCTATCAGCAGAGGCTGTTGCCTCTCAGGCTCAAAACTATGGTCTGGGTGGAGTGTCGACAGGACGTGCGAATGCGGTCCTAGCTGAAACCTCAAACCCTCATGCAGCTTTGTACAATCCGGCCCTGCTTCCGGCTCAGCCCCAGTCTTTGTTCGGGTTTAGTACCGCCCTCCAAGAGGTAAAATTCCAAACTTCCGACAACCTAAAACTAAAAAACCAATCTCTTGCGACTTGGGCACTTGGACTGTCTTTTCCTTTTAAAATAACCAAAGATTCCAACCGGCAAGGTGGTTTTGGCTTGGCCATTTCAGGCCCTTTCCAAAAGCTTCGAAGTTTTGTGGCCTATGCTCCCGAAGATGCCTTTTCGATGAGGTACGGCACATCCGATTCCCAATTTAAAGCGACCCTAGGAACCGGAATCGAACTCTACGACAAACGGCTCTTTCTAGGTGGGGGACTCTCTCTTTATTTAAGCACAGCTGGAACGGCTGAAGAAACTTTAGTCGGGAAAAACCCGGTGGGAAGAATGGCCTTGGATGTCGGGCTAAATACAGCCGCGATAGTTGGGCTTTACACCGTGTTGAATGAGACTCAAGGGGCTCTTACTTTCCATCAGGCTCTGGATCCTAGCTTTACCCAAGCTATCGACGCGAAAATAGCCGTAGCAGGGGAGGAGATTCTACACCAGCCCTTGTTAGCGAAAAGCACTCTGTATTATGAACCCCAAGCCCTTGCCCTCGAAGCTCAGCATCGGTTTGGATCTTTAAAAGCCTCTTTAGGATTAAGTTATGAGTTTTGGAGTCGTTATAAAGCACCTATTCTCATCACCGAAATTAAAGATAATTTAGGAGCCACTCGAGTGACTCAAGTAGGTCAGATCTCTTTACAAGACACCTTAAATCCTCGAGTCTCTTTTGAAACCGTTCTTTTGAGATCCTTAACTTTAAGTTCAGGCTACCAATATCGACCCACTCCAGTAACCGATCTCTCCGGTACAGAAAACTATCTCGATTCAAATGCCCATATTGTTGGGTTTTCCTTGTCTCACAGTATTTTGGAGAGTGACTTTTTACCGGGCCCCACCCAAGTCGGCATTTACGGGCAGTACCATTGGTTAACCCAGCGAAAGGTGACTAAATCTTCTCCCGCCAAAGCGAGCTTAAAAGAGTTCAGTTTTCAAGGGACCGCTGCGATTTATGGGTTGTGCTTGCAGACTGCCTTATAGAAAGATAGGAATAGAGCTATGTCGAGAGTAAACACTGTTACCATTCGCAAAAACAAAGTTTCAGAGGGTTTTTCCCCTCTCGTAGCAGTAACTGCTTACGACTATACCTTTGCAAAACTAATTGATGGGTTAGTCGACATTGTTTTGGTTGGGGATTCTTTAGGGATGGTAGTTCAAGGCCAACCCAATACTCTAACTGTCACTTTAGATGAAATGGTCTACCACTCTAAATGTGTCGCTGCCGGGCTATCGAACGCTCACTTGGTTGTCGATATGCCTTTCATGAGTTACCAAATCAATCTTGAAAGCGCTTTAAAAAATGCGGGCCGGCTTCTCTCCGAAGGAAAAGCCCACGCCGTCAAAATGGAAGGCGGAGTCTCTATTGCTAGCACCATCACGCGAATGGTCGAAATCGGTATCCCTGTCATGGGGCACATCGGTTTGACCCCTCAAAGTGTTCATGCCTTAGGGGGATATCGAGTACAAGGCAAATCGGACAGCGCTCGAGAGTCGATCATTCAGGATGCAATTGCTTTAGAAGACGCCGGCGTTTACTCCATAGTTCTCGAGGGGATTCCTCTAGAGTTAGCTCAGGCCATTACCGAACGAGTAAAAGTTCCGACTATCGGAATTGGAGCAGGCCCTCACTGTGATGGCCAAATTCTTGTTCTTCAGGATTTCTTAGGACTCAACACCGATTTTCAACCTAAATTCGTCAAACAGTTTGCAAGACTCGCCGAACAAACTCGAGCCGCCGTTAGTACCTACGCTTCTGAAGTGAAACAAAAGAGCTTCCCCGAGAAAGAACACTCGTTCCATGTTAATACTTAACTCACCCGAAGTTACCCAAGAAACTTGTCTACGTTGGAAACGAGAAGCCACTTTGGCTTTTGTTCCAACCATGGGCTGTTTACATGAAGGCCACTTAGCTCTCGTTAAGAAGGCTAAGGAACTCGCCTCGAGAGTCGTAGTCAGTATTTTTGTAAATCCGCTCCAATTTGCCCCGCACGAAGATTTTGAAAAGTACCCCAGAGTTTTCAACGAGGATTGTGAAAAATTGAAAAGCCTCGATGTCGATCTGCTTTTTCATCCCACAGTTAACGATCTTTACCCCGAGGGTTTCTCTAGTAAGATTTCGGTAGGTGACATTGGGAATCGCTTGTGTGGGGCTTTTCGTCCTAACCATTTTGATGGAGTCGCTACGGTAGTTCTTAAGCTATTCGAAATTACTAGTTGTGATTTTGCTATCTTTGGAGAAAAAGACTATCAACAACTGACCATTATTCAACAACTCACTCGAGACTTCAATCTTCCCGTCTGCGTTGTCCCTCACCCAACGATAAGAGCCGAAGATGACGTAGCTCTATCCTCAAGAAACCTTTATTTAAGCAACCTAGAGAGGGTGGCCGCCCGTCAAATCCCCAGGGTTTTGAACCTATCGAGACAAGAAGCATTTAACGACCCTGCACAAACGGTCGAACAACTATTGGGCAAACTGCGTCCTCTTTTAACGGAACAAGGCCTTAAGGTGCAATACCTAGAGATCACTCAGACCCGCCAGCTCACCCCTGCTGATCCTTTAGCATCTTTAAAAACTCTAATCCTTCCCCATCTCTTCTTAGCCGTGTATGCTGGTTCCACTCGATTAATCGATAATATTTCCTTAAGCATCGAACGTTAGAAGGTAGGAGTCATGAAAAAATTTCGAACCGCAATGATCACAGGAGTCTTAGTTTTGGCTCCGCTCATGGCAACAATTAATATTCTTAGATGGCTTATAATCAATCTAGACGCTATGGTCTCGCAATATCTTCCCGCAAGAATCACTCAAAACTATCCGGGTATTGGGCTGTTACTTGTTTTTTTACTTATTTTGGTGGCAGGACTTCTAACTCAAAACTTTATCGGCCAAGGATTGGTGAATCTACTAGATTCAGGCGTTAAAAAGCTCCCTCTCGTGGGTAGCATTTATACAACAATAAAAAAATTTCTAGCTACGATCGTCAATCCAGGCAGCGATAAATTTTCAGGCGTAGTACTCATTCAATTTCCAAGAACGGGCGTTCATTCGATTGGTTTTCGCACTGGAAAACCGGACGCTCGAATTATTCCTAAAGCCCTTACCCAGGAAGAGGGTAGCTATGTAAATGTTTTTGTCCCCTGCACACCCAATCCAACTTCCGGATTTTATCTCTGGGCGAAAGAAGAGGATTTACTTCCTTTAGATATTTCGGTTCAAGAGGCCTTCAAAATCGTAGTCTCTATGGGAATTATCTCCGGAGAAGATCACTAAAACCATGGCAACTTCGGGCGGAATTAAGATCATTAGTGAAAACCGAAAAGCTTTTCATAATTATTATGTCGAAGACAAATTTGAAGCCGGAATTATTCTAAAAGGAACCGAAGTCAAAAGCCTTCGGGAGGGCAAAGCCAATCTTCAGGATTCTTACGGGCTTCTCAAAAGCGGAGAGCTATTTCTCCTAAATGCCCATATTCCGCCCTACAAATTAGGAAATCGCGAAAACCACGATCCGCTTCGAACCCGAAAACTTCTTCTTAATCGATCGGAGCTTTCGAAACTTTGGGGAAAGCTTGAGACCCAAGGGTACAGTGTAATTCCACTAAAAATGTACTTCAAAGACGGGCTAGTCAAAGTAGAGATGGCTTTAGCTAAAGGAAAGAAATCTCACGATAAACGCGAAGCGACCAAAGAAAAAGAGATCAAACGGGCTATGGCCAAACTCACTAAACAACGACGATAAAATTATATAATGGCATCTTTTAAGTGGGCGTTTTAAGAGGTTCAAACGGCCATGAGGTTCATTCACCGCACGGAATTTATTGGCCGTTTGACGATGAGATGAATCATCAAATGAAACTCCAAGTCCACATCGAAAATGAGTTTCCTTCTTTAAAGTGTTATGGGTATGATTTATGTATTAACGATATGAAAACAACTTTCGATTTTCAAGAAACATTAGCTTTAAGTAAGAAGACACTTTTAGCTGAGCGCGCTTATAAGTATCGACTTCGCCACTGGTTACCACAAAATCGTGAATCAAAAGTTCTAGACTTAGGTTGTGGAGATGGCATCATCTCTTCCTATTTAGCTAGGAACTTCTCCACCGTTACTGGAGTCGATCATAATTCAGCAAAATTAGAAACTGCAAAGACCTTAGGATTATTGATAGAACAACAGGATGTCTTTGACTTCTTAGCATCAACAAAAACTTCGTTTGATCTAATTTGCGCTTTTGATTTGATAGAGCATCTTGGAAAAACCAACGTTAAGGCTTTTTTGGCACTCTGCTTTAAAAGATTAAATTCGGGAGGAAGACTCATTCTCCAGATGCCAAACCCAATAAGTCCTTTTGGTTTTGGAGTTTTTCAAGGAGATCTAACTCACGAATTTACCCTGTCACCGGTCCTCGCTATGAGTTTATTGAAAGAAGCTGGCTTCGTGGCTCATGAGTGTCGAGAGACGGGACCACCGTTTTTGGGTTACTCGCTATCCTCAACCGTAAGATTCTTGATCTGGAGATTTTTACGTTTAACTTACAGATTGATACATTTCGTTGAGGCTGGGGAAACCATTAATTTTCCACTTACACGTGTCTATTTGATTTCAGGTTTAAAAAGCTAGTAGGGGTGTTTCAATTTTTGCGGCACGTCGTTCTTGCCGTGAAGGTAGAGCTATTTTTCTTTTCATTATATCCTTTTTTTTCGTTGTTGCGACTGATTCCCCCCTTAAAAAAGGCGGAATATCTCTCGAAGGGTTTTGAGTGTAGTCCGCAATGAGAGCTTCTCGAACAACACTTTTTTCTCCTCGGCGCTTTACTGTCAGATACAGCC
>Ga0194119_10011977_pt1 | contig 11092 bp, 8 predicted proteins | sample TA2MahC100mmetaG_FD_148620 | JGI IMG/M metagenome (GOLD analysis project Ga0194119, IMG submission 148620) | Freshwater microbial communities from Lake Tanganyika, Tanzania - TA2015018 Mahale Deep Cast 100m | ecosystem: Environmental > Aquatic > Freshwater > Lake | place: Tanzania: Lake... | reverse complement strand
ATGAGCGCCTGCGCCACGCGAAGGACGCCGTCAAGGACGGCGATGTGGTCGAGGTCAAGGTCATTCGTGTGGAGCGCCAAGGCAAGGACACCAAGATCACCCTGAGCCGCAAGGCCGTGATGGCGGACCCCGTCGCGACCGCGATGAAGGACCTGCAGGAGGGTGCGACCGTGACTGGTCGCGTGACCAACCTGACCGAGTTCGGTGCCTTCGTGGAACTGGCGCCCGGTGTCGAGGGCTTGGTGCACATCAGCGAGATCACGCACGATCGCTTGCCCAACCCGGTGGCCACACTGCGCAAGGACGAAGTCGTCACCATCAAGATCCTCTCGATCGACGAGAAGAAGAAGCGCATCGCACTCTCGATCAAGGCGCTGAAGGATGCCCCCGCTCGCCCCGAGCGCGAGGACCGCGGCGGCGGCCGTGGCGGCCGAGGTCGCGACCGCGAGGAACCGATGGTCGAGCGCGCGGCCGACCCCGCGATGCAGAAGTTGCTGTCGAAGTTCGGCGGCGGCTCGCTCAAGGGCGGCTTGGGCTCGGTGCCCGGCGACACCAAGGCTGGCAACAAGATCCCGAAGTGATCGGCGCTCGAGCGTTGTGCAGCGACGCTAGGGCAACACGAAGCACAGTTAGGCGTCGCGCAGGAGCGCGAAGGGCCGCGCTTGGAGGGGCTGGCAGCGTTGCCCAGCGAGGATCGCGCAGCAGCGCTCAGGGACGCTCAAGGATGTCAGCTGGGTGCTGGCCTTCGCTGGCCTGGCGCTGGAAGAGCCACGCGCGGGTGCATGCGGCGATGATCGTGCTGATCGCAGCCGCGCCGATGAGCGCCGACGCGATCGTGCGCCAGAATCCAAGGAGCCACGCTTGCGCAGCGTCGATCGTGCCGAGGCCAACGGTGGCCGTGTCGCGCCAAGGCTCGAACGGCACCATGCGACCGACCGAGCGGATCGCTTGGCCATCATCGACGGCGGTCCAGGCGCTCACCGCGGCATCGAAGCCGCAGGAAACGACGACATCCGTCGCCGCCACCGCCAGCACGACGGCCAGGAGGCCGAGCGCGAGGTGCACGACCGCATGGATGGGCCGCGACAAGACCGAGGCCAGCGCGCGCTGAGGGGCCTCGACGGCATCAGCAGCATCGCACGCGACGGCCGGGATCACAAACGGCAACGCGACCGTGACGGAGGCCCCGATCACGATCGCCATGATCCCCAGGAGCAGCGAGATGCCGAAGGCGAGCGCGCCGACCAAGCCTGCCACCGGGACCAGGCCCAGCAGTGCCGGCAGTGCAGCCAGCGCGATGCACGCACCCATCCCCAGCAGCGGAACGAGGATCGCACCGACTGCGCTCGGACGAACCGCAGCGCCCCACGCACGCGCCTGGGCCACGGTCGGCGCAGGGGCTTCGGAGAGATCAAGCGCGTTCATGCGGGCCAGGACCACCCCAATCGATGCCATGCCAAGCGTCAAGAGGAGGACGAGATATCCGGCGAAGCCCCACGAGATCGCGATCGCTTCGCGCGGGAGTTCCCACACCAGCGCACCCACGCGTTCGGGCAGCGCCGACCACTTGAGCGTGACCGAATCGCCGATCAGTGCAAACAGGCGAGAACGCAGCGCAAAGGCCCATGATTCAAAGGCTCCGCGCGGTCGGACCGCGGCGATGGCGCGGACCGCCGCTTCAGCACGGTCACGGGCTTCGGCATCGCTCGATGCATCGATCGATGACGAGATCAGCGAGGTGAGTTCGGCAGGGCTCGCGCCGGCGACCTCGGCGTCGGGCACCACGCTCAGCGCGGCAGCTTCCATGATGCGTCGGGCTTCCTCGAGCGTGGCCGGTTCGAGCGTGCCATACGCGATACCGCGCGGCGAGATGCTTGGCGTGGTGGCAAAGTCCCACAGCGCACCGCCCGTCATCCAGAGCGCAAGCAGCACCAATGCGACACACAAGCGTGGCGGACGAAGACCTGCCGCTGCGGCACCCACAATCCGCTGCGCTGGAAAGACTGACCGGAACGAGACGCCATCGATCTGCACATGCTGCGTCGGCATGGGCGGGAGGATAGTGCGCGCGAGCGCATCGCCGTGTGAGGCATCGATCCGGGGGCGACCGGGCCCGGCCGCGACGGCGATGAGACGGCAGCGCGATGGCAGCGCTACCGTTCCCGTATGACCCCGTACGACTGGATCCGCATGCTTGAGGCCGTGGCCGCACAGGAGGATGCGCAGCCTCTGCCGCCGGGCATGGAGGATGGTCCGCGGCGCAACGATGTGGATTCGATCGCGTGGAGGCGTTGGCACGATGCGAGCGAACTGCCTTGGGATGCCATCAAGTCGGCAGGTGCGCTGCTGGAGCAAGGCCCCTTCCGAACGATCGAGGTCTGGACGGAGACCGAACTTGCCATGCTGCATCTCCTGGAGCGCGGCATGGACGGGCCGGCACGCACGCAGGTCGCCGCACGAATGGCCAGCTGCATCGAGTGGCACCTCGAACACACCCAGCCTGACAATGCCACCAACAGGCCGTGGGCGATGCACACCTTCGTGCTGCACGGCACTGCCGAGGCCGCGCTCTACGCACAGACGCTCCTGCACAACGCCCAAGCCGGCGGCGCGATGGACGACCCGCTCGTGCAGTGGATCCTGGCCGATGTCCACGCCCGGCTGCGCGCCCGCGCGTGAGGAGTGTCGCGGCGGCATGGGCTGAAGCGCCAGCCCGTGAGGGATGACTCAACCGCATGCGAGGATTGACGCGGCGTCGCGCACGGGGCGGTCCTTCGGGCGCGCGGCTACGCTTTCCACCATGAGCATGCAGCTGGACACGGTGCTGAACCGGCTTCGCACGGATGAGGCAGGAATGCTGGAGCGGCTGAGGGAGTTCCTTGCCTTCGAGAGCATCTCGACGGATCCGGCCTTCGCGCCTCGGGTGCGTGCGTGCGCGCAGTGGTTGCTGGAGGACATTCGCAAGATGGGCTTCAACGGCGCACTGCACGAGACCGCAGGCCACCCGATGGTGATCGCCTCGCACGATGGACCGCCAGGCTACGACGGACCGCGCGTCCTCTTCTACGGCCACTACGACGTGCAGCCGATCGATCCGATCGAACTCTGGGAATCGCCACCGTTCGCCGCGGTCGTCGTGGATGGACCGCGCGGCAAGCGGATCGTGGCGCGTGGCGCCGTGGACGACAAGGGACAGGTCGCGAGTTTCGTCGAGGCCTGCCGGGCCTGGCACGCCACGCACGGCACCCTGCCCTGCGCCGTGACGATGTTCATCGAGGGTGAGGAGGAATCCGGCAGTGCGAACCTGGATCCCTTCATCAAGGCGAACAAGGACCTGCTCAAGGCCGATGTGTGCGTGGTCAGCGACACCGGCATGTGGGACGTGGATACGCCCGCGATCACCACCATGCTGCGCGGTCTGGTGTACGTGGACATCACCGTGCGTGGACCGAGCCGCGACCTGCACTCGGGGCTGTACGGCGGCGCCGTGCCCAACCCCATCAACGTGCTGGCCTCGATCGTGGCGCAGCTGCACGACGGCGATCGCCGTGTGCAGATCCCGGGCTTCTACGACGATGTGCGTGAACTGCCCGCACGCGTGGCGGCGATGTGGAAGGACTTGCCGTGGGATGACGGCGAATTCCTCGGTGAGATCGGCCTGGCCAAGGGCTTCGGCGAGTCGGGGCGCAGCACGCTCGAGCGCACATGGAGCCGACCGACCTGCGATTGCAACGGCATCGTGGGTGGATACACGGGTGCCGGCGCCAAGACCGTGATCGCCTCGCAGGCGAGCGTGAAGCTCAGCTGCAGGCTCGTGGCCGGACAGGACCCGAAGAAGATCCTCGCGGGCATCGAACACTTCTTCCGTGAACGCCTGCCGGCAGGCTGCACGATGGAACTGCACGAGCACGGCTGCAACCCCGCGATCATGGTGCGCGACGACAGTCCGTACATGAAGGCAGCCGAGAGCGGCCTGCGCCGCGCGTACGGTAAGGCGCCTTACCTGATCGGTTCAGGAGGCAGCATCCCTGCGGTCGGCACGATCCAGCGCGAGCTGGGCATCGATGCGCTGCTCGTGGGCTTCGGGCTCGATGACGACCGCGTGCACTCGCCCAACGAGAAGTTCGAGGTGAAGTGCTTCATGAACGGAGCCATGAGCCATGCCGCGATGCTGGCCGAGTTCGGTGCGCTGCGCCGCTAGTGCAATCGCTGCGGCGGCGGTGGCCGCCACGGCGTCCGGAGACCTCGTGCTCGAGCGCGCGGGGTTCGGAGGTGTGGTGCGCTTTGGCGGCATCGTGCCCCTGCAGCTGCAGGCGTCGCTGCCCGCCGGCGACACCCGCGAGGGCGTGGACGCCGAGATCGTGGTCGAAGTCCCCAACGTCGATGGCGACATCGCCGAGTACTCGATGCGCAGCGTGCTGTCGTCGGGAGCGACGTCGATGTGGATCTACCCATCGATTGCGACCGGCGTCTCAGGCAAGCCGATCGCCCTGGCGAGCTACGAACGCGATGACGGCCGGCGCGGTCGACTGCTTGAGCGCGTGCAGGTTGCCGTCGATCAACCCGCCCGAGGTGCGATGTCGGTCGATCCTTCGGTGGACATCGTGGGCATCGTCGCGGGCGGTCACTGCGGCATGGCGGCGTGGGATCCGGGGCAGAAGTCGCCCTGCCTTGGCGGCTACGTGATCGTCGGTGAGATCCGCGAGACGGACCAGCTTCCCGATCGCGTCGAGGGATGGTCTGGCTTCAAGGCGGTGGTCTGGGCGGGTGCGCCGCTCAACTCGCTGCTCGCGGCCCAAGACAAGGCGTTGCGGGCTTGGGTCGAAGGCGGCGGTCGGCTGATCCTGCAGGTCTCTGCGGCAGCCGATGGTTTCTCGCTCGATGCCGCGCAGCCGGAGTGGATTGCCGCGGCACTCAAGGGCTTGGCCTGGACGCGCACGGAGGATGTGAAGGCGAGCACGCTCGCACCGGTGATCTCGTCGCAGCGCCTGGAGCTGCGCAAGGATGGCACGCAGCCCGTGACGACCTTCGGCGAATGCGGTGCGCCGTGGGTCGAACTCGCGGCGATGCCGGTGCCTCGCGCATGGAACGGCGTGCCGGAACCGAGGCGCGGCACGCTCGACGGGGCATGCCTGGTGGTTGAGCGGCCGCTGGGTGCGGGAACGCTCGTCGTCAGTGGAATGGATGCCGATGCCCTGAACCGACGCCGCTATACGGAGAGCGACCTGCCTGAAGCCGACCTCTGGTGGAACCGCATCATGGGCCGCCGTGGTGATACGCCGCCACGCGCACGACTTAGTGAGTGGCAGAACGGGCAGACATCACCAATCGAATCGAACCCTCGACAGATCGTGATCGGCGGCAGCGAGTTCTTCGACGCGTTCATCGGCATGCGCTCGACAGCGTCGAACCTGACGTCGATCTCGATCCTGCTCTTCGCCGCGTACTGGCTGCTCGCCGGGCCGGTGTCGTTCTACGTGCTGCGTCACCGCAAGCAGGAACGCTGGAGCTGGCTGGCGTTCGTGGTGATCGCAGGTGCCTTCGGCACGGTCGCGTGGCTCGCGGGCGCCGTGCTCCGTCAGGCCGATGCCCGCGCGCAGCACTTGACGGTGCTCGACGCCGTGGTGGCGCCAGGTGCCCTGCCCGGAACGCAGCCGGCGATCCGCGCGCACACTTGGGCGAGCGCCTTCTTGCCCAACTACGGCACAGCCGAGGTCGCGCTGCCGGAAAGCCAGGGGATGCTGCGTCCCTTCTCGCCCGACGGTGACAACGGGGAGTTCCCCGACGCGACCCGATACACGGTGCAGGCGTCGCGCTCGAGCGCACTCACGCTTCCCGCACGCGCCACGGCCGCGATGGTGACGGGTTCATGGAGCGGCGATCTGCCGTCAGCGTGGCGCGGCTTGCCTGCGGTGAGCGGCCCGCCGCTGCAGCAGACCGCGAACGCCACACGCTCAGCTGACGCAGGCCCGGCGAGTTACCTCACCGGCAAGCTCAAGCACGGCTTGCCTGCTGCACTCACCGATGTCTTGGTGCTGCACGTCACACCGTTCCGGCCTGCACCGCCCCGCTTCAACGATCGCGCGACGGCAGCGACCAAGGCCGTGCCCGTGGCACCGAGCGACGCGATGCCCAGCATGGTGCTCGCTGCGCGGCTCGCAACACCCTGGGCCCCGGGGACTGAGCTCGAACTGGCGAATGTGCTCTATCCGCCCGTCCAAGGTCGGCAGGATCGTTCGCTGCCGGTGATCGACCCGGTCGATCCGGGCGTGCTGGGCCTGGACACGTTCCTGGATGCGGGGCTGATCTCGCCCCTGCGCCAGGCGTTCGCGCCACTGTCGACGAGCGGCGCACTCAGCGACAAGATCGCGCGCGACCATCTCACGATGATGAGCCTCTACGGCATGCTGCCCAACCCACGCTGGTGGGCCGCTGCAGCAGCCGCGCGCGGCCCCACCGAGAACGAAGTGGCGGTGCAGCGCGTGGCGGGCCATGCGCTCGATCTTGGCGCGTGGTGCTCGCGGCCGTGCGTGATCGTGATGGGGTATCTCACCGTCGAGCCCGACGCCGTGACCCTCGATGGCAGCCCGGTTCCGCTTTCCATCGATGGCGAACCCGTGCCGATGTCGGGCACGACGCTCGTGCGCGTGATCTTCCCCCTGCCGCAGGTCGACGCACTCGTGCCGGCAACGATGGTCCGCTGAGGCGCCGCTGCTACGATCCCTGCAGCCATGGCGATGATCGAGACCGTCAACCTGACGAAGAAGTACGGGGAACTGACGGCCCTGGACAACCTCAACCTGAAGATCGAGCAGGGATCCTGCTTCGGCTTCATCGGTCCCAACGGCGCGGGCAAGACAACCACCATCAAGATCCTGGCCACGCTGCTGAAGCCCAGCTGGGGCGAGGCGCGCATCGACGGCAAGACGGTGGGCTACCAGAACGCGCTGATCAGGCCGGTCATTGGCTACGTGCCTGACTTCATGGGTGCATACGACGACATGCTGGTGCAGGAGTACCTCGAGTTCTTCGCCAGCTGCTACGGGATCCACGGCGATGCGCGCCGCAAGTCCGTATCGGATGTGCTCGAGCTCACCGACCTGACGGGCAAGACCCTCGCGGAAGTGAACGGGCTCTCGCGCGGGATGCAGCAGCGGCTCTCGGTTGCGCGCGTGCTCCTGCATGACCCCAAGGTCCTGCTGCTGGACGAGCCATCGAGCGGACTCGACCCTCGCGCGCGCATCGAGATGCGTGAACTCCTGAAGGAGCTGCGCGCGATGGGCAAGACCATCATCATCTCGAGCCACATCCTGTTCGAACTGGCCGAGCTGTGCACGCACGTGGGCATCGTCGAGCAGGGCAAGCTCGTCTACAGCGGCCCGATGGCCGACATCATGTCGAAGACCGCGGTCGGCCATGTGGTGCATGTGGTCGTCGACGAGCGCCACAAGGATGCCGCCAGCCTGCTTGCCAAGGTGCCGGGCGTGACCAAGGTCGACCTGCAGCGCGAGGACGCGCTCGTGCGGATCGAGGTGCACCTTGATTCGGCTGCAGGCACCGTGCTGAGCGACCTGCCCAATCGCCTGATCGCGCAGGGATTCCGCGTGCGCCGCTTCACCGAGGAGCGGCCCGACCTGGAGACGGCCTTCATGCGGCTCACGAAGGGACTGGTGTCATGATGCGATCACGCGCAGCCATTGCCGTCGGCCGCACCCGAGACGGTCGGCCCACCATGATCGACGAGGTCCGTGCGATCGTGGCGCGCCACGCCGATGTCGTGGCGGAATTCGCGGTCGATGCACCGCACGATCCGCGCGTGGGCTTCGATCGGCTCGTGAGCGTGGGTGGCGATGGCACGCTGATCGCGCAGTGCCGCCGTCTTGCGGGCACAGGCGTGCCCGTCGTGGGCGTGAACAACGGCCGGCTGGGGTTCCTCGCGGAGTTCGACCTCGCGTCGCTTGAGGTCCACGCACCGAGCATCTTCGGACCGAGCCCACTCGTGCGGCACCGCATGCTGCTTGAAGTGCGCGTGGTATCGCGCGACGGTTCGCTGAGCGCCTCGCACGTGGCCATGAACGATGCGGTGGTGACCGCCGGCCCGCCCTACCACATGATCGAGCTGCGCCTGGGCCTGAACGGCGAGGATGGCCCGGTGATCGATGGCGACGGCTGCATCGTGAGCACGCCCGTGGGCAGCACGGCCTACAACGCCAGCGCCGGCGGACCGGTCGTTCACCCTGACACCGAAGTGCTCATCGTGACGCCGGAAGCTGCGCACAGCCTGGCGTTCCGTCCGGTGGTGGTGCCCAGCCATACCGATGTCCGGCTCGACATCTTGCGAGCCAATCCCGGCACGTCGCTGCTCTGCGACGGCATCCCGGTCGAGAGCCTGAAGGTCGGCGACACGGTCGTGGTCAGCCGTCATCACCACATGGCGCGGCTGATCGCCAATCCGGATTGCTCGTACCTGAACACGCTCTCGCAGAAGCTGCGCTGGGCGGCACCGCCTGACTACCGGGGCTGAGCGGACGGGCTGCGCGGAGTCCGTACACTCCGCGCGACCATGATCGACATCAAGGCCTTCCGTGACGACCCCGAGCGCTTCCGTGCCGGAGCCCGCGACAAGGGCATGCACTGCGAGTTCGACCGGCTGATCGCGCTCGACGATGCGCGCCGTCGCATCCTGACCGAGCTCGAGGGCAAGCGCGCCGAGCAGAACCGCATCAGCAAGGAGATCGGGCCGCAAATCGGCAAGGCCAAGGGCGCACTGAAGTCGGCCGCCGACGCCGACCGTGTGCGGCTCGAGGCGGAACTGCGCGAACTCGAGGCCAAGCCGCTGGCGCTCAAGAACCAAGTCGCGGTGCTTGAGTCGGAACTGCAGCGGATCGAGCCCGACTGGCACACCGTGCTCCTCACGATCCCGCAACCGCCCGCGCACGATGTGCCCAAGGGCAAGGGCAGCGAAGACAACGTCGAGATCCGCCGCTGGAATCCCGCGGGGTTCGATGCATCGCGACCGTTCGCCGCAAACAAGGGCTTCACGCCGCGCGGGCACCTTGACTTGGTCAAGCAGCACCGCATGGTCGACTTCGAGCGTGGCGTGAAGATGGCCGGTACGCGGCACTACGCGCTCACCGGCTGGGGCATGCGGCTGCACCAGGCCGTGCTGCGCATGGCCTTCGATTTCATGACTGTCGAGAACGGCTTCACGGCCATCGGTGTGCCGGTGATCGTGAAGGAAGAGTGCATGGTGGGCACCGGCTTCTTCCCGGCCGGTCGCGAACAGGCCTACCACATCGAGGAATCCACGCGCGGATCGGGGCACGACCTGTTCCTGACGGGTACCGGCGAGGTCGGGCTCATGGGCCTGCACGCCGACGAGATCCTCTCGCACGAGGAACTGCCGCTGCGCTACACGACCGTGAGCACATGCTTCCGTCGCGAGGCAGGCGCTGCGGGCAAGGACACGGCCGGGCTCTACCGCATCCACCAGTTCGACAAGGTCGAGCAGGTCGTGGTGTGCAAGGCTGACGATGCCGAGAGCCGCGAGTGGCACAAGCGCATGCTGGGCTATGTCGAGTCGCTCCTGCAGCGGCTCGAGCTGCCCTACCGCTTGCTGCAGTGCTGCAGCGGCGACCTCGGCGTGAAGAACGAGGACATGATCGACGTGGAGTGCTGGATGCCCGGCCGCGGCGAGGCGGGCAGCGATGGCGTGCCTACAGGCGCGTACGGCGAGACGCACAGCGCGAGCCGGCTGGGCGACTTCCAGTGCCGGCGCCTGAACCTGCGCTACCGCGACGAGCAGGGTCGCATCCACTTTGCGTATGCCCTCAACAACACCGTGCTCGCCAGCCCGCGCATCCTGATCCCGATCCTGGAGATCCACCAGCAGCAGGATGGATCGATCGCGATCCCGGCGGCGCTGCGCCCCTACCTTGGCGGCGTGGACCGGATCGGCTGAGCCATGCGGATCCGCTTCGGCAAGCGATCCAAGAGCCGTGAACCCTCGGTCATGACCGAGCGCCAGGCGCGCTGGGTCACGCGAATCTTCACGGTGTTCTGGGAGATCTTCATGCTCTTGGGGATCTTCTTCGCGGTGCAGGGCGTGCTCGAATGGGACCGCGCCGCCAAGAGTGCATCGTGGCCCACGGTCGCGGGCACCGTGACGCGGAGCGAGGTGACGAGCCACCGCTCCACGCACAAGGGCCGCACCAGCACGAGCTACCACGCCCACATCGAGTTCGACTACGAGGTCGATGGCAAGGCCCTGCACGGGAACCGGCGCAGCTACAAGGTCTTGGCCTCGTCGCAGTCTGCCGCCAACGAGGCCGTGGCGGCGTATCCGGTCGGCCGGTCGGTGACCGTGTCGTATGACCCTCAGGATCCCGAACGCGCGGTGCTCGAACCCGGCTGGGATTGGTCGAACGCGATCCCGATCGCGGTCGGGCTCTTCGCGATTGCGTTCGTGAGCTTCGTGCACTGGCTGGTCGTGCGGCAGTTTCGCAAGGCGGTGCAGCGCGCGAAGGACCTGCAGGCACTGGGCATCGATCCCAAGGCGATCGAGACGCTTGCTGACGAGACGACGGCGGGCGCAGCGGCTTCCACGGCAGAGCCCGCTGCAACGCCGACGTCTTCAGGGTCGGCGGATACGGCTGCTCCGGCGAAGTCTTCAGGACCTGCCGAACTCAAGCCCACCTTCCACGACGACCTGCCCGGAGCGCGTTGAGCGCGCAGTACCATCACCGCATGGATCATTCGGCACGGATCTTCGTCGCGGGGCACCGCGGCATGGTGGGCTCGGCGATCGTGCGTCGGCTGCAGCAGCGCGGGTACACGAACCTCTTGGTGCGGACGCGGCACGAGCTCGATCTGCTCGACCAGCGCGCGACCTACGGCTTCCTGGCCGAGCATCGACCTGACTTCGTCTTCATCGCTGCGGCGAAGGTCGGCGGGATCCTGGCCAACAACACCTACCGCGCCGACTTCATCCAGCAGAACCTGCAGACGATGCTGAACCTGGTGCACGGCTCGCACCTGGCCGGCGTCGAGCGGCTGCTGTTCCTGGGTTCGAGCTGCATCTATCCCAAGATGG
>Ga0194119_10011975_pt1 | contig 11095 bp, 5 predicted proteins | sample TA2MahC100mmetaG_FD_148620 | JGI IMG/M metagenome (GOLD analysis project Ga0194119, IMG submission 148620) | Freshwater microbial communities from Lake Tanganyika, Tanzania - TA2015018 Mahale Deep Cast 100m | ecosystem: Environmental > Aquatic > Freshwater > Lake | place: Tanzania: Lake... | reverse complement strand
GTACTGGAAGAACAAGGTCTATGTCGCCACAGCCGATGGTCGCCTCATCGCCATCGATGCCAAGACCGGCACGGAAGTCTGGAGCACGATGACCATCAACCCGGACAAGGCCTATTTCGTCAACGGCGCCCCGCGCGCCTTCAAGGACAAGATCATCATCGGCAATGGCGGCACCGAATGGGGCGCCTTGCGTGGCTATGTCACCGCCTATGATGCCGAGACCGGCAAGCAGGCGTGGCGTTTCTGGACCGTGCCCGGCAATCCGGCCGACGGTTTCGAGGACAAGGCCATGGAGATGGCGGCCAAGACCTGGAACGGCAAGTGGTGGGAGCACGGCGGTGGTGGCACGGTGTGGAACGGGCTGACCTACGATCCGGAGTTCAACCGCATCTACATCGGTACCGGCAACGGCTCACCCTGGAACCAGCGCCTGCGCAGCCCGGGTGGCGGCGACAACCTTTTCCTCTGCTCCATCGTGGCCCTGGACGCCGATACCGGAGAGTACCAGTGGCACTACCAGACGGTGCCGGGTGAAACCTGGGACTACAACTCCAACATGGACATGGTGCTGGCGGATCTCACCATCGACCAGAAACCGGTCAAGGCGCTGATGCATGCTCCGAAGAACGGGTTCTTCTATGTGATCGATCGCGCCACCGGCAAACTGGTTTCCGCCGAGAAACTCCTGCCCGGCGTCAACTGGGCCACCCATGTGGACATGAAGACCGGCCGCCCGGTGGAAGCCGAAGGCGCGCGCTACGAGGATGGTGAGGAGCTCATCAATCCCAGCGCCTTCGGCGTGCACAACTGGCATGCCATGTCCTACAACCCGGGCACCGGACTGACCTACATCCCGGTCATGGACGTGCCTGCGCTGTTCTCCGACAAGGGTTTCACGCCCGGTAAATGGCGCTCGCCTGAATTCCAGTTCGATCCGGGCGTCGATCTGCTGCGCGACGACATGCCGCTGACCATCGATGCCAGTGCGCTCATGGCTTGGGATCCGGTCAAGCAGAAGAAGGTCTGGGAAGTGAAGCAGCCCGGCGTGTGGAATCCCGGCACGCTCACCACCGCAGGCAACCTGGTATTCCAGGGACGGGCCGATGGCGTGCTGCTGGCCTACCAGGCCGATACGGGCGACAAGCTCTGGGAATTCCCCACTGGCGTCGGCCTTTCGGCACCGCCGATCACCTACACGGTGGATGGCAAGCAGTATCTCTCCATCCTCACCGGTTGGGGTGGCGCGGGCACTTCCATGGCGGGCTCGATCACGGCCCAACATGGCTGGGCCTACCGCTTGCACCCGCGTCGTTTGCTGACCTTCAGCCTGGACGGCAGGGCGAGCCTGCCACCGGCACCCCCACCGATGCAGGCCAAGGCCATCGTGAAGGATGACTTCCAGGTCGACGCAATGCTCGCCGAGCAGGGCAGCAAGCTGTTCCTCAAGAACTGCGTGACCTGCCATGGTGGCGGCGCGGTCGCGGGTGGCTACGCCCCGGATCTGCGTGCCTCGCCCATTCCGCTGTATCTCGATGGCCTGCGCGAAGTCACCGTGAAGGGCGTGCGGGTAAATGCCGGCATGCCGCGCTTCCAGGAACTCACGGACGCGGATCTGGTGGCTATCCAGCACTACATCCGCAGACAGGCCAACAAGACAGTAGAGGCCAAGGCGACACCTTGATTCATCTGCCCTGATCCATTGACTCGCAAGCAACCCCGACGGGGCACAGGAGGAACACCCATGAGACTCTCAACCATGACCCTCCTGTGCGCCGGTGCCCTGCTGGCGTCCGTGGCGCGTGCAGAAGGTGCGCCCACGGTGGTCGATGCGGCCGCCCTCGCGGATGAAAGCAATGGCGCCAACTGGCTCGCCTTCGGCAGGACCTGGAGCGAGCAGCGCTACAGTCCCCTGCAGGAAATCAACGCCGGCAACGTGAAGGATCTGGGCCTTGCCTGGTCTCTCGACCTGCCGGAGCACCGCTCATTGCTGGCCACGCCGCTGGTGGTGGACGGAGTGATGTATTTCACGGGCAGCTGGAGCCGCATCGAGGCAGTGGATCTGCGAACCCGACGCAAGCTCTGGACCTACGATCCCAAAGTGCTGGAAGTGGCGGGCGACCGTGCGCGCGTGTTCTGGGATTCGAACCGTGGAGCCGCCTTCTGGAAGGGACGCCTGTTTGTGGGCACCGGGGATGGCCGCCTCATCGCGGTGGATGCCAGCACCGGCAAGGAAGTCTGGAGCGCCCAGACCACGGATCCGAAATTGCCGTTGTTCATCAATGGCGCACCCAAGGTGTTTCGCGACAAGGTGCTCATCGGTAACGGTGGCACCGAGGTGGGAGCAGCTCGCGGCTACGTGACGGCCTATGACACGGAAACCGGCAAGCAGGCCTGGCGCTTCCACGTGGTGCCCGGCAATCCCTCCGACGGTTTCGAGAACAAGGCCATGGAGATGGCCGCCAAGACCTGGACCGGGCAATGGTGGAAGCATGGCGGGGGCGGTCAGACCTGGCATGGCATGACCTACGATGCGGAATTCAACCGCGTCTACATCGGGACCGGCAACGGTTCGCCCTGGAACCGTCGGATTCGCAGTCCCGACGGCGGTGACAATCTTTTCCTCTGCTCGATCGTGGCGCTGGATGCCGACACGGGCGAATACCAGTGGCATTACCAGACGGTGCCCGGCGAGACTTGGGACTACAACTCCAACATGGACATCGTGCTCGCCGATCTCGAGATCGAGGGCAAACCCGTCAAGGCGCTGATGCATGCGCCCAAGAACGGTTTCTTCTATGTGATCGACCGCACCAGCGGCAAGCTCCTCTCCGCCGATAAGCTCGGCAAGATCACCTGGGCCAGCCACGTCGACATGAAGACCGGGCGCCCGGTGGAGCGGCCGGGTGCGCGCTATGAGGATGGAGAGGAGCTCATCTATCCGAGCGCCTTCGGCCTGCACAACTGGCATGCCATGAGTTACAACAAGGACACGGGCCTGACCTATTTTCCGACCATGGAACTCCCGGGCTGGTTCTCGGACGACGGGATCGACGCCGCCACGTGGACGCATACGGATTTTCAGCTGGATACCGCAGTGCGCTTCACCAAGGGTGACGAAGTCCCGGTGAAGATGGATGCGTCGTCACTGCTGGCCTGGGATCCGGTAAAGGGCACGAAAGTCTGGGAAGTGAAACTGCCGGGATTGTGGAACCCAGGCACCCTCACCAGCGCCGGAAATCTCGTGTTCCAAGGCCGCACGGACGGCCGCTTCGTAGCCTATGACGCCGCAAACGGCAAAGCCCTGTGGGAATTCGAGACAGGACTCGGGATTTCCGCGCCGCCAGTGACCTACGAAGTGGATGGTCGCCAGTTCGTGTCGTTGCTGGTGGGCTGGGGTGGCGCTGGCACGTCATTCGGTGGTGTTGTCACCGCCCAGCACGGTTGGGCCTATCGTGAGCATCCACGGCGCCTGCTGACTTTCGCGCTGGGCGAGAGGGCCGCTCTGCCGCCGTCACCGCCTCCGCGCATCCCGACACCGCTGGTCAAGGAAGATTTCAAGGTGGATCCGATGCTGGTCGATCAAGGGGAAAATCTCTATGTGCGCAACTGCACCTTCTGTCATGGCGGCAGTGCAGTCTCCGGCGGCTATGCCCCCGACCTGCGCGCCTCCCCGGTGCCGCTCTATCTCGATGGATTCCACGAGGTGGTGGTGGAAGGTTCACGTGCCGCGCAGGGCATGCCTGGTTTCCGGGAACTGACCCGCGAGGATCTGGTGGCACTCCAGCACTACCTGCGCAGACAGGCCACCCTGGGCGCGAACGCCAAGCTCTAGCGCACGGCCCGCCCGGCTCAATAGCCCATCAGGGCTGCGTAACGCGCCCGATGAAAACCCGCGTCGCCGTAAATCTGCTGGGCCACGCGGGCGCGCTTCAGGAAAAAGCCGATTTCCTCGGCATCGGTCATGCCGATGCCGCCATGCATCTGGATCGCTTCGCTGCTCACCTGCCCGATGAGATCACAGGCCTTGGCCTTGGCGAGGCTCGCGAGCGCCGGCACTTCAACCGGTAAGGAATCGAGGGCCCCAAGGGCGGCGAGTACCGCCGAGCGTGTGAGTTCCAGTTCGCAGTAGAGCAGGGCGGCGCGATGCTTTAGGGCCTGGAAGCTGCCGATGGGTACGCCGAATTGTTCACGCAGCTTGAGATAGCGCAGCGTGCGCTGGAACGCCTCTTCCGCACTGCCGAGCATCTCCGCGGCGAGTCCGATGCGGCCCGCATCCAGCGCGAATGACAGGGCTTCCTGCACAGGTTTGCCTTCCCCAAGTCGGGCGGTGGCCGGCAATCGCACCTCATTCAACTGCACGGTCGCTGCATTGCGACTGTCCACCATGCGCAGTGCCCGGCAGTCCATGCCGGGCGTGCCTGCGGGCACCAGAAAAACTCCAGTCTCAGGGACTGGATCTGCAAGGCCCGCAACGGGCCCGAGCGCGGCGACTACCAGTAACAGATCAGCGCCAACGCCTTCCGGCACGAAGCATTTGGCGCCACTGAGCAGGTAGCCGTCGGTGCCTGCAGAGGCCAGTGTGCGACAGGTGTCGGGCGCATGGCGGGGTGTCTCATCGAGAGCCAACGCTGCGCGGACTTCGCCACTCGCGAGGCGCGGCAGCCAGGTTTCCTGTTGCGTCGGACTGCCCGCGCGCAGCAGCAGGCCGGTCGCGACGACACTGCTGGCAAGCAGGGGTGAGGCCAGCAACACGCGACCGCTCTCCTCCAGAATCTGCCCCATGCCCTTGTAGCCTATGGCGCTTCCCCCAAAGGACTCGGGGATCAGCGCGCCCGGCCATCCGAGGTTTGCGATCTCCTCCCAGAGGGCGTGATCGAGAGCTTCAGGTGCGCCTGCATCGCGCAAGGCGCGTAAAGCCTTCACCGGTGAGCGCGCGGCAAGAAAATCGGCCGCCGAGGCTTTCAGCAGGGTCTGGGTATCATCGAGGATGAGCATGGAATGAGCCCTCAGTCCGGCAGGCCAAGCACCCGCTTGGCGATTACGTTGAGCTGGATTTCAGAAGTCCCACCCTCGATCGAATTGCCCTTGGAACGCAGCCAGGTGCGGCAGACGGCCAACTCCTCGGCACTGAATTCTTCGCCCTCCCAACCGAGCGCCCGGGTACCTGCGCATTTCAGGATGAGTTCGAACTTGCGCTTGTTCTGCTCTGTGCCGTAGTACTTGAAGAACGAGGACAGCCCGCCATTCGCCGTGCCCGCGGCGCTTTCCTCGCCCGCGCGCTGGAGGGTGAGCTCGAAGGCGCGGTCATTCATGGCATGGCGCGTGACCTCGTCACGCAGCACGGGATCCTGGATGCGTCCCGCGGAATCTCCAAGGTAACGCTGCGCCAGTACCTCGACCGCAGGGATGGCACCCCCGAATGCGCGGCCGATGCGCGAAATCATGCCGCGTTCGTGCTGCAGCAGTTCCTTGGCGATCGTCCAGCCTTCATTGACCTGACCCACGAGTTGCGCCTTGGGCACCTTCACGTCCGTGAAGAAAGTCTCGCAGAACACCGAGGCGCCGCTGATGAGCGTGATGGGACGGGTCTCCACGCCCGGGGTCTGCATGTCCAGCAACAGGAAGCTGATGCCGCCCTGCTTGCGTTCGGTGGAGGTTCGGACCAGGCAGAAAATCCAGTCCGAGAGGTGGGCGTAGGAGGTCCAGATCTTCTGTCCGTTGACCAGGAAGTGATCGCCACGATCTTCGGCGCGGGTCTGCAGGTTGGCGAGATCCGAGCCTGCACCCGGCTCACTGTAACCCTGGCACCACCGGATCTCACCGCGCGCGATGGGCGGCAGGAAAGCCTGTTTCTGGGCTTCCGTGCCGTATTTGAGCAGGACCGGCCCGAGCATGCTGATGCCGAAGCCGAACAAGGGCTGGCGGCAGCCGAGGGCGGACATCTCCGTCTCCAGCACGCGAGCCTCCTCGGCCGAGAGTCCGGCCCCACCACAGGCGCGTGGCCAAGTGGGGACGGTCCAGCCGCGCTCTGCCATACGGGTCAGCCACAGTTGCGTGTCCGGATTCTTGAAGCTTGCCCGGCGGCCACCCCAGCACCGCTCATCCTCCGGCATGGGAGTGCGCATGGAGGACGGGCAGTGTGCCTCCAGCCAGGTTCGGGTCTCGCGCTTGAAGTCGTCGAGCTGTGACATTGGTCGGTTTATCCCGTCACGAAGAGGCGCAGGTCTGCAAAATGCGGAGAGTGACACGAACAGGCCAGGTGGGGTACCGGTCGCGGGTGCGTTGCCAGCGCTCGCGCCGGGTGGAATGATACAGGCAACGCAGTGGTGTGGCGCTTGTGGGCCGCAGCCTCGGCGAAACAGAAAAAAAGCACGAGGGGAGGAATCATGGAACACGCGAGACAGGTCGAGATTCTGCGGGAACTGATCACCCGGCTGGACGACGGCACCACCTGCGATGCCGGGCGGGTCGCGGTGAATCGCGCCGAGGCCTATACCTGCGAAAAACTCGCGCGTCAGGAATGGGACACCTTCTTCGCGAATCACCCGCAGATGATCGGGCTTTCAGGCGAACTGCCGAAACCCGGCAGCTACCTCACCTGCAATGATTTCCGCGTGCCGGTGCTGGCGACCCGTGATCAGAGTGGGCGTTTCAGGGCCTTCGTCAACGCGTGCCGTCACCGCGGCGCCGAACTGGTCAGCGGGGCCAGGGGCGAGCAGGCGCGCTTCACCTGCGCCTTCCATGGCTGGACCTACCGCAACGACGGCAGCCTGATGGGGATCCGGGCGGCCGAGCAGTTCGGGGCCGTGGACAAGGCTTGCCTGAACCTCATCGAGCTGCCCACCCTCGAGATTCACGGCCTGTTGTTCGTGCATCCCCGCGAGGACGGGGTGATCGATGCCGATGCGCTGCTCGGTGATCTCGGTCCGGAGCTCGCGGCGTGGGGTCTGGGCAAGGCCGAATACGCAGGCGAAAGCGTGCTGGACGTGCCGGTGAACTGGAAGATTGCCAACGACACCTTTGGCGAGGTGTATCACTTCAACACCCTGCATCGGAACACGCTCGCCAATCTGCTCCATGGGGATGTGGCGACCTATCGCGAGTTCGGCCGCAACCACCGTATCTGCCTGGCCAGCAAATTCATCGACGTCATGCGCCACCAGCCGGAGAGCCAGTGGACGATCCGCGACGGCGCCGTGGTGGCCTACTATCTCTTCCCCAATATCCAGATAGTCCTGCTGAACAGCATGCTGGCGCTGGCCAAGATCTATCCCGATGCCAACCGCGTGGGGCAGTCACTCACCCGCGTCTCGCACTACGGGCTGCCACACATCGCCTCCCAGCTTGCGGATACGGCGGCGGCACAGAAGCTCTCCGGCGAGAACCTCTATGCGGCAGACATGGCCAAGCCGGTCGAATTCAGTCTGGAGGCGAGTGCCGAGCTTTTCATCAGCACCGTGGAACACGAAGACTATGCGATGGGAGTGAAGACCCAGGCGGCGGCCAACAGCGGCCTCATCAAGGAATTCGTGTTCGGGCGCAACGAGCCGGCGCTGCACCACTTCCACAACAACTATCGCGAGATGCTGGGGCAGGGTCCGCTGCCCGAATACCGCGCGCAACGCGCGGCGGGCTGAGTCTTATGCCGCCCGTGCAGCCGTTGAGGGGCGCGGGCGGAAGAGGGGCTTCAGCAGTTCGAGACTGAACAGCAGTCCCGTACAGCCCAGCGCCAGCAGGCCGAGCGGTGCCAATGCGGGCAGTGTGAAGCCAAACAACGCACGCAAGGCGGGGATGAACATCACCGCCGCAAGCAGCAACATCACGGCCGACAACACCGGCCAGAGCGCGGGGTTCCTGCGCAACCAGATCTCGGTGAGCTCGGCGCTGAAGCGCCGATTCACGGACAACAGCACGAGATTGCTGGCGACCAATCCCAAAAAAACCACCGTGCGAATCTCGGACTCGGCCGTGCCCTGAGTGCGCAGCAGCGTATCGAGGGCAAGCAGCATGAGCAGGGTGGCAAAGCCCTGGCAGAGACTCCAGGCGAGCAATCGGCGGTTGAAGATTGAGGAGCGCGGACCGCGAGGCTGGCGCTGCATGAGAGCCCGCTCCGGAGGTTCGGCCTCGAACACGATGGAGCAGATAGGGTCCACCACCAACTCCATGAACACGATATGCAGGGGACCGAGCAGCAATGGCCATCCCAGCAACAGCGGAAAAAGCGTGAGGCCGGCAATCGGAATATGTACGGCCACGATGTAAGCGAGCGCCTTGGTCAGGTTGTCGTGGATGCGGCGGCCCAGACGCACGGCAGTCACGATGGAACTGAAGTCGTCATCGAGCAGCACCAGGGAGGAGGCTTCGCGCGCGACATCCGTACCCCGCCCACCCATGGCAATGCCGATGTGGGCCGCGCGCAAGGCCGGCGCGTCATTCACGCCATCGCCGGTCATGCCGACGACTGCACCGGTACGCCGCAATGCCTCCACTATCCTGAGCTTGTGGCGGGGAGATACCCGTGCACAGATTGAAACCCGTGAGAGTGCAGCGGCGAGCTCATCATCCGGCAGTCGTTCGATGTCTTCGCCGGTCAACAACTCATCCGTGGCAGCAAGCCCGGCCTGCTTTCCGATGGCGCGTGCAGTCGCGGGATAGTCGCCCGTGATCATGAGCACACGGATGCCCGCCTCCCGACACTCGCGCAAAGCTTCGGGCACGTTCTCGCGCAACGGATCGGCAAACCCGATCAGGCCCATGAAGGTACAGGCTGCGCCCGCCGTCAGCGCGACCAGGCTGGTGGGTGGAGCGCCGTGCGTGGACTCGGCGCGTGCCGCAGCCAGCACGCGCAGTCCGCGGGTCGCCATGGCACCGAGCTGTGTGTGCAGCCGTTCCTTCTGTTCCTGGTTGAGCCCACACAGTTCGGCGACGGTTTCCGGTGCGCCCTTGAACGTGACGACCCAGCCACGATCCGCGGGCCACGCATGACCCATGGCGAGCAGCTCGGCGCTCAGGCTGTAGGTATTCAAAGGCGCGGCCGGTTGGCCTGCCGGCAGCAGCGCCTGCAAGGCCTGCTCCATGGGGTCGGCCGTGTGGGCCGCGCTTGCATCCAGCGCACACTGCACGAGTGAGATCCAGGGCTCGGCCAGTGGTTCGCCTGCCTGCCAGCCATCAGGGTGCTCTGGTGTGCGCAGCTCGACCACGGCCATGCGATTGCGCGTGAGGGTGCCGGTCTTGTCGGTACAAAGCACGCTGGCCGCGCCCAGCGCCTCGATGGTGTCCGGCCGGCGGGTGAGCACCTGATCTCCCGCCAGTCGACGCGCACCGAGGGCGAGAAAGACCGTCAGCACCACCGGGAATTCTTCAGGGAGCAGGGCCATGGCGAGCGCGATGCCGGCCAGCAGCGCCTGCAGCCAGTCGCCAAAACTGAGTCCATGGATGAGAACCACCAGAGAGCTGAGCGTAAGGCCCAGCACCGCGACCACGCGCACCAGTTGGCGGATCTGCAGGGCGAGTGGCGTCTGCACCGGTGCGAGTTCACGAAGCAGGGCGCCAATACGACCCATCTCGCAGCGTGCGCCCGTGGCCGTCACTTCGGCGAGTGCGCGCCCCGCCACCACGAGGGTCCCGGCATACACGCGATGCAAGGCTTCATCCGCCATGGCAGGCTGGGCCTCGCGCACGCGCTTCGGCACGGCGACGGATTCGCCCGTCAGCAAGGACTCGTCCACCTCCAGCACTTGAGACTCCAGCAGACTCGCATCGGCCGGCACCCGGTCGCCTTCGGCGAGCACGAGGATGTCTCCGCGCACCAGCTCGCGACCCGCGATGCGGCAGGTCCCGCCTTCGCGGATCACCAGCGCACGCGGGCTGCTCAGATCGCGCAGCGCCTCCAACGCGCGGTCCGTGCGCAGCTGCTGGACGACGGTGATGAACACCGACAGCAGGATGAAGAACAGGAGCAGCAGCGCCTCTCCCTCATCACCCAGCAGCAGGTATACAAGGCCTGCGGCAACCAGCAGGCGGAACATCGGCTCGCGCAGCACTTCCCACAGCAGCATCCACACGGCCCGGGGCTTGGCGCGCGGCAATTCGTTGGGACCGTCCGCGGCGAGCCGGCTGGCCACTTCTTGCGATGTGAGTCCGGTAATCCGCCTGCTGATGCCGTTCATGGCGTGATCCTAGTACAGTTCACCGCACACGGCTGGCGCGGCGCGAGAGGTGCGTCCGCCCACCATTTCCCCCTAGTCCTCTGCGGAGCATCCATGTCACAGCAAGCATCCACCACAGTCGATCAGGCCACTTACTGGAACGAAGGCGGCGGTCGCCGCTGGGTCTCCAACCTTGATCGCGTCGAGCGCATGCTGGCTCCTCTCGCTGATGAACTGGTGCGACATGCCGCGCCCCAGTCGGGTGAGGCCGTGATAGACGTCGGCTGTGGTGGAGGACTCACGAGCAAGGCCTTCGCCGAAGCGGTGGGCCCCGCAGGCGAGGTTCTGGGGCTCGATGTGTCAGCCGTCATTCTGGAGGTGGCGCGTGCCCGGTTTCCGGGGGAGGCCAATCTGCGTTTCGTGGAGGGCGATGCCGGCAGCATGCCCTTGCCTTCCGGCCATTACGATCTGATCACCTCACGCTTTGGCGTGATGTTCTTTCCGGAACCCGTCGCCGCTTTCAGTCACCTTCGGGCCGCCCTCAAGCCTGGCGGCCGCTTGCGTTTCATCTGCTGGCGTGAGATGGCCTTGAACCCCTGGATGGGCCTCGCGGCCTCCACCGCCTTTGAAATCCTGCCTCGCCCCGCCCCCAGCGTGCGGAATTCTCCGGGGCCGTTCGGGCTCGCGGACGAGCGCTGGTTGCGGCAGGTGCTGGAGGGGGCTGGATTCCGTGATGTGGATGCGCGCGCCCATGAGCGGACGCTGGATCTCGGGCCGCTGGAAGAAGCGGTGGAGCAGATGACGCGCATGGGGCCTGCCGCGCCGGTGTTCGACGAGGCCGATGAACCCACGCGTGAGCGAGTGAGGGTCGCCCTGCGCGCAGCTCTGGCTCCGCATGTGCGCGATCACAGGGTGGTCCTCGCGAGCAGTACCTGGCTGGTCAGTGC
>Ga0194119_10011974_pt1 | contig 11095 bp, 11 predicted proteins | sample TA2MahC100mmetaG_FD_148620 | JGI IMG/M metagenome (GOLD analysis project Ga0194119, IMG submission 148620) | Freshwater microbial communities from Lake Tanganyika, Tanzania - TA2015018 Mahale Deep Cast 100m | ecosystem: Environmental > Aquatic > Freshwater > Lake | place: Tanzania: Lake... | reverse complement strand
CTCCGCAGGGGTCTTCGCTGCCTTCAAACCCCTATGGATATTGATGCGGACGAGCATCCGGGAGATTCGCACGCGCGGCTCAAAACGGAAATGTGGGTGTAAAACAATCCGGCCCGGACGCCGGGCGAAATTTCGCGATAATAGGGGCAGTGTCAAAAGTTCGCGAACTGGAGCTGCGCCTTTCCCGGATCGAAGAGGAGCTCCACCTGTTCCAAAAAATCAGCCGTCTGATGGTGCGGGAAGTTCCGCTGCGGCAAGAGCTCGAGAGCATTGTCGAGCTGCTGGTGGAGTATCTGGAGTGCGACTCCTGCATCATCTACCTGAAGGAACGCACGGACCTGGTTCTCTGCGCTTCGAACATCGCGCCCGCCTCGGCTGTCGGCAATGTGCGCCTCACTATTGGCGAGGGCTTGACTGGCTGGGTGGCCAAGAACCGGCGGCTGCTCTCCATCAGCCGCGAGGCCTACAAGGACTCCCGCTTTAAGAAATTCCAGCAACTGGACGCCGACACGTTTGAGGCGTTTCTCTCCGCGCCGATTATCGCCCGCAATCGCGTGGTGGGCGTCATCAACGTGCAGCACCGCGACGTTCACTCCTACTCCGGAGACGAGATGGAGTTGCTCACCACGATCGGCGAACAGATCGGCTGCATGCTGCTGCTTGCCAAGCTCGACAAGGACGCGCTGGAGCAGACGCTCTCGATGAATGAGCTGCTTTCGGCGGGCGTGCTGGCCGGCGCGGGGCGGTAGGAAACCATGCGCGCGCTGCTCCTGCTCTGCGGTTGCGTGGTGTTCGGAGCCAAGTGGAACCTCGCGTTTCATCACGACGAAAACGATTCGTCGCTGCTGCTGCGGGCCATCGAATTTCCCAGCGAACGGCGCGGTGTGGCGATTGGAGTCCTCACGGAGCCGCGCGGCGCGACGGGTGTTGTCCTGGTGACGTCCGACGGAGGAAAGTCCTGGACGACGATCCGCGTGAAGGAGGAACCGCTTTCGCTAAGCTGCGCAAGCGATGAGACCTGCTGGTTCGCCTCTCTGCGCGGCGTTTGGCGCAGTCTGGAGGCAGGCCGCGACTGGAAAAAAATCTCGTCTACGAAGGGAATGACGCGCATTCATTTCACGTCGCCGTCGAAGGGATGGGCGGGCGGCCTGGCCCACTCGGTGTGGGAGACGAACGACGGCGGAAAGAAGTGGGATCTGGTGCCGGCGTCGAAGGCGATCGCCGCCAATCCGGAGCGTGCAGTGTTCTCCGCCATGTCGTTCAACGGCAATATCGGAATCGTCGGGGGCAACAGCCGGCTGCCCCGGTTGCCGAGCGACGAGGACGACTTTCCGGACTGGATGCGCCCGGACACCGCGTCAAAGCGGAAGGAGCTGCCGGCCATGATGATCCTTCTCGAAACGAAGGACGGCGGCAAGAACTGGACTTCGTCTACGAGTTCCATCTTCGGCATGTTGACGCAGGTTCGCATCCGCCCGGACGGTCTTGGGGCCGGAGCGTTGCTCGAGTATTTCAATAACTTCTCCGTTCCGAGCGAGTTGATCTGGGTGGATTTCCGGACCGGCAAGTCGTTGCCGGTATTCAAGGACAAGCAGGTGGCCGTCACCGATCATCTGATTGAGGACGGAAACCGGATGACGCTGGCGGGCGTAGCGGTCGAGGGGCTCCGTTCGTTGCCGGTCCCGCAGAAGATTCGCTTTTTGGAGGGAACGGTGGGCGACGCAGCCTCCGTCGTGTGGCTTACGATCCCCGCCGACTATCGTGCCGTGGCCCGCCGCGTGATTCTGGGCAAGTCGCCGGCCGGCCGGCTCTGGGCCGTGACCGACACTGGAATGATTCTGCGCCTGGATCGCTGATCGGCCTTTACGGCTGCAGACCGATGATCGAAGGCGGCCGGCCATAAAGCATCAACCGCTCACCCTCGATTCCGATTGGCACCGCGAACTTCGCCGGGATTTCAATCGGTTTCCAAGTGCCAGTGGCGCGGTCCAGCTTCAACGCGAAGGGCGAACCGGTATCGGAGTCCTGGCCGCCGATGAAGACTTGGCCGGACTCGGTCAGGCCGCCGCCCGTGAAATCGACTCGGTCCCGCGGCGGAACGGCCCAGGTCCCGGTCTGCTGGCCGGTCAGGGAGAACTCGGCGTAGATTCCGCTCAAAGGGGAGAAAACGCCAAAGGACTGGCGATTGGAGAACAGGAATCCGTCGGAGGAAGGATGAATGGGCGCGGAGGCGAATGTGCTTCGATGGGCGAGCGAACTCACCATTTTCCCCTCGGCACTGAATAGCAGCGCCATTTGATGATTCGCGGTATCGCGCCCGCCCGTATCGCGCTCCGCGCCAAAAGCGAACACCGGTCCCGCGGGCGTGACGGATACCCGCCGCGCCGCGAACGAATCGAGCCGGACGACTCTCTCAATCTGGCCGTTCACGCCGGACCAGATGAGTGCGGAAACCACCTGCCGTCCGTCGTGACTTCGGACGGAGGCGGCGGCGATCGTTCGTCCCGAGGAATCGGCGGCGACGTCGAGAATGTTGATCACATCCGCGCCTTCGATTCGGAGGACCGTCTGCGAAAGCCGCCTGCCTTCGCGGTCGTAAACCGTCAGCGCGGGCCGCGTGCGTTCGTAGAAAATCACGACCCCATTCGAGTATCGGGGAATCGGCTTGTTCGAGTTATCGTGGCCGATGGCGACTGTCGATACGATGGCCGACGCACCCAGGGTCGTCGTCACAACCATTGCCGTGGCGATACAGGAAATTTTCATGACTTTTCTCCTTTATCGATGGACACAAGTCGGAGTCTTGCAAAAGGCACATGCCGAAAGGGGGCACCCGTTTGTTCCATCTTGCTTATACCCGAAATCGTATTGACCCATCGGGTCCGAATATGCCTGCGCATAACGCGGCCCCTCACATGCCGGAGGGCAATCGTACAACTCGTTCGCAAAATAGTGGCCGCTGCATCCAGTCACCTGGCAGTTCACTAGAGCGTGAACTGGCGTGAGCGAAAGCATGTTCGCGAGCCTGCCAAGAAGCGTCGGCTCCGCAGACTGACATGGCTTCGGCGTGAGAGTTTGAATAAAGGGAGTTGCCTTCGCGACACCCACAAACAACGACTCTAGTGTATTCCCGTTTCTATCCGTTATCGGGTACGAGCGCACCCGGCTGAAACTGATGATCGCGAGGGCGAGCATAATCGCAGTTGCGAGCCCAAAAATTAATAGATGTTGTTCTCGTCTTGCCTTTCATACAGAAAATCTAGGATCATTAATGTCGAAAGTCAAGCCTTATTTCCGCAGCTCCATTTTGTTTACGGGGGCAACTAGGGCGACTGGGGCCCGGCGAATTGGATTTGGCGAAGCAGAGCTGACTTGACCCGCCTGTGTTGTCAGGAACCGATCCGTCGGCGAGGATTCCTAGCAGACGAGTGAACGTGCCGCACCGACCAGGCCGATCAACTAATTTCGCGTCGCCAGCACGGTGTTCCGCGGGTCGAGGCTGATCTTCACCGGCACCGCCTTCAACGTCCAGGAAACCGGCGTCCGGGCGCCGTCGGTGCGCACCCAGCGCGTCTCGGTCTTGCCGCGGCCGTAGTCGATCTCCACCGGTACGTCGATCGAAAAATCCGCGTCGACATCCGATTGCTCGATCTCGATTTCGGCCTTCAGCCCTTTCCACTTCGCGCTCAATTTCAGGCCCGGAATTCCGATACTCTCGGTGTAAGCCGCGAAGAAATGCTCCAGCGTCCGGTCCGTGTGGCCGGCCGGCATCTGCGCCGCAGCCAGGGAGCGGAAGTCCGCCGTGGTGATGCGCTTTCGCGCGTGGCGGGTGTGGACCTCGCGAAGGAATGCAAAGAACGCCGCGTCACCCATGCGTTTGCGCAGCATGTGTACGATCCAGGTGCCCTTCTCATAGACCAGCGCCCGGTAGGCGCCGGGGTTGGCCGAAGACTCAAGCCGCGAGCCCAGCCGGATGGGGCCCGCCGAATCCAGACTGCTGCCGTTGTCGCGCTTTTCGCTCAGGTGCTCGCGGTACCGTTCCAGAACTTCGTCGACGGTTTTGACGCCACGCTTGCGCTCCAGCAGCAGCAGCGCCGAGTAGTTGGCCAGCGCTTCCATGATCCATTCGTCGCGGTAGCCGCTGGTGGAGACGGCGTTGCCCCACCATTGGTGCGCGACTTCGTGGGCGACTAGGATGTCGGAAAAGAAGGTCCGTTGAAACCGGTCGGCGGCGAAGTTTGGGCGGTCCCGCTCCGGCAGATAGGAGAGCGTGGACAGGTAAATCAAACCCGGAAAGCCCTGGCCAAAAGTGCCCGGTATCGGCGAAACCGCCAGCGACTTCAGCGGCGGCGGCCCCAGGCGGGCCGACAGGAAATCGAACGCTTCGGCCACTTCCGACGCCAGGTGCGCCAATTGTTGCGTGGGGTCCGGAGCCGGTGGTTGGACAAAGACGGAACTGAGCGGCGGCGACAGCACGCGGGACCCGCGCGGCCCCGGAATGGCGGGGGGTGGAGGCGGCAGCAACACCTGTTGCCGGCTGGCCGTCAGGCTCGCCTCCACGGACTTGTTGGCGTAGACATCGACGTGCAGGCCATTCTTCGAGACCGAGGATCTCTTATACTCGCCCAGGTTGAAGCCTGCCAGACGCAGCGGAACAGTACTGCGGCGATGGGTAATGCGCACATCGCCCTCTTCGCGTTCATCCACCAGGTCGCCCGTCGCCACCACGGTCAAGGTTTTGGGATAGCGGAAGGTGACGTCGTAAGTCGCCCACTGGAGACCATGTTGGGGATACCAAGTTCCCCGCGCGCCCACAAAAAAGACCCCATTGCCGGCAGGCAGGACGACATCGCCCTCCTGACGGAATTCGAAGGTGTGCATACCCGGCGGCAGAGCCGCCTCCGTCGTCACCAGAAACATTTCGTTGTCGTTCCCGCGCAGCAGGCTGGAACGGAGGTTTTCGCGCTGCAACACCTGAGCGGGCTGGCCATCGACCTTCGCTTCCAATATCCGGACGCGGCGCGAGATGTCGAACCCGAAAACATTGCGGACCCTGCGTGCGCCGGGCGAATCCGGAATCCGCACATGGAGTGTCACCCGGGCGCCAAGCTGGAGATTCGCTCCGAACTCCGCATCGACGTTCACGTGCTCAATCCGGAACTCCGTCTCGGCCAGTGCGCGGGTGGGATCCTGCCGGACTTTGCGCGTGGGAAAGCTCGTCCAGATGTTGTAATAGGAGCGGTTCTCCTTGAACTGGATCTGCCCGGCCACCACCTGATCGCCGGCCTGCGGGTCGTACACCACGTCGAAGTTGCCGAGCTTCGAGCCGCTCAGGGCCGCGAAGAAGAGTCCCATCTCCGGCCGCACCTCGGCGGCCAGATCGTGAATCAGCCGCGTCTCGAAACTCGCCGACAGGTTGCGCAGCGTCGACGAGAACTGTTCGGATAGCAGCGCGCCCATTTCCGGCGCCGGTTTTGCGCTTCGATCCCGGACGGCGGCGCGGAGTTCGTTCGCCGTGGCGTCGGTGAACAGCAGAAACGCCGACTTGAAATGCTCATTCAAATTGGGCGTTTCGGTGAACCGCGCGAGTGATTGGCGTTCGCCCGCGTCCGGCGGCAGCAGGATCAACTCGCCGTCGCCGCCTTCGACGTCGGCTACGAACAGCGCCGCGATGGGCTCGCCGGCGACAGGTTTCGACAGCACCAGATAGCCGTCGGTGAGGTAGAGCTTGACCTCTTCGCGAAAGAGGGTGAAGTCGCGGATGCGCCAACAGCTGTCCGGGTCGAAGGATGCCTCCTTCAACGCCGCCGCCACCCCGGCCGCCGGCTTTGCCGGTCCGATTCCCGCCGCGAGCGTCAGGCTCAGCAGGAGATCAAATAAACATCTCCTCGTCGGTAGTCGCTTGCGCCACATTCGCCGGTGCGCCCTTCAGTAAATGGCCGACCGCGGCCCTCACACCGGCGGCCACGCCGGTAATTTCGCGCAGCGGGCGAAGAATGGTTCCGTGCACCGAGTTCACCGTCGAGTGAACCCGCGACAACGTATCCTCCAACACCGCCTCCGCGCGGTCAATCTGCGTCTTCGCGCGAGCCGACGCGTCGGCCACCAGCGCGTCCACGCGCGTCAACTGCGTCTTGGTCAACGCCAGAACTTCGTTAGCGTTGGTTGTGATCTGTGCGATCTGCGCCTTGCTTTCCGTTATCGTCGTTTCGGCCGTTTGGATCAACCGTTCGGCCTTGGGCAGGAAAGCGTCGACACGCTGCTTCATCTCCGCCGTCGTCTTGGCCATCCGAAAGAGCGCGATGGCTTGCGCGGCAAACGAAATGGCCGTAATGGCCACAAAGATAGTGAGTAGGAGAAGCAGCGTATCTTGATTCACGGGGGAGTTTCCTTTTAGCCGGCGGCTTCGCCGGCTTTCGCCGTCAAAGTCTCTTTGTAGGCCTGCCGGCCGGCGTCCACGGCGGCGGCGAGCTGTTCCTTCTGCTTTTGCAGAGCCAGTTTGCTACGGTCCAAAATCTCAGCGCTCGTTTCCTTCAACTCCGAGCTCTTCCGGATCAGATAGTCCTTGCTTTCGTCCGCCTTGTCGCGCAACAGCGCGCGGGTCTCTTCGCCGGACTTCGGCGCAAACAGAATTCCTACCGCCACACCGATGCCCAGGCCCAGGCAGAAGTACGAAAGGCGTTTATCTTCTTCCATTTTTGTTTCCTCGTTTTTAGTGTACATGTACTTCGATGTTGCGGCGCCGCCCGGGCGTTGCAAGAATCAATCCATGGCCGGAAAGTACGATGCCGAGGCGCTGTGGACTTACTCGCTGCGGCTGCTGGGCGGCCGCGCTCAGACGATTGGGGAGTTGAAGAAGAAGCTGACCGCCAAGGCCGCGAACGCCGGCGATGTCGATGGCATCCTCTCCAGGCTGAAGGAGTACCGTTTCGTCAACGACAAACAGTTCGCCGACTCGTTCGCCGCCTCCCGCCGCGACGGCGCCGGATTCGGCAAGGGCCGCGTGCTGCGAGAACTCAACGCCCGGCAGGTGCCGCGCATCGTGGCGGAAACGGCGGTCGCTGGCGCGTATTCCGAGGTCGATGAGGTCGCGCACGCGTCGGAGTTTTTGCGCCGAAAGGTCCGGGCGAAGGACTTCAGCGAACCCAAGCACTTCCAGTCCGCGTTTCGAAAGCTCCGCTACAACGGTTTTTCTGCCAACGCCGCCGTACAGGCGATCAAACGCGCGGCCAAAGGCGTTGAAGTGAACGACGACTGGCTAGCCGAAGAGCCGGCCGACTAGCGAATCAGCGGGGAAGGCTGCTGTGGCTGTGGGAAACCCGGGATATTCATGCCGGGCGGCGGCTGGCCGCCTGGAAAACCGGGTGGCTGGCCCGGCAGATTCTGCTGCTGCGGGAACTGCTGTCCGGCCGCGCCGGCGCGTTGTTTATCCTTCGACGGATCGTAGATAAACTCCCACTCCTTATAGTTCGTTTTTTCGTTGTAGATCTTGATTCCCTCGGCGTCCACCTTGCTGGCCACACCCGCAATTCCGCCGCCCAGGGCCTGGCCGCCGCCCAGTCCGGCCTGCTGCAAACCGCGGGGATTCGGCGTGGTGAGCATCTGCTGAATCATCGCCGCGGCCGGATTGGCGTTGATGCCGGGGGGCAAACCTCCCGGTTGCGGTGTGAACGAATTGGAGCCGCTTCCGATAGCCTGCGGAACGCGCTGCGGAATGAATCCACCCGCCTGCGCGTTCGCCGGCTGGGTGGGGTAGGGCCCTTGATACGGCGACGGCAGCCCCGGTATCTGAATCGGCCGGATCGGCTGCCCGTTCGGACCGATGATCATGCCGGGCGGCGGCGGAGTTTGCGGCGGCGGTTGATTGGGATCGTTCGGATCGGCCGGCGTCGCACCGGGCTGCCCCGGCGGCGGTGGCACGCCAGAGGCGCCGGGCAACTCGCTCTCGCGCCGGCGAAGGGCCGCGGCCACCTGCGGATTCTGATTCGGGTCCACGGGCTGCCCGGCGGCTGGCGAAGAGGGCAGGACCACTCCAAAGCCGGGTGTCTGTCCAAAGCCGGGTGTCTGACCCTGGGTTTGCGTCACATCGGTCTGGCCCGGCGCGCCGGGAATGCCCGCGGTCTGCTTCTGCGTCAGCGAGTCCGTGAACCGGCCCGTGGCATCCACGTGGATTAGCCGCCACTCGTCTTTTCCGGTTAGCGGGTCCACATAGCGGCGGCGCAGGAACCGCTTACCGTTAAAACTCTCCAGCTCCTCAATGGTCTGCGGATACTTCGAGTTCGCGCGGACAAATCGCTTGATGGCGAGCGAATACTGCTCACCCCGAGAGATCAGCGACTCCTCGCGGTTGCGCTGCATCTCCAGCGCCAGGCGAGGCATTTCCACGTACAAAGCGAGCGCGATGACCGACGCCATGACGAATACGAACACTAGGGCGTAGCCGCGCTCGCGCCGCCTCATTGCATCTGCTCCACCAGCGGCAGCGTCTGCGAGTCGCCCTCGAACTGAGTGTCCGACATGGTTACCGAGTTCAGGTTGATGCGCACGACTTTGTAGCGCCGCTTCACCAGGTCGCCTTCCAGAGCGAGAAACACATCCTCATTCTCGAGGAAAAAACCGCGCTTCGCGCCGGATTTCTGCGCCGTGAAGCCGTAGTACTTCAGCGGAATCGGCGGCGCCTTGGGCTTGAGGGGCTCCACCTTGGCCGGGGGCGGCTGGTCCGGCGGCTTGGGCATCGGACCAATAAACCGGGCGAGCTGCTTGGGCGGGAGCGGCTTGATTTTGCCCGGGTCCGGGGCCTTGGGCGGAGGCGGCGCGCCGCCGAATTCGAACAGCGGGCGGTTGCCGGCCTGCATCGCCACGTTGCTCAGACGCGCGATCAGTTCCAACCGCAGCGTGGGGTCGACGGTGGCGGGGTCCGGACGGTCCTCCTGCTTGCGGGACTTCAAAACCGGTTTGAACTCGGCCGTGCTGGCGCGCTTGGAAGCCGGCGCGCGCGGCGCGGTTTTCGCGGCCGTAACCACCGGAACCGCCGTTTTCGGCACCTCGGCGGTGGACTTGCGAGGCGCTGTTGGCTCGGAACCGCTGCCGCTGTCCTGAGTAAAGTGAATCACGCCCGCCGCCGTCAGCAGCACGGCGAGAGCGGCCACTTTCTTGGGTTCGGCGCCGAGTTTCATTGGGCTTGCGCGCCTCCCGCCACGGTTGCGAGCTGCTGCCCTTCGGTCAACTCGCGAATGAAGGAGTTCAGGCGCAGGGTTATGCTCAACACGCCGGTTCCCTGCTGGGGCGAGGCGGCCAGACTCTCGATGATGATCAACCGGTTCGACCGGTCGAGCTCACGCAAAAAGTGGAGCAGGTCCGAGTAGCTGCCTTCGTAGGAAGCGGTGATCGACATCATCGTCAACTCGGTGGAACCCTCCACCTCTTCTTCCACGTAGGAGTTCTCTTTTGCCCGCACGCCGGCGCGTTTGGCCATCTCGTGCAGCTCGCTCACGACCGTCGAATAGGTGGTCGGCCGGCTGAGAAAGTAGCGGTTTAGAAAGTCGTTCCCTTGCGTACGGCCCTTGTCGATCTTGGCCGCCAACTGCCGGGTGCGCTGCAGTGTGGTCTGCCGTGCGGCCACCTGTTTGCGAAGATCGTTCAACCGGTCTTCCATCTCGTCCGCCGAACCGCCCCACGGGTTGATTACGAACCAGCCAGCCACGAGATTCAGGGCCAGCAGGAGGCCGATTCCCAGGCGGGTGGCCGCTCGCGGGTCGTTCCGGCGCAACCCGAGGCTTCCCAGAAGTGTTCCGGCGTCAAAACTTTTGGGCATAATTCACACTCAATCGGAATCTGTACAGCGGTTCGCTCTGCGTGGGCGGCAGCGCCGTGGGCATCGTGGGATTGTCAAATACCGGCGACTTCTCCAGGTTCTGCAACATGGCAATCACCGGCTCCACCGCTTGGGACCCTACGACCATTTCCAGTTGGATGTTGTTCTTCGGGTCGGCGTGCGGCCGAATGGAGATCAGCCGTACGTTGTGCGGCAGGACGCTCTCCAGGTCGGCGAACATCTTCGTCCAGCTCACGCCCTTGCGCGAGATCAGCGTGTTCAGAAACACGGACTGGTCCAGCACGTCGGCGTTCTCAGCCCGCCGCATGGTCTGCTCCAATGTCGATTGCTCGCCGCTCATCCGGGCCAGTTGCGTCTCGGCGTGATCGGTGGCCTCCAGCACGTCCCGCTTCTGCTGGCGCTCGGTGACGATTAGATAGACCAGCATGCCAAGAGTGATGACCAGAAACCCGGCCACGATCGACCACGCGACGGTCATTGCCCGGTCCCGGCGGAACGGTTCACTGGCTAAATTGATGCTGAATCTCAAGCGCGCCCTCCCGCCGCCAGCCATCCCAGCAGGCCCGCGTTATGCGCCTGCGGCTGGCCGAACGGACCCGGTAACGGCTCCACCGGCAGCTCGCCGCCCAACCAGGCGGGCTCCAGGCCCACAGGGTAGACGGACTGAGGTTTTTTCGACCATTCGTCTTCCAGGTAAACGAGTGTGGGGCCCAGATGGTCCCAAATCGCGTCCGGCGAAATCTCCGGCAACTCCAGGGTGCGCAGCAGCCGCAGCGTAGCGTCTATCACGACTGCGATGGTCATCACCAGACCGCTCAGCTTGACCAGAACGCGGCACCCCGAGGCCGGCACCGTCTCCAGCGCCGCCAGCGTGGAAGTGGTCACGTGGCCCACATGCAGCCCCAGCGCCCGGAACGGCGACTCATAGCGTGCCAGCGTCTCAAGCGAGATTGCACTGGCGATCACATCGCCCTTTGGCTGGGCAAAGTAGCTGACCGCCGAGGAATCTACGTCGAACGGGACGGACTTCTTCAAACGGAACTTGATGAGCGACTCCTGTTCATCGGCCTTCGAAGGGAATTGGTCGAAGTCCAGCAGCAGCGTCCGGCCTGCATAATCGGGCAGAATCAGCACGGCGGCGCGGCGCTTTCTGGAACCCGGTTCGCCGGTCACTTCGCGAATCGCCCGCGACACCGCGTCCGGCCGCAACAGGTTCTCTTCGCTTGGCGAAGCCCGCAGCGTTCCGGATTCGAACTGTGC
>Ga0194119_10011971_pt1 | contig 11096 bp, 9 predicted proteins | sample TA2MahC100mmetaG_FD_148620 | JGI IMG/M metagenome (GOLD analysis project Ga0194119, IMG submission 148620) | Freshwater microbial communities from Lake Tanganyika, Tanzania - TA2015018 Mahale Deep Cast 100m | ecosystem: Environmental > Aquatic > Freshwater > Lake | place: Tanzania: Lake... | reverse complement strand
GTACTCGTGGAGATCGTCTTACATCCGGCACAGAACACTACCATCGACAATATGGCCAACCCGATTTGTCTTATCATAAGCGCTCCTTGAAAAAGTTTTGCCAGAAAGAAATTTTAACCCCCTACGACTCCTAAAGGAAATTCCACGAACCTTTGCGAGCCAACACTTAGAGAAATTTGATCCTTATTTCCTCTTTTTCTCACAAAAAGCTTTTAGTTTATCGACCGAAAATGTGTTGATTACATCCTTTGCCTCAAGCCACCCCCTGCGTGCTATTCCCACCCCTAACTCGATCATCCACATCTGATCCAGATGGTGTGCATCGGTACTGATCGCAATCATGACCCCTGCTTCCTTTGCCTTTCTGCAGTGGATATCATTCAAATCGAGCCGGTCATAATAGCAATTAATCTCAAGCGCCGTCCCCGTTTCTGCACATACCTCTATAACCTTATCGAGATTGACTTCGTAGCCTTCTCTTCTGCTGATCAAGCGCCCCGTGGGATGTGCAATTACATTCACACAAGGATTGCGGATGGCAGCAATCATCCGCTCGGTAATCTTTTCTTTTCCCTGTTTAAACCCGCTGTGAATGGAAGCCACAACAATATCCAGTTTTTCTAATAATTTATCGGGAAAATCCAGCGACCCATCGGCCTTAATATCCACCTCTGTTGCTTTAAGCAACGTAAATCCCCTAAACTTTTTATTCAGTTCATCTATCTCTTCAATCTCTTCAAGCAGTTCTTCATCCTTCAGACCATTAGCCACGTGAAGTGATTTTGAGTGATCTGAAACTACAAGATATTTATAACCCATCTTCATGGCATGCTCTGCCATCTCCTCGAAGGTAGGCGTGCCGTCGCTCCAATTGGAATGGTTATGGAGGTCTCCCTTGATATCTGAAAGTTCGATGAGCTTTGGCAATTTCCCCTCCCGAGAAGCCTCTATTTCTCCTCGATTTTCGCGCAATTCCGGCGGTATCCAATCCATACCCAGTGTCTTATAGATATCTTCTTCCAGTCGGCCCCCAATTTTCTTTTCTCCCTTGAAAATGCCATATTCACTGATTTTCAACCCTTTCTTCTTTGCGATCTCACGGAGATGGATATTGTGTTCCTTTGAACCGGTAAAGTACTGTAACGCAGCGCCAAATTCATCTTCACTGACCACCCGCAAATCCACCTGCACACCCTCTTCTACCCGCACACTGCCTTTTGTATCTCCCGCAGCTAATATCTGCGTAACGCCACGCATATTCACAAATGACTTTACAATATCAGCACAGTCAGCACCTGAAGCGAGTATGTCGATATCTCCAATGGTTTCCTTCATCCTGCGCAAAGAGCCGGCAGCCTGAATTTCCTTTATCCGGGAATTATGCTTCAATCCTTCTATAATCCTTTTTACGACAGGAAATGCCATCCCGATGGATATGCGTTGCTGACTCGTCTTAAACAACTCAATCCCTTTAACGATATTTTCAATCTTCTTATCCCCGATCCCGAACAAACCTCTCAATTTGCCTTCTTGCAATGCCTTTTCAAGGTCACCCAAACCGACGATCCCTAACTCTTTGTTTAACATGGCCACGGTTTTTGGACCCAAACCCGGTATCTGCATGAGGGTTATCGTTTCTTCAGAAACTCCTTTCATTACTTCCTCATACTTGGACATCCTTCCCGTGTTAATATATTCAACTATCTTTTCAGCCGTGCCTTCACCAATTCCAGGGATGTCCGTTAATTTACCTTCTTTTGCAAGTTCTTCTACATCCACGGTCAAATCACCAATTACCCGGGCGGCCTTACGGTAAGAATTGATGCGGAAGGTATTTTCCCCTTTGAGTTCCAGCACATTGGCAATCCGTTCGAATAATGCGGCAATTTCATGATTCTTCATATCTAAATCCTCATAAACAGGGATTAATTTTTGTGGATTTGCGGATTATACCAATAGCTGTAGAACACTTCAAATTTTATTTATTGACAGAAACAGGGCATTTTTCGCATAATTGAATGCCTATTTATAATCTTTCTATATTTCATAACAAACAAAAGGAGAAATTTATCCATGGCTGAGCAGATGATTGGCATCATTGGAGGCAGTGGTCTTTATAATATAGAAGGTATCAAGGACGTAAAACCGGTATCGATCGAAACACCTTTTGGCAAACCCTCCGACAGTTATACGGTTGGCACTCTTGAAGGCCGCAAGGTCGCTTTCCTGCCCAGACACGGTAAAGGTCACACGATCTTACCCTCTGAACTCAATTTTAGAGCAAATATTTACGGAATGAAAAACCTGGGAGCTGAGCATATCATTGCCGTCAGCGCCGTCGGCAGTATGAAGGAGGAGATCAAGCCTTTAGATATCGTTATTCCCGACCAGTTTTTCGACAGGACGCGAGGTAGAATCAGCACCTTCTTTGGAGAGGGAATTGTAGGACATGTAAGTTTTGCAGATCCAGTTTGTGAGACACTTGCCAATACGTTATTTAATGCGGCAAAGTCAGTGGGTGCACGTGTTCATAAAGGAGGTACTTATTTATGCATGGAAGGCCCTTTGTTCTCTACCCGTGCAGAATCGAACGTGTACCGCCAATGGGGGGTCAGCGTAATTGGCATGACCAACCTCCAGGAAGCCAAGCTGGCACGGGAGGCGGAAATTTGTTATAGCACACTTGCCATGGCTACGGATTATGACTGCTGGCACGTAGGCGAAGAAGCTGTTACCCTGGAAATGATTATCAGCAACTTAAACAAAAATGCCGAAACTGCAAAACGCATCCTCAAGGCGGCCATTCCAAAGATTGATTCGAAGAGAAGCTGTGCTTGCGCAACAGCAGCCAAGGATGCCATTGTAACGCATAAAGACCTGATTCCAGAGAACACCAAAAAGAAGCTCGATATTCTCTTTGGCAAACATCTGAGATAATTCTGGGAACTATAGTAAATGCCAGAAGAAAGTTGTCATTGCGCGGAGGAACGACGAAACAATCCCTGCCATCAGATTGCTTCGCTGTCGCTCGCAATGACGGATTCATGTCAACTTATTTAGGGCGTTTATGATACTTAAGCATGATTCCTGCTCCGAATCTCCCGGTTTCTCTTTGTTGATAACGGTATGAGAAAAAAACGGTATGATCGCAATACGTACATATTTTAGCAATTTCTATATTTTTCTCCGGAATGCCTGACTGGACAAGCTGCATTTTGTTTGCTTCCCACAAATCAAAATAGCTCTTACCATCCGCTGTCTCATTGATATATTCTCTTTTGTTATTGAAAGCTTTAGCAATTTGAATGATAACTTCCGGACCTATTTCGCAGCAACATGGTCCGATAGAAGGACCAATTCCTACAAGAATATCGTCAGGCAAACAATTGAATTTTTCCTTTAGCAGCTTTACCGTATTATGAGCTACCATTCGAACCGTTCCCTTCCAACCTGCATGGGCAGCTCCAATTACCTTCTTCTTCAAATCAAAGAATAAAAGAGGAACGCAATCAGCCTGCAGAACCATAAGACAAATATTTGGTGTATCTGTTACCATGGCATCTGTTGCGCTTATTGCCGTATCAAAATTAAAAGCGCCTCTACCTCTTAAAGCATCTGTTATTATTTCAACATTATTGTCATGAACCTGTCTGGCTGTGGTAAAATTATCCAATGGAATCTTCATTGCTGCGGCAAGCCGCTCACGGTTTTTGAGCACCATTCCTGGATTGTCTCCGACATGAAATCCCAAATTGAGAACATCATACGGAGGGTTACTAAAACCGCCTGTCCTCGTGGATACGAAGTGATAAATTTCCCTATGGTTTAAAAGATTCTCAAAAAACCACAGTGGTAACGAGTTCAAGTGTCTTTCAATCATGGGAAAACTTCAAAGTTATAAGAAAAAAAGAAGGGCGTTGAGCTCTACAAACTCAACGCCCTTTTACTCCTCTGAAAATATTAACCATTAAACTACTAGACGGCCTTTTCCCCTCTCTCGCCCGTCCGGATGCGCAGTACATCTTCAATGTTCGAGATAAAAATCTTCCCGTCACCGATACTTCCTGTCTGCGATTCCTTTGTAATGCATTGAACAATTTTTTCCACGTCGCTATCAGCAACAACGAGCTCGACCTTCACTTTTGACAACAAATCTACCCTAAATGTTCTTCCGCGCCATTGTTCTGTTATCCCCCGCTGGGCGCCATGGCCTTTTACATCAGTCACTGTCATACCGGGATAACCCAATTCTTCCAATGCATCCTTCACGATGGTCAACCGCTCGGGTCTTATGATTGCCTCAATTTTTTTCATTTACAAACCTCCTTCATAATGGAAATGCCCCTTCACCTGTCTAAAACAGATTAAGGAAGGCATTTTATCAGGTATCTCACAATAATTCAATTAAGCCTGTTCTGACTCGTAATAATGATAAGCAATTTCCTTGTGCTGGGAAATATCCATACCGTTGATTTCCTCGCTTTCGCTTGGTCTTAAACCGACAACTGCATTTACAAACCAGGCTAAGAGCGATGTAACGCTTATGCAATAAAACCATGTGGCAAGTATGCCTATCCACTGTTTTCCCATCTGGGCAACATTCCCGTAGATAGCGCCATCAAAACCGGCCGGATTTACCGCAGTTGTACAAAAGATACCAGTTGCCCATGCGCCCCAGGTTCCGCCTACTCCATGAACTCCGATGACGTCCAGCGCATCGTCGTAACCACAAGCCTTTTTCATCTTTGTTGTGGCATAGAAGCACGCCAATCCTCCGCCAACACCTATTGCAATCGATGCCATAGGCCCTACAAAACCACATGCTGGCGTAATGGAAACCAGACCCGCTACGGCGCCTGAACATGCGCCGAGGATGGTCGGTTTCTTATGGTGTATCCATTCAAGGACACTCCAAGTAAATCCAGCGGCGGCTGTGGCAGTATTTGTAACTACAAAAGCGTTTGCAGCAAGTCCATCGGCAGCTACTGCACTCCCTGCATTGAAACCGAACCAGCCAAACCACAATAAACCGGTACCTAACATCATGAAAGGTAAATTATGAGGCGGCTTTACTTCTGCCGGGTATCCTTTCCGTTTTCCTACAAACAAAATCAAAGCAAGGGCTGAAGCTGCAGAACAGATGTGAACAACTGTTCCACCTGCGAAATCCAATGCGCCCAGTTTTAAGAGCCAACCATCCGTAGCCCATACCCAGTGCGCCAGCGGCGCATAAACAGCGCTAGCCCACAAAGGAATAAGGAGTAACCATGCGTTGAATTTAAACCGTTCCGCAAAGGCGCCCGTCATCAGCGCAGGGGTAATAACGGCAAACATGCATTGGAATATCATAAAAGTAAAATGGGGTACCGTTGTTGCATAAATGTCACTCGGCGCTTGTCCCACGACACCCGCACCTAACCCACACCATTGAAGACCGCCAATAAACCAGCCGCCCGGCGCAAATGATAAACTATAACCCCAGAGCACCCATTGCACACTAATAATACACATAACAATAAAACTCATCCACAAGGTATTCACCATATTCTTTGCCCGTACCATACCGCCATAAAACAGGGCAAGACCAGGCGTCATGATTAAAACCAGGGCTGACGATGCAAGCAACCATGCGTTATTTCCCGTATTAATCGCCGGTGCATCAGCTGCCATAGCATTTGAAGCAAATAGCGCTATCATCGATAATGCAAAAATCGATGACATGCCTATATAGGCTCCTTTTCTCATTTCCCTCTCCTTTTTAAAATTATAAATTAACTACCTTTCTTTACACAATTGCGCACACAGAAATACATTTGACCAGACTGCCCTTCCCCAATCGAAACAAAAATCATACGCTATGTTATGTCATTCGACCTCCTCCTCTCTTAAAAATTTTTCATGAGGTAAATTTAAGAATTATCTCAAAAGCCTTTTAAGATGTTGAGTTGATAAACATAGTCAATTCTCACATGGTCTGAGCTTTATCTCCCACATATAGTTAGCCAGCCTATCCATATCTTTTTGGAGGAAGAGGGACGGTTCTTTTTCTTTCATTCTATCTACAATACTCTTGCACCGCCGTTTTGAATACAATAAGGAAACATCCGTCATCTTTGACGGATTATGACAGGGCACACAATTATTCATATAAACGTTTTCTGCGATGTTGGCTACGTCTTTTTCTCCAATCTGTTTTAACGACTTGAACTCGGCAAGCTTCCCTTTATCTATTTCCCCTTTCTGGTATTTTTTAAATAAATCAATTACCTTTTGTTCATCCGCTGTAAATCTCTCTTCCTTATCCATCTGCATCCTGTTAAAAGCATGCAGGATATCTTCTTCCACCCATTTTTTATGGGAAAATATGTATTCCAAAATATGACACTGACCACACTTCTTGCTCAAGGTTACTTCCATACCTTCTTCGGAATGTATCACCGATTTTGGAATCCCCTGGCTATCTCTGTTTAACGAAATCACCAGTTTTGCATCTGTAGGAGAACTCACAATTGTTACACCCTCAACCAATCCAATATAGGGCATAAAACCAAAAAAACTTTTTACCCTTCCCACCTCGATCTCAGAGTTATCCCTGTAATAATAAATACATTTACTAACTTCATCATAAGCGACCTCCTTTGGCAATAAATACGTTATTTCCTTGTAACGCTTATGATTTGTAATATTCCTTGCACCTTCGTCAAGAATTAATTGGACGCAAACTCGTTTATCCTTGATGATTAAAGACTCCCTGCGTACTATACTGTCTTTAATCTCTACCTCTTGACCCTTTTTTTCTAATATTCCATTGATGACGTAGTTTTGAGGAAAAACAGGAAAGGATAAGAGCACATTTATGAAAACTACCATCAATGCGCTAAATTGAAATCTGAAATTAAACATATTAAGCTTTGGTTATTTAAAAATTTAATATATATCAATTATTAAATTCATGTAAACTTATTAAACAATCGCACAAAATGTGCCCTCAAAACCTGAAAAAACAATTATTATTGTAACATATTTATTTTTGGGATATTACGATTTGTTCTATATTTACACATGCTATTTTGCACCGTATTTGCTGATTACACAGTGGTGGATTTGAACCAAGAATACCATATCTAAATTATAAATCAATACTAAATTTAGTAATTCTATAATTCAACAAAAAGAATTAAAATAGCAAACAAAAGACAGGAAAACAGGAAGAAAAACGGAAAAGCTTATTTATTGAACTTACCAAAGAATCAACCATATAGTTAACTATAACCTATTTATTTGAAAGTTAAGTTACAAAACGGCCAATCTTTGTCGTGTTTTAGAAAGGACTCTTTAAAATTATATCATGTAATTTTTAAATCACAACCCAGGATAACAACTTGTGCCATGTTCATACGTATCAATACCAGACCGTTCAATGTTGACCGGCACTCTCAGCCCTAACGTACGTTTTAAAACAAAGAAAAAGGCGAAGGCGACGGTAAAACACCATGCTATGAGCGTAACACAGGCTATAAATTGGGCAAGGAGCTGCCAACCCGACCCCGCTATCACTCCTTTTACACCTCCATAAGTGCCATCTGAAAAGATTCCGACAGAAAGCAAACCCCACAGTCCATTTGCCCCGTGAACAGAAATAGCGCCAACGGGGTCGTCAATCTTTAATTTACTTTCGATAAAATAAAGGGAAAACCGTGTTATTAAACTTGCGATAACTCCAATTACTATCGCCGCCCAATGCGGAACATACGCCCCGGATGCTGTAATTGCAACACAGCCTGCCAGAGCCCCGTTACAAGCCATAACAATATCCGACTTCTTTGTCATGAAATAGGAAAGATAGAGAACGGTAACGGCGCCTGCCGTAGCAGATAAAAAAGTATTTACCGCTATAACAGATACGCGAAGCTCAGTGACTGCAAGCGTACTACCTGCATTAAAACCAAACCATCCAAAAATTAAGGTAAGCGTCCCGATTACGATATAAATAAGATTATGTCCGTGAATTACATTGGGGCTGCCGTCTGGATTAAATTTTCCATATCTGGGACCTACAAGCCAGGACGCAACAAATGCAACCAAACCGCCAACCCCATGCACCACCCCGGAACCTGCGAAATCCCTTGCGCCTGCTCCAAATGGCAATGTCTGTAACCACCCTTTGCCCCACATCCAGTGTCCAAATATGGGATAAAGCACACCGCACACAAAGATGCTGTAAATTATATGCGCATGGAATTTAAATCTTTCCGCTACGGCGCCGGTGACGATTGTACAGGCAGTCGCTGCGAACATTATCTGGAATATCCAAAGAACGGAGGTATGCACATCGTAAGAATCCCCGAGCAACAAAAAACCACTATACCCAATAAAACTATTTCCCCAGGAAAGCCCGGAAGTTAATTTCGAACCGCCAAACATGAGTGCAAAACCAAATAGCCAAAAAATGAGCGCACCAACACAAAAATCCATAAAGCTCATTGCAAGATAATTGAGTGCATTCTTTTTCTGGACAAAACCGGCGCCAAGGAATGTGAATCCTGCCTGCATATTAAAAACTAAAAAGGCGCTCAAGAGAGTCCAGGCAAAATTTACTGAAAATTTTAATCCCTGTATGCTATCAGAATACGTATTTGAGCCGCCTGGATCCCCGCCAAACACGGCTTGCACCAAAAAGCACAATAATCCGCTTATGAGAATGAATATAAAAGGAAACCTCTTCAAACCCATGCTTTCATTAAAAAAACGCTGGTGTTGCCCTGCAAAAAACAGGGCAACACCAGCCTGATAAAAATCAACGGCAACGACTCCGTTCAGATTGCAGCATCACCCGACTCTTTTGTACGAATACGATACACATTTTCCACATTGAAAATAAATATCTTTCCATCGCCAATACTACCGGTCTGCGACTCGTTGATGATCGTATTGACGATTTTCTCTACATCTGAATCTTTAACGGTGATTTCAAGCTTGATCTTTGATAAGAGATCAACCCGATATCTTCTTCCACGCCACACCTCGCTAATGCCTTTTTGACTACCGTGCCCTTTTACTTCTATAACGGTCATCCCCGGATAACCCAATTCCGTCAAGGCATCTCTGACAATGTTAAACTTTTCTGGCCTGATTATTGCTTCTATCTTTTTCATGAAAAAACCTCCCTCCGATTTAGATTATATTCGATTAATAAACTATTTTCTTGGTGTTTTTTCCGGTTTTACTAATGCGTATACCCATCGACCGAGTTTGTCCGAATATATCTTCTCTCGAGTTGCATCCTTACTCATTGCACGTTCAAGTAAAGACGCTTGTTCCTCGTCTTGTTTCTGTACCTCCTCAATCGGCACACCTGCAAGCGTAACAAGACCCGCCTCGACCGGATAACATGGAGAGCCGTGAATATGGGTATCCAATCCTTCATACTCTACAAGATCAGAGACTCTGAGATTTATATGATATTTTATTGTAGCGAACAAACCAAAACCCCAGGCGAATGCCCAAGCCATGGCAACTATCGTTCCGATGAATTGAGCCAACAATTGCCATCCAGAACCGGTAATTAAACCGTTTACACCACCATAAGTACCATCAGCAAAGAGACCCACGGCAAGCATACCCCAGATACCGTTAGCCGCATGAACAGCCACCGCTCCCAGCGGGTCATCAATCTTCATCTTTACCTCGACAAGCCATACGGTTCCCCTCATAGCAAGAGCAGCAAGTACGCCTATCACCACTGCCGCCCATGGCGCCACATAGGCGCAAGGCGCTGTAATGGCTACCAAGCCTGCCAGCGCACCGTTACATATAAAGGCTATGTCTATGTATCCTGTTGTTGCCCAGGTATAAAATAACATTATCGAAGCGCCGGCGGCGGCGGCGATAAAGGTATTGGATGCAATTATGGATATACGCAAATCCGTAGCCGCAAGGGTACTTCCTGCATTAAAACCAAACCAACCGAATGCGAGGAGAATGGTGCCTATCACGACAAACACCATATTGTGACCGGGGATTGGGTTTGCCGTACCGTCTGGATTGTATTTCCCCTTTCTCGGTCCCAGCACCCATGCGCCAGTCAGTGCAAGAATACCTCCAACTGTATGAACGCAAGCGCAGCCAGCGAAGTCTTTTACTCCAGCGCCAAAGGGAAGAGTACTTAACCAGCCTCCGCCCCACACCCAGTGCCCATAAATCGGATAAATTATACCGCACACGAAAAAGCTGTACGTAAGATATGCGCCAAATTTCAGCCTTTCTGCTACAGCGCCTGCAATAATCGAAACTGTCTTTGTGGCAAATACCATCTGGAAGAGCCAGAGCATAATCGTCTGGACATCATACGACCTGCCCAGGAGCATAAAACCATCAAACCCAAAGATAGAACTACCATTTTCAAGTCCGGGCGCTAATTTTGAACCGCCAAACATCAGAGCAAACCCGAAAAAGTAAAACACCATGGCACCAAACGTGGCATCTATAAAACAATGCGCCATATAACTCAACATGTTTTTTTGTCTTAAGAATCCGCCTAGTAATGCAAAACCTGCTTGCATAATAAACACCAGAAAAGCGCCTAAGAGCGTCCAGCTAAAATTAATGGAATATTTTAATCCTGCAAAGGAATCTGACTCCCCATATGTTGCAATACCAGTCGGATCCGCCGCTTCAACATTCCCCAAAGTTAATGCCAATACCCCTATCATTAATAATAACCACAAACCTGCCTTTATTTTATTAGAAACGTCTTTCATACTATCGTCCCTCTCCTTTCCAATAAATACTACCTTTTATACAAATTAATTACAATAATTAATTACATTTCATTTATATTTCCCATCCCCTCCTTTCAAAAATAAATATTCACAAAAAAATAAATAAACTGTATCAAAACAGGTGCAATTTATATCTAAACCTGTGTAAAGGAGCAATGCTTATTCCATTACTAACTTACAGACAGCCAGCGAGGAGTTTTAACACATTATTTAAATTTATAATTCTTTTAATATAAAGAGATACGACTTATTTATAACATGAATAATTATACAATCTCCTTATCTTTCTAAATATTGGCATTATTTATAACTTCC
>Ga0194119_10011967_pt1 | contig 11097 bp, 5 predicted proteins | sample TA2MahC100mmetaG_FD_148620 | JGI IMG/M metagenome (GOLD analysis project Ga0194119, IMG submission 148620) | Freshwater microbial communities from Lake Tanganyika, Tanzania - TA2015018 Mahale Deep Cast 100m | ecosystem: Environmental > Aquatic > Freshwater > Lake | place: Tanzania: Lake... | reverse complement strand
GTTTTTCGAAACCAGCTTCGGCCGCACCTATGAGCGGCATATGGTGCTGGTCGAGGTCGTCTCCGGTGGCGTCTCCGGGTGGGGCGAAGTGACCGCCGGCGAGAACCCCTTTTATAACGAGGAGTGGACCGAGTCGGCATGGCGTATCGTGCGCGACTACGTCGCCCCGAAGCTGCTGGGCAAAACCTTGAGTAGCGCCTCCGAGGCGGCCCAGCACGCGGCCCATATTCGCGGCCACCGCATGGCGCGCGGCGGCGTCGAAGTTGCCGTCTGGGACTTGGAGGCCAAACAGAAGAACATTCCTCTCTGGCAGCTCATCGGCGGCGGTGCGCGGCCGGAGATTCCCAGCGGCGTTTCGCTCGGCATTCAGGACTCGGTCGACGATCTGCTCGCGGTGATTGAAAAGGAACTCGCCGACGGGTATCAGCGGATCAAGATGAAGATCAAGCCGGGCCGCGATGTCGAAGACATCCGCGAAGTGCGCAAACGCTTCCCGCAAATTAAGCTGATGGCCGACGCCAATTCGGCCTACACGCTCAAGGATATTGATCGCCTGAAGGCGCTCGACGAGTTCTATCTCATGATGATCGAACAGCCCTTGGCGCACGACGACATCATCGACCACGCCGAGCTCCAAAAGCACCTGCAAACGCCCATCTGTCTCGACGAATGCATTCGTTCCGCCCATCACGCCGCGCAGGCAATCCGGCTCAACGCCTGCGGCATCATCAATATTAAGCTGGGCCGCGTGGGCGGTTTTACGGAAGCGAAGAAGGTTCACGACGTCTGCCAGGCGGCCGGCATCCCGGTCTGGTGCGGCGGCATGCTCGAGTCCGGCATCGGCCGCGCCCACAACGTCGCACTTGCCACGCTGCCGAACTTCACGATTCCCGGAGACGTCTCGGCGTCGAAACGGTATTGGAAGCGCGAGCTTTTGACCGAAGAGATCGTTGCCACACCGAATGGCACGATTCAAACGAACAACCGGCCCGGTTTCGGCTATGACATCGACATGGACTTTCTAAAGTCCATCACCGTGCGGGAGGAGACGATTCGTTGAGCGAGGGTGGCGGCCGGGCGCGAATCTACGCACTCATTACGGTGGTGTATCTGTTTTGGGGTGCGAACTTCGTCGTCTCCAAATTCGCGCTTCGGGAGATGCCCGGCCTGCTCGTCGGCGGGCTTCGAACCATCGCCGGCGCCGCACTGCTCGGCATCGCCTACAAATTCCTGCGCGACAAGGCCCGGCCGCCGCTGCGCCGCGAAGAACTGCCGGGGCTCATACGCATCGGCGTCGCGGGCATCGGCTTCAATCAACTCTGTTTTCTCATCGGCCTCAGCCTCACAAGCGCCAGCCATGCGGCCATCGTCATCGGCCTCACCCCCTTCATGGTGCTGGCCCTGGCCTGCCTGCGCGGCCATGAGACGTTCACTATGAAGCGCGCGTTCGGGCTTAGCGTCGCTGTCGGAGGGCTATTGTTGTTGCAAAAACCCGCCGCCGGCGCGCAAGCCGCGTCGTTGACAGGCGATCTGCTGATTCTCGCCGCCGGTGCGACCTTTGCCTACTACACCGTCTTCGGCAAGGAGCTGACCGCGGAACACGGCGGCATGGCCGTGATTAGCGTCTCCTATCTGGCCGCGAGCCTCCTGCTGCTGCCCCTCACCGTGTACGCCGGCTGGGACTTCGATTTCTCCGCCGTCAGCGCCACCGCCTGGGCCGCGTTCGCGTACATGACAGTAGTTTCCAGCGTGCTCTGCTACATCGGCTGGGCCTACGCGTTGAAGCACCTGGCCGCTTCCCGCATCTCGGCGTTCTCGTACCTGCAGCCGCTGGTTGCCACGTTGCTGGCTCTGCCGCTGCTCGGCGAACCGCTCACCGCCACGGTGGTTGGCGGCGGCTCGCTCATCATGGCGGGCGTCTTCCTCTCGGAGCGCTCCTGATGGCCGGCTTTGCCGCCCTGCTGAAGCACAACGCCAACTACCGCAATACGTGGATCGGCCAAGTGGTCAGCGAAGTCGGCGACCATTTCAATACCATAGCCGTCTTCAGCCTCGTTCTGGAGCGGACGAACTCCGGTTTGGCCGTTAGCGGCGTAATGCTCGCCCGCGCGATTCCCATGTTGCTCGCCGGACCCTTGGCAGGCGTAAGCCTGGACCGCTTCGACCGCCGGCAGATCATGATCTGGAGCGATCTGGTGCGCGGCGTCGTCGCGGCGCTCTTCGTCCTGGCCATTCAGCCGGGCCGCACCTGGCTGCTCTACGTTTTGAGCGCCCTTCTCATGGCCGCGTCGCCGTTTTTCACCAGCGGACGCGCCTCTATCCTGCCTAGCATCACTACGAGCGGCGAGTTGCACACCGCCAACACCATTACACAAACGACGCAGTGGTCCACCACGGCCCTTGGCGCCTTTCTTGGCGGCTTCAGTGCGGCGATGTTTGGCTACGAGGCTGCCTTCCTTGTCAATGCGCTGTCGTTTTTCTTCTCGGCGTTTTGCATTGCCCGCGTCCAGGTCCCCGGTGGCGGGTCCGAATCGAAGCGAAATGAGTTGAATGAGACCAAGGTCGTTAAGCCGTGGCAGGACTACAAGGAAGGGCTCCGCTACATCGGTTCCATTCCGCTGCTGGTCGCATTGTGCTTCGTCAGCGTCGGCTGGGCCTCGGGCGGCGGCGCGGCGCAGATTCTATTCCCGCTTTTCGGTGAGCGCGTCTTTCATCGCGGTCCGCAGGGCATCGGCGAACTCTGGGGTGCCGCCGGCGCGGGACTCGTCGCTGGCGGCATTTTCGCTCACCGGCTGATGCCCGGGCTGTCCTATCGCGCCTACAAACAAACGATCGCCATCGCCTACCTGGTCCACGGAGTCTCCTATGTGGCCTTCGCGCTCGCCCAGCCGTACTGGCTCGCGCTGAGTATGATCGCCCTGTCGCGCGCCTCGGTCGCCGTGAGCAGTGTCATGAACGTCACGCAGATCCTCCGCATGGTCGACGACGAGTATCGGGGCCGCGTCTTCGCAACGCTCGAGACCGTAACCTGGGGCGTAATGATGCTTTCCATGACAGGCGCAGGGTTGGCGTCCGATCACGCCGGCGCGCGCGCCATCGGCGTCGTCAGCGGAATTCTCAGCAGCTTCACCGCCGTCTATTGGACCTGGGCCAACGCCACAGGCCGGTTGCCGGAGCCTCGCTACTTGTCCCATGCTGACAGAAAGGATATTGAGGTCCACGGAGAAGCGCATGGCTAGCCTCGAAGGCAAAACGATCCTAGTTACCGGCGCCGCCAAACGCATCGGCCGGTCGATCGCGCTGCGGCTCCACGCCGAAGGCGCACGAGTGGCGATTCACTACTCCACCTCCGAAGCCGGGGCGCGCCAGACCGCCGCCGAATGCGGCAACGCGCCGCTGTACCGGGCGAATCTCGAATCGGTCGCCGAAATTGAGGCGATGTTTCGGGAGATCGACGCGACCCTCGGACCGCTCGACGGGCTGGTCAACAACGCCGCCCGCTTCACCCGTTTCGATCCGCTCGAAATCACCGAAGCCGACTGGGACTTCATCCACGACGTGAATCTCAAAGCCGTGTTTTTCTGCTGCCAACAGGCCGCCCGGCGCATGAAGAGCCGCGGGCACGGGCGCATCGTGAACATCAGTTCCCTCGGCGGCCTGCGGCCCTGGGCGGAGCACGCGCACTACTGCGCCTCCAAGGCCGGCGTAGTGATGTTGACCCGCGCCCTGGCCAAGGCCTTTGGCCCGGAAATAGGCGTAAACTCGGTGGCGCCCGGTGTCATCCCGTTTGGCGAATGGAATGACGCGATGGAGGCGATGGTCCGCGCCACGCCGGCCGGCCGGCCCGGTACGGGCGCCGAGATCGCCGATGCCGTCGTCTACTTCCTCACCGCGTCGAATTTCGTCACCGGCCAGATCCTCGCCGTCGACGGCGGCCTCAGCCAGCGCTGATTCCGCGGCCGGGAGTACCTCGATGCTCCACAATAGAATCAGCATGCTCCGCCTCCTGCCGTTTCTCCTTTTCCTCTCTCTCCACGCCGAAACCCGCACTCTCACGCTCGCGGAAGTGCTGGAGGCTGTCCAGAAGCAGAGCCCCGACCTCATCCTCGCCCGCCTCGACGAACGCAAAGCCGCCGAGGCCGCTCGCGCCGCCCGCGATCCGTTCCTGCCCAAACTCTTCGCCGGCTCCGGCCTCGCCTACAGCTCGGGCTTTCCGCTCAGCATCGAAGGCTCCGCCCCCTCCATCGTCGAATCCCGTGCGATCGCCAGTATCTTCAACCGGCCGCAGCGGCTGCTTCTCGACAAAGCGCGGCAGGACGTCGAAACCGCAAAGCTCTCCTCGGAGGCCAAGCGCGACGAAGCCGCATACCGCGCCGCGGCCCTCTACCTCGAAGCCGCCCGCCATGCCTCCGCGCTTCGCTCGGTCGGCCAGCAGCTCTCCAACCTCACCGCCGTGCAGGCCTCGACGCAGGCTCGCGTCGAGGGCGGCCGCGAACTGCCCATCGAGTCTCGGCGTGCCGCCCTCCGCCTCGCCCAAACCCGTCAGCGCCGTGCCGCATTGGAGCAGGCTCGCGCCGACGCCGAATCGCAACTTGCGCTTGTTGCCGCCGTTCCGGGCGTCACCCGCATCCAACCCAATGATGCGCCGCAGTCCATCGCCGCCGCCACGGAATCCGAACAGCAGGCCATCGCCACTGCGCTCGAGAACAGCAAGGAGATCCGCCGCCTGGAGTCCGTGCTGATCGCCAAGGGCCTGGAGGCCAAGTCGCACGCCGCCGCGCGCCTGCCGCGCGTCGACTTGGTCGCCCAATACGGCCTCTTTGCGCGTTTCAATAACTACGACAAGTTCTTCAACCGCTTTCAACGCCACAACGGCCAGTTGGGGGTGTCGTTCCAGGTGCCTATCCTTCCCAGCCTCGCCGCCCGCTCCCAGCAGTCGGCCGCCGAGGCGGAATCCGCCGCCCTTCGCTCCCAACTCAACGCCGAGCGGGCCCGCGTCGCCGCGCGGGCCCGCGGCGCGTATCTCGATATCGCCACCTGCGAATCCGGCGTCGAGGTCGCCAAATTCGACCTTGACATCGCTCGCGAGCAGACCACCCTCCTCCTCGCCCAGTTCGACGAGGGCCGGGCCTCTCAGAAACAGATCGAGGAGTCCCGTTACCTGGAAAACGAGAAATGGATGGCGCTTTTCGATGCTCGATACACGCTGGACCGGGCCAAGCTCGACTTTTTACGCGACACCGGAACGCTCCTGGGAGCACTGCGCAACTAACCGCGCGGCGCTGGGTTATATTGGAGGATCCATGCGAGCCGTACGACCGTCACTAGCGCTAAGTCTTTTTCTATCAGCAATTTTGTTTGTCGCCCCTGCCGCCACGATCGGCACGGTGATCAACGTCACCGGCGGCGCGTCCGACATTACGCTCGACGCCTCTCGCGACCTGCTCTACCTAACCCGCAGCGTTCCCTACAATCGCATCGACGTCTTTTCCACAACTCAGCGCCGCATCGTCGTCTCCATTCCTACCGACGCCAATCCTCTCGCAGCCGCCCTCAACGCCGACGGCAGTGTGCTCTACGTCACCTGTCACGATACGGCCTCCATTAATGTCATTGATACCCGCAGCAACCCGCCCCGCGTGATCAATAAGGTGAGCCTCCCCGCCAGGCCCGAGGGCATTGCCGTAGGCGGCGACGGCCGCGTTCTGATCACAACCATCGGTTCGGGTCAGAACAACCTGCTGAATACGCTCCTGATCTACGATCCGTTCGCTGCCGAAAGCGGCCGCGGCCTTCTAACCGTTCCCGTGGCGCCGCCGCCGCCGTTGCCGCCGCAGTTGCCCGCTCCCTCCGGTCGAAGCTTCCTGGCCAACCGCAGCCAGTTGCTCACCACCCCGGACGGATCCAAAATTATCGGTCTGAACGCCTTCCAGCAGCAGAACAGGATCGTATTCGTCTACGAGACCTCTTCCGGATCCGTGATCCGCAGCCGCATTGTCGGTGACTTGTCGACCGTGCTTTCGATCGCTCCGGACGGGTCGAGATTCATGGTTGGCCTTCGGCTGTTCGATACCGAAACTCTCGCGGTGATTGCTCAGCAGAACGCCGCCAATGCGCCGTTTCCGCTGTCGGTCAACATCACTGCGCAGGGCTTTGCCCAGGTTGGCCAACAGTTCAACCTTCAGCAGAATCAGGGCGGCAGCGTCTTTGCGCCCAACGGCGGCCAAATCTACGCGGCCTTCAATATCGCGCCGATTACCAATCCTCCCGCGCGGCCGAACATCACGCAACTGCTGATCAACGACCCGGACAACCTCTTAGTTCGGGACGGTCTCCAACTGCCGGAGAACCTGGCCGGTAAAATGGTGATTTCCCCGGATGGCGACACGATTTACGCGCTCTCGGAGTCCGGCTTCACCATCGTGCCGCTCAACGAAGTGGTCCGCAATCCGGTCCTGCAGCCGTCGGCCGCCAGCGTCCTGGTGGCCAACGATCAGTGCAATTCCACCGAGGAAGGCCGCAGCGCCAGAATCGAAGTGATGAACCTGGGCCGTTCCCAAGGGCCGGTCGTCGCGTTGCCAACCCTCCTTCAATCGCTCGGCGGTGCCCCGATTCCGGGGCTGGGTGGTATCGGCGGCCCCGGCGGCGGTGCGCCCGGCGGCGGCATTATAATCATCCCGCCTATCGCCATTCCCGGATTTCCAATTCCCGGTCTGCCCGGCGGCGGCCAGGTCCCTGGAGGCCTGAACACCCAGCAGATCGGAATCCTCCAGACGGCGCCTACTGTCCGTCCCGGCAGGGAAGGGAACAACACCGTATTCGATGTTCAGTTCAACAACATCAACGTCCGCTCTCTCGGCACCGCCGCGTCGCATGACTTTCTGATCACCTCGCCGCAAGCCGTAAACCTGCCGGCCACATTCCGTGTCTTTCAAAACTCCCGCAACACCGAGTCGCGCGGCGAAATCGTGCCGATCCGGACTGGTATCTCGCCAAACGAAGGCTTGGTCGACATTGTGGCCGACAACTTGCGCGGTCGCATCTACATCGCGAATTCCGGTCTGAACCGGGTCGAAGTCTACGACACGCGGACCCGCTCCCTGCTTGCGCCCATTAAGGTCGGTCAGCTCCCGCGCTCGCTCGCCCTTTCACCCGACTCCTCGGTCCTCTATGTCGCCGGCTCGGGCGGGGAAGCGATCCATGTCATCGACCTTGAAAAATTGGAGGTCTCCGCGCGCATTAAGTTCCCGCCCATTCCGTTCAACGGCTTTGTGCCCGTGATCACGCCCTCCATCATCGCCGCGACGCAGAACGGCCTTCAGATTCTGATGAGCAACGGAACGCTGTGGCGCGTGATCGGCGACGAGGTTGTGCCCCGTCGCATCAGTGCCGTCATTGGAACCAATGTGATTCCCGCGCCGCGCTCCATGGTCGCCACTCCCAATGGCGAGTTCATGCTGCTGCTGGCCGGCAACGGGAATGCCTATCTGTACGATTCCACGGTCGACGATTTCGTTGCCGCGCGCCAAGTGGCCACGCCCCCGATCACCGGCTACTTTGGCCCGGTCGGCGCCGGACCGCGCGGGCAGTACTTCCTGGTCAACAACCTGGTCTTGAATCAAAGCCTCTCTCTGATCGCCGGAACCGGCACGGTTCTCCCCGGCGGTCCCGGTGGTCCCGGCGTTCCCCGCCCCGGCGGACCCCTTCCAACCACGCGGCCGGTCTCGGCGGTGTTCGCCGCCGCCGGCGCGCAATACGCCCGTTTTACTCAGCCGGTTCGGGCGAACGCGAACGCCGTTGTGACCGATTCTCCGACCATCGAAATCGTCAACTCCGCCACAGGCCAGCCCATCCGGCAGGCACAGGTTCTGGAAGGTCCGCTGTCTACGCAAGTGGGCATCCAGCGCGTGAATATCGACGGACGCCTGATGGTCACTGATGCGGCCCTCCAAAACGCGTACGTCCTTACGACTTCGGGACTCAGCGTCGTCCCCTTGGAACCGGCACCCGCCACTGACCGGCCCGTCGTCTCTCGCGATGGCGTCGTCAACGTCGGGACCTTCACCCCAACCGCCGCCCCCAACAGCCTGATCTCCATCTTCGGCCAAAACCTGGGTGCAAGCGGCGCGTCCACCTCCGAGCGCCTTCCCACCGTTCTCGGCGGCACCTGCGTCACCCTGAACAATAATCCCATTCCGCTGCTGATGACCTCTTCCGGACAGATCAATGCGCAGATTCCAACCGAGCTCGCCGCCGGGCGCTACACGCTGCTTGTCCGCTCCATCGACCGGAAAGTCAGCTCCGTCGCCTCGCAGATCACCGTCACCCGCCACGCGCCCGCCGTTCTGGCCGACGAAACGCAACGCGCTCTCGTCTTCCGTCCAAACGGGGAACCGGTCACGCCGCAGCGTCCCGCCAAGCGCGATGAACCGTTGGTCCTCTACGCTGTCGGTCTCGGTAACCCCAAAGGGACCTTCCGTCCGGCGTCGGGCGTCGCCGCACCGGCTGACCGCCTCCTCGAAACCGATGCTGTCGACCTCTTCTTTAAGAAGGTGGAATCCGCTGCCGACAAGACCCGCGGCTTCCGCGCGCAGGAAGAAGTGATCGTCGACTGGTCCGGTCTGGTACCAGGCTACGTCGGACTGTACCAACTGAACATCCGCGTCCCCGGTTTCCACGAGAAGGGCGATCGGTTGGAGGTGCAGGTCCGGATCGGCGGCTTGCTAAGTTCTATCACTGGGCCGGTAGTCCCATGGATCTCAGTACAATAGTCCCCGAATTCTAAAGGTTTTCGCGCACTGGACGATAGAGGGAAAGTGCGTGTTTGACCCCGGGCGAACGCGGGTACACCTGGTGTGGCTGGCTTTGCGGGCGCGATATGATAGGGGAGGCGAATGCGCCCCCTTGAAGCTATGACGCAATCCATTACCAAAACTCTCGTAGTAGTATTCTGCCTGCTGCTGGCGGCGTGCGGTCCCGAGGCAAAAAAGAAGCGCGCCATGGAAGGTGGCGACAAGTATTTCGAAAAAGGGCAGTACAAGCAGGCCCGGCTGATGTACCTGAACGCCGTCAAGGCGGATGCCCGCTTCGGGGACGCCTACTACAAGCTGGCGCTCACCAACCTGCGCCTGGGGTCGTATGCCGAGGCCATCGGGAACCTGCAGCGCGCCGTCGACCTGCTGCCCGACAACATGGACGCCCACTCCAAGCTGGCCGACATTTATCTCAGCGTCTACGCCTCCAATCCGGCTAAACACAAGAACCTGCTGAAGGATATTCGAGAGCTGGCCGCAAAAATGGAAAAGCGCGGCAAGGGCACCTTCGAGGAAGTGCGCATGCGCGGCTACCTCCTCCTGGCCGAGGAAAAGGCTGAGGAAGCGCTGGCCGCTTTCAATGAGGCGGAGAAAAAGAAACCGGGCGATACGTCCGTCCAAGTCAGCATCGTTCGCACTCTGCTGGTTCTCAATCGCGTCGACGAGGCGATGTCGTTCGCCAACGCGATGATCGAGAGGAACAAGGAAGGCGCCTCCGGTTACGAACTGCTCTACGGAGTGTACGTCGCGCGCAAGGACATTCCCGGCGCCGAAAAGGTCCTGGAACGCCGCTTGGCGAACAATCCGAAGGATGCCTCGAACTATATTCGCCTGGCCGCTCACGCCGCTGGCATGAAGAATCCAGAGAAGGCCGATCAGATCATGGCCCAACTGGCCGGCAAGCGGGACCAGTTCTCCAACGCGCTGCAACTGGTCGGCGATTTCTACTACCGGACTCGCAACCTCGACCGGGCCGCACAAGCCTACCAGGAAGGCATGAAGGTCGATGCGGCCAACAGCCGATCCTACGAAAAACGGTTGATCGAGGTCCGCGTCGCCCAGAATCGCTCCCAGGAAGCGCTGGAGATGACAGAGAAAATCCTGAAGGAGGATCCCAAGGATCCGGAAGCCATCGCCATGCGCGCTTCTCTCTGGCTCTACGCAGGCAAGCCGGACCAGATCAATATCGCCGTCGCCGAGTTGCAGTCGGTCGTCAGCAAGATGCCGGAAAATTTCGTCCTCCGGTACAACCTCGGCCGCGCTCTGATGTCGAAGGGCGACCTCGATGGCGCTCGCGTGCAGTTCGCTGACGCCCTCCGTTATCGCGCCGACTACGTGCCCGCCCGTGTGGCCCTGGCTCAGGTTCTGCTCGCCCGCGGCGAATACAACGCGGCCCTCACCACGGCCGGTGAAATTCTCACTCTGGACCCAGCGAACCAGTTTGCCCGGCTGATTCAGTCGCAAGCCTACCTGGCCCAGGGCAAGTTCAACGAATCACGCGGCGTGCTCGAAACCGCTCTGAAGATTTATCCCGACAGCCCCGACGCCATTTACCAGCTTGGTTACGTCTACTACCGCGAGAAGCGCTACAAGGAGTCCGAAGCGGAATTCCAGAAACTATTCACCCGGACACCGCCGGACCTGCGGGGCCTGATGGGCTTGAGCGAGGTCTACGAAGCGACAGGCCAGGCGGAACGCGCTCTAACACTGCTGCAGTCCCAAATCGACAAATTTCCAAAAACATCCGCTGTGAAGCTGGCCTGGGCCAACATCGCAGTCCGGGCGCAGAAGTACGACGAGGGCATTGCGATGTTCAAGAGCCTCATCGCCGCCGATCCACGAAACTTCGATCTCCACATGCGTGTGGCCGAGGGACTGCGGCTCAAGAAGGCCATTCCGGAGGCTGTCGAGTATTGGAAAAAGGCCAGCGAGCTGATGCCGACTCACATCGGGCCGATGCTCTTCCGCGCCATGGCGCTCGACGAGTCCGACCGTCGCAGCGAGGCCGCTCCGCTCTATGAGCAGGTCTTAAAGCAGGATCCCGACAACGTGATCGCCCTGAATAACTACTCCTTCTACCTGGCCGATCAGGGAAACAACCTCGACTTGGCGCTTACCTATGCCCAAAAGGCGAAAAGCAAGAAGCCCGACGACGCCATGATCTCCGACACCCTGGGCTATATCTATCTCAACCCACATTTCCGTTTTGAGCCGCGCGTGCGAATCTCCCGGATGCTCGTCCGCATCAATATCCATAGGGGTTTGAAGGCAGCGAAGACCCCTG
>Ga0194119_10011963_pt1 | contig 11100 bp, 8 predicted proteins | sample TA2MahC100mmetaG_FD_148620 | JGI IMG/M metagenome (GOLD analysis project Ga0194119, IMG submission 148620) | Freshwater microbial communities from Lake Tanganyika, Tanzania - TA2015018 Mahale Deep Cast 100m | ecosystem: Environmental > Aquatic > Freshwater > Lake | place: Tanzania: Lake... | reverse complement strand
GGCCAAGCATGAGTTGGAGACTGTCGAGACGGACCTGGGCGAGTACATCATCCAACTCGCCGAGCAGCGTCCCTACCACATCGTCGCGCCGGCTCTGCATATGACGCGCCACGACGTCGCCGAACTGTTCACCGAGAAGCTGGGTATCGAAAACGATACGGTGATCGAGAACCAGACCATGACTGCGCGCCGCGTGCTGCGCGAGAAGTTTCTGGCAGCCGGCATTGGGATCACCGGCGCCAACTTTTTGCTGGCGGATTCCGGCGCGGTCGTGATTGTTGAGAATGAAGGCAACGCGCGGCTTTCGAGCTCCGCGCCGAAGATTCAGATCGCCATTGCGGGTATCGAAAAGCTGATTCCACGCGCTCGGGATCTGGGCGTGTTTCTGTCCCTGCTCGGCCGGAGCGCGACAGGCCAGCCGCTCACGAGCTATACCTCGATTCTCTCCGGCCCGCGCCGCGCGGGCGAATTAGACGGCCCGGCCGAGTTCTACGTCGTGCTGCTGGATAGCGGACGGACGAAGCTTTTGGCGGACAAGGAGAAGCGCGAGTCGCTGCAATGCATCCGGTGCGGCGCCTGCCTGAACCACTGTCCGGTCTACCGGAAAATCGGCGGGCACAGTTACCCTTGGGTTTACTCGGGACCCATCGGCAAAATTATCACCCCCCAGTTTCAGGGAAAAGAGAAAGATCCGTGGCTGCCGTTCGCATCCAGTTTGTGCGGCGTATGCGCGGAGGTGTGCCCGGTTCGAATCGACATTCCCAAGATTCTGCTGGCGTTGCGCCGGGAGTCCGATAAACCCGCCGAGGATCGCCGTGCGATGAAAGGCTTCGCCTGGTTGATGACCCGGCCGCGGATGTACGAGCGGCTAGTCGGCCTGGGGCTCGGGTTCCTGGGCCGTAAGAAGGACACGTGGGTTTCGAAGGTACCTTGGCCGGCATCCAGGGGGCCGCTGCGCAATTGGCTGGCGCAGCGAAATTTCCCGGCTCCTCCCGAGAAATCGTTTCGAGTCCTGTGGGCGGAGCGAAAGAAATGAGCGCGCGGGACGAGATGCTGGGCCGAGTCCGGGCCGCCATCGGCCGCAAGCTTGGCGACAAGCCGGCTCCGCCGCCGGAGCCGCTGCTGCGAATCGCCTACAGGACAGAGACCGAAAAGACCGGCGCCTTTCGCGCGGCACTTGAAAAACTTGCTGGCACGGTGGAACTGGCCGCCAATCGCGACGAAGCGCGCGCGCTGGTGGAGGCCCGGCTAGGCGGCCGTACGGCGATCGCCTCGAATCACTCCTACTTGCGCGCCTGCGGCGTCCACGGATTGTCCGGCGTATCCACGGCCGCCGACGCGGAGAGTTTGCGCAACCTGTGCGCCGCCTCGGACGTCGGAATTACAAGTGCCTACTGTTTGCTTGCGGAAACGGGGACTCTTGTTTTGCGCGCCGGGCCCGAAGAGCCGCGTCTCATCTCATTGCTGCCACCCGTGCACATTGCCGTTGTGCCCGCTGGCCGGTTGTTGAGCGGGTTGGATGAGATGCTGAGCATGCTTCCCCGGCCCGTCGATTCCACGAGCGCTACGGTCTTTATCACGGGACCCAGCCGGACCGGCGACATCGAGCAGATTCTGGTCCGCGGCGTCCATGGACCAGGGCACGTTCACGTAGTGATTGTGCAAGGAGACAATTGAAATGAAGTCACTTCTCTTGGCCGTGGCTGGATGCGCGATGTGGGGGCAAATGCTCGAACTTTCGGTTGGCGGCGGGGTCGCAAACCTGTCCAATAGCGGGTTGGGCCGGGTGTCCGCGGCTGCAACGGGCGACGAATTTTCGCTTCGCGGTGGATTCCGGCTGGTGTTTCGGATGACGACCAATGCCGGCGACCACTTTGGGCACGAATTCGGCTACGGCTACAACCGGACCGGACTTCGCCAGCAGGAAGGCGATGCGTTCACGCAGACTGGCATGGCCACTCACAACGGCTTCTACAACTACCTTGTCTACGCGACGCGAGAGGGTTCGCGGGTCCGGCCTTTCGCGACCGGCGGCGGCCATTTCGCCAATTACGTGCCGCCCGGGGCTTCGGCCAGCAGCGGCCAGGGCAGCTCGAAGTTTGGAGTCAACTATGGAGGCGGCGTCAAGTTTCGCGTGAGCGAGCGATGGATGTTCCGCATCGATGGCCGCCAGTACACGAACCCGAAGCCCTTCGGACTCAGAGGCGCCAACGGCTGGATCAAAACGAACGAGCTATCGGCTTCGATCGCGTTCGTACTGTAGCCGCATCTCCTTGTCGATGCGGGGCAGCAGGCCGTTCAGAACGCTGAAGTGGTCGCGGCCCGGAAGGAACTCGCACGCGTTCTGGAATTGTTTCTCCGCCAGCCATCCGCAGAGAAGCTTTGCCGACTCGTTCAGGAAAAAGTTGTCCCGGTCGCCGACGAACAGCCGGATCTTGCCGCGGAGCTTTGGGCCAAGGGTGTCCCAATCCCGCCTTAAGAGTCTGGCGATATCGTAGCGGCTCCAATGCTCCAGGGCTTGCTGGTTCAGTTCGCCGGTCTTCGTGTCGAAGAAGGGGACCGGGCCTTTGGGTCCGAAAACCCAGTTGAACGAGTTGATCTGGCCGCCGTAGGCGCCGGTCACCTCCTCCATTCGCCAGAACGCCTCGAAGGACATCGTGCCGCGGATCAGTTCGTGCTTAAAGACGTTGTCCTTGGAGCCTGGAGTCACGTCGATGCCGCTAAAGTTCCGGAAGTCGGAGGCATCGGGAGAGGTTGGCCAAGCGCCTCCGAAGAAATCGGGATAGTTGACCTGGAGCCACAGAGCGCTCCAACCGCCGGAGGAATGGCCCGTCAAATACCGATGGGGCGCCAGCTCGAAACGCTTTTCAATATGAGGGATCAACTCGGTGACGAGTGCGGTGGCCCATGGGCCGTTGTTTACCGAGTCGGCGAAGACGTGATGGCCGTAGACCCACGATCCGTCGAGAAATACGTGTGCGGCGCGAAAGCCGTTGTCTCGCAAACGCGAGGCCTCGCGCCATGCTTCGGAATGGTTATCGCCGAAGCCGTGAATGTGGTACACCACCGGAATCGGAGGGTGCGCGCTATCCGGCAGCACCACCCCAGCGCGCATGACGATGGGGCGCTTCCAGAACTCCGAGAGGACCGGGCTGCGGAATTCGACGAGCTTGACGTTTTTAGTATCGGCAAGTTTCGACAGGGCTTCGACGCGCGAAAGGCGCAGGCTGGCCGGTTTGCCCCAGGCGGCGATGTGGACGGTGTTGGAGTAATAGTCGCCGCCATCGCGCCGGTCCCGCGCGAAGGAATGGTCACGATCCAGAACGGCCATCACGTTGTGGCCGGTGTCCGGTTTTGGCGTTCCGAATCGGGGCGCGGTGGCGTCGACGCACACGGTCTGGCCCGGTTGCCAGTTGCGGACCTCCTGCGCGATGAGGATGACATCGCCCGGCAGGAAGCCGGCATCTATGGGGCGGGTGGATGCCGGCCCTGCCTCGGCGAGCACGATCAGCCGGCCGGAGGCCGGTTGTTTGGTCAGAGCCGGATCCAAGGTCACGGCAAACGGGCACAGGGAGGCTAGCAAAAGAGGAATCATAGGCTGCGGTACAAATCGGCCTGTACACGTCCGATCCGCTCCCAGCCGAACTCTCGCTCCACCGTTTCCCGGGCGTGTCGTTCAATGCTTTGACGCCTTTCGACGCCGGCCATCAGATCCTGAATGGCCGCGGCCATTTCCGGTCCCGTTCGGGTGACGATGACGTCGTGGCCGCCGGTGAGGTCGAGCCCATTGATTCCCGCCGGTGTGGAGACGATCGCTTTTTTCATCGCCATCGCTTCCATTATCTTGATGTTCGTGCCGGCGCTGGCCACCAGCGGTGCGATCACGATGGCTGCCTCTTCGTATGCCTGACGAACATCGCTCACGAAGCCGTCCACGCGCACGCCTGGCACCGATAGATCCAGGCGCACCCGGCCGGCGTGGCGCTCCAGGAAGTATTCGTGACGCTGGCCGGCAATGATATGGAGGAGCGCGCCGTGCAGGCGGGGCCACACTTCCCGCAGAAAGAAGTCGAGCGCCATTACGTTGGGCAGGTGCGCGAAGGATCCGATGAACAGCAGCGTATTCGGATCTGGCGCCGTTCCGCCTGGAACAAAACGCGCCAGGTCCACTCCGTTTCGAATCGTAACGGCTTTGGCCATGCCTACGGTCGCGCGGTCCTTCGCGGACATGACGACAACGGAGTCGACCCGATTCCAAAGCTGCCGCTCAAAGACCTCCCACCTCGCGTGCTGCTCGCGCGTATCGTAGTCGATTTTGTCCGCGAGCAGTTGGGCGTACAGGTCGAACGTAATGTCGTGTTCCACCAGAATCGTTTTGGCCGGCCGGCAGTCCGGCGCATAAAGACCCATCTGAGTGAATTCGAGCTGCACGATGGACGGGTTCCATTTCTTGATCGTCCATTGGAGCGCGGCGCGAAACTCGGGCCGGTCATGCTCTTCGACAACATCAGGGCGCGGGCTGGCGGGTAACAGATGGGTGCCGTCGCGGCGGACCAGAACGATTTCGGCGCACAGTTCGAGCAGTTCGGGAGCGGGCGGTTGGAGCTCATCGACGAAGACGATCAGGATCTGATCGAACTCCTTGGCGGCCTCCCGCATGAGGTTGAACATTCGCACGGCGCCGCCGTGGGAGAGCGGAAACGGCAGGTACGGCGCCGCGACGGCGATACGTCTCCGGCCCTCGGTGGCCTTCCGGCCCGGAAACACCGCGATCGCGCCGTTGCAAAGATCCAGTGCGGCGTCGCCGGCGTTCGGCGCGCGGCGGTGCCGCCAGGCGTCGAAGAGCGCCAATTCGGCGCTTCGAACCGGCTCCTGCTTTGCGGCGAGCGTATTCAGCCGGTCGAGCGCGAAATGCCACAGGCGATCGGACCCGCTACTAGCGGCGAACTTGAGAAAATTGCGTTCGACCGCGCACTCCAGCTCAAACGGAGAATAGTAACGAGACGTGGTGGAGCGGTGCCGGTGTTCCACCCGTGCGCCGGCGGCGAAGACCGTGGGCCACCCGGCAGCCCAGGCCCGCCAACCGATATCGAGGTCCTCCACGTAGGCCGGTGTGTAGCGCTCGTCGAGGCAGCCGAGCGCTCGGAGTTTACCGGTGTCGTAGAGCGTGCATCCGCCACTGCCGTACAGGACCCAGGTGCCATCCTCCCCCGCTAGCGGCGTCTCGCACCAGAGCGGAAACTGCTCGTTCGAACTTGGATGAAACATCGCCTTGCCGGTCTCCTCACGGCGGACACCCGGCGGAAACAGGATTTGGGCGGTGGCCGCGAACAGATCCGGCACCCTGTCGAACGAAGTGCGCAAAGCGTCCAGGAAGCCGGGCTCCACGATCATGTCGTTATTGAGCAGACAGACCTTGCCCACTGAGACGCGAGCGATGCCCCGGTTCACCGCGGCCGCGAAAGACAGTGGCTCTCGCGAGACCTCGACTTCGATCGTGGGATGATGGCGAGCCAGCCAGGCGGCCGTGCCGTCGTCCGAACCGTTGTCGACGACTATGATCTGGTCCGCATTTTCGGGCAGGAGGGACTCAAACAGGCGGGACAGGAGTTCCCGTCCGTTGCGGGACGGAATCACAACCGCCACGCCGTTTGGAAGAGTGGTGATGGGCGGAACGCGCCGGACGGGCAGGCGATTCGAATCGCGGCGGGCCAGCCAGTACGCGATCGGACGGCGGAACGCGCGCGGATGGAACAGACGCCAAACCCAGGTATATAGTGTTCCGCCGGGGCGGGTCTCCCACCGGATAAAGTTCCCGGTCCTCCACAAAAAATGCCGGAGTATCACGGGCAATGATCGCGGCCGCAGCATGAAGTGGCCGAGATTTTCGTTATAGACGATCAGCCGCCACGGCCACTGCATTGCCGCCATCGCTCGCATCTTCCAATACGGCATGCGAGGCTGAACCAGAATCGCGGCGTAGGCGACCTCGCAGGCGCCGGTCTCAAAGAGAACGCGGGCTCGATTGCTGGCGAAGTCCTTGGCCGGGTACCAGCGGATCCACTTGTCGACCGGTTCCGGCGGCGGGAATTCCGAGACGAGCCAGAGCGGCAGATCAGGCTCGATTTTGCGGAGTTCGTCGATCAGCGAGGGAATCAGGTCGTCGGACCCGGTGGCAAACGCGAGCTTGACCCGTTGGCGCACGCAATTAGATCAATTCGTCGATAGTGCCGCGGAAGCGTCCATCGCACCAATCGCTCCACCAGGCCATAGCCTGCATGCAGAAGGCGGTGGATACCGGGTTCATGAAGGGAAGCTGCACGCCATCGCGGGTTCCGAAGCCGTAGCCGCCATTCTCCATCGCAGGGCCGCCGAAACGCTGATGCGAGGCGCAGCGAACCGCCTCCTCCTCCGCCGCGGCGATGTCCAATGGGACAACACCGGAAGAGCCGGCCAACAGGCGCACGCGCAATAGCTGTCCGCACACATCGGAACGCTCGAAACGCGGGGCCAGTTGTCGAAGCAGCGCTGCGACGCGATCGATTCCCTCTTTCAAAATGGGCGAATGGACTTTGGTTAGGGCCTCCAGGAAGTAGCAGTAGGAATGAAGGCGGTCCATCACTTTGAGCTCCCCTTCGTTGCCGGGCAGGTAGCTCCAGTGCGTAGCGATGGCGCGGGCCAATGCCCGTTGCCACCATTCTTCGAAGGGATCGCCGGGAAAATGCGCAGCCAGATCCTTCCATGCGAGCGCGGACTTGAGCTGGAAACAGCCCGGCTCGCGGGACCAGCGCGGTTCATAGGGACGGGGGCGCTTGGAAGGAAGATCAAGGACCGGATGGAGGTCCCCGGTATCGGACCAGAAGTCACGGCCCATTGCCAAGCCGATTTCCCTGGCCATGGCCGGCCGGCCGGCCGCCAGCAGGCCCCGGACAATGATGCCGCAATCGAAGAAGTAGGAGGGCGGCGGCGGGTCGCCCACCTCGAACGGCATCGCCTGGAGGTCCGGGAGCCAAGCGGTGTCGCAAAGGAAATCCGCGGCGCGGCCGGCCTCGTCGAGAGCGCCGGCCCAGGCCAGTGCACTGACCGCGTAGCCGGTGATTTCGGTCGAGACCGGGAGGTTCCGGTTCTCCGCCAGGAGATGGTAGCGGGAAACGCCGCCAGAGGCCTCCTGAATACCGGAGTTCTGAAACCATTCGATTGCTTTCGCCAGCGACGCGCGCGTCGCGAACTTTAGGTTGGATGAGACCCGCAAACCGGACATTGTAGCAAGCCCTTCGCGGAGCGCGTATTATAGGGGCATGGTTCGCGGGTTTCTACTTCTGGTCCCGCTCCTGATTCGCGCCGAAGATGTCGCTGTCGGTGTGCACAGCGGCTACATCTCCGATATCCGCCCAGCGACCTTTCACCTTCGGACCGTGCAGGGGAAGGAGTTCACCTGCACCTACGATTTTCGGACCTGGTTTGAGCAGAGCCGCCTGCGCGTGCCGGCGACGGCGTTCCAACCGACCGACCTGGTGGAGGTGGTCGCCGACCGCCGCCTGATCGAAGGCAGGCCTTGTTACATCCGTACCGTCCGCCTGGCCGACCCGACGCCGAAGGAAACGTCGCGCATGCGCATCACCTACCGGGGGGTGACCACGAACTGGTACCCGCGCGGCGAGTTCCAATGGGGCGGTGTGGTTTCGGAGGTAAACGGGACCCATCTGGTTCTGCGGACCCGCGCCGAGGGCTATAAACCGCTGCTACTGCGGCGTGATACCCGATTTCTGGAAGACGGCGTTGTGTCCGATGTGACACGCCTGAAGCCGAACGAGCACATTTCGGTCCGGGCGGGGAAGAATTTCGAGGGCACGCTAGAGGTCTACCAGGTCGTTTGGGGCAACGTAACCGGCGTTCAGTAGACAAATTGTAAAGTTGTGAACGAAACCGGCCCTAAAATTGCTCCGTCCAGGGTCTTGTATGCCACGCCGTTGGTATACTAAAGAGTTGCATACAGTGGGAATAACGAACCATCGCATGAGCTACCTAGCGATCAGGCTCGCCGTTGTCGGCTTGGTTTCATACTCGGCCTTCGGACAGCAGCGTGAATTCTATACCGGGCAGGCCGCCCGGATGATTATCGGCCAACGGACGATTACCGAACAGAGTCCGAACGCTTCGGCGACAGTGCTGGGCGGAGTTGGAGGCCTGGCGTTTGCGAACAACATGCTGTTCGTGGCGGATTCGAACCGGGTCAGCTCGACGCCTCTGAACCATCGCGTCCTAGTGTTTCGAAATATCGCCGCGGACGTGTTGCCGGTAAACGGACTGATTCCCCAGGAAGGCCGCTGCCCGGCCTGCCGCGGCGCGGCCGATACGGTGCTGGGCCAGGAGGACTTCCAGAAGACGGATCTCAAACTCGTGCCGACCCAGGCCAGCCTGCGAAACCCGACCGCGGTGGCGAGCGACGGGGTCCGGTTGGCGGTCGCCGACACGGACAATAACCGCGTGCTGATCTGGAACTCGATTCCGAACAACAATAACCGGGCCGCCGATGTTGTGCTGGGCCAGGAAAATTTCACGACCGCCTCGACGCCGCGCGGCGCCTCCGGCCAGCGCATGCGCGGGCCGCAAGGCGTGTGGTTCCAAGGGAATCGCTTCTTTGTCGCCGATTCAGGCAATAACCGTGTCATGATCTGGAACTCGATTCCCACTCGCACGTTCCAGTCCGCCGACATTGTGCTTGGCCAGCCGGATTTCAACACCGTCGTGGAGCTGGATCTGACCCGCACGGCCATCGATCCGAAGAATAACAACCTGCTGAATCCGGTTTCGGTGACCAGCGACGGGACCCGGCTTTTCGTGTCCGATCTCGGTCAGAACCGCGTGCTGATCTGGAATTCGATTCCAACGCAGAACCAGCAGGCAGCAGACCTGGTGCTGGGTCAAAAAGATTTCACCACTGCCGTGGCGAACAATTCAAGCGTTCTGTGCGAATCGAACGGGAAAGACAAGGACGGCAAGGACACGTTCCCTGCTACCTGCTTGTCCACAATGGACTTCCCGCGCTACGCGCTCAGCGACGGACGGCGGTTGTTTATCGCCGACGGCGGCAACGATCGTGTCATGGTCTACAACTCGATGCCGGTGCGCAACGGGCAACCGGCGGACCTGCTCCTGGGCCAGACCTCGGCGACGCAGAACCGGAGCTCCGACAGCGCGTTTCCTCTCTATCGAGCCTCGGCGGATCTACTGAGGACTCCGATGTCGCTGGCCTGGGATGGAACGAACCTTTTCGTGAGCGACACCTTTAACCGGCGTATCAGCGTCTTTTCCCTCCATGACCAGCCGCTGCCGTTCACAGCGGTGCGCAACGCCGCCAGCCGCGACGTTTTCGCCACGGGCGCAATCACATTCGACGGCGTCCTCAAGGAAAACGACGAAGTCACGGTCACTGTCAATAGCCGGACGTATGCCTACAAGCAGAAGGCGAACGATAATTTCAACGTCGTCATCAACAGCTTGCGCGATGCGATCAACTTCGATACCGCCGCTTCGGTGAGCGCCGCCTATAACCCGGATCTGCGGCTCCTGCTGCTAACCGCCAGGCGCGGCGGCCAGGAAGGCAACAAGATCGAGTACAGCGTGAAGACCTCCGACGGCGCGACGATCACGGCGACGACTGCGGGCGCAGTGCTTTCGGGCGGCCAGGATGCGGCTCAGATCGCGGCGGGGACAATCGTCACCTTGCTGGGCGACGCGTTAGCCGAGACGACAATCACGCTCCCGGCCGACGTGCAGGATCTGCCACGCTCGCTGGGCGGCGTGCGTGTCTATTTCGACGGAATCGAAGCTCCGCTGCTGATGGTGTCGCCAGGGCAAGTGAATGCCCAGGTTCCCTGGGAAGTGGCCGATGCGACCGGTTCCAACGCGTACCTGCGCATCGAGCGCCGCGACGGATCGGTCGTGACTACCTCCCCTGTGGCGGTTCCTATCATCCCGCAGAATCCCGGCATTTTCGCATACGACGGCGACGACCCGCGCGTCGGCGTTGCGACGCACTTTTCCGATAGCGCGACCGGCACCGTTTCCGTGGATGGAACGGCAAATGCGGGTGATATCGCGACCGTTTCGATCGAGGAGCGCGAATACTCCTATACCGTGAAAACCGGCGACACGCTCGCAACGATTCGCGACGAGGTCATCCGCCGCATCAACGCCAATGCCGAGGAGCGGGTGACGGCGTTTCCGGCCGGGCTCTTCACCCGTATTCGACTCAAGGCAAAACAGCCGGGTCCCGACGGGAACGGGATTAAGTACACGGCCAAGTCGAACGACGGCGGCCAGGTCATTATGACCGCGACAACTCCGGCGCTGTGCTGCGCCAATCGCGCCGGCGCTTTCATCAACCGCGACAATCCGGCGCTGCCGGGTGAAACGATCGTTCTGACCGCTACCGGGCTGGGACGTCTGAAGGATCCCGCGGCGCAGGAAGCGGTCCGGACCGGGTTGGCCTACACGGGACCCGAGTTGAACGAGCCGTTCGAATTCGTCTCCTCGCTGGCGGGCGGCAAGACGGCGAACGTCCTGTTCGCCGGTCTGAAACCAGGGTTTATCGGTCTCTACGAGGTCCATCTGGAGTTGAATTCGGACATGCCGACGAACGAATTCACGCAGGTTACAATCGCCCAGGACGTATACGTTTCGAATGTCGTGACGTTCGCCCTTCGGAATCCGAATGCGGAGCCGCAGCCTTAGCTAGCGCTGGATGGCTGCGAGCATGGATTGGGTGGTGAGTTCAGCGCCAAAGGACTCGAGCGTCTTCCTGACGGCGTCGATCCGGGCGGCAAATGCCGGGAACTCGATCAGGCTTTGAATGCCCGAATGGGACAGGTCCGGATTGACCGGGAAGGGAAGTTCGGCGAGCGATTCCAAAACGTCTTCCAGTTGACGGGATTCGATTCGCACGCGCACTAGAACGAGTTCACCCTCAATGGGCGAAGATAGCAGAACCGACATACCACTCTCCTTGTTGCGGGCAAACGGTATAGGTAGGGAACTGAGAGGTACGTCCCGGTACACACGTCGGCCTTTAGCACTTTTTTCCGTGGTTGCAAGTAG